>ERZ840096.2527-NODE-2527-length-14429-cov-35.827049_pt1 | contig 14429 bp, 23 predicted proteins | sample MGYA00519878_ERZ840096 | MGnify/ENA primary metagenome ERZ840096 (study PRJEB31850, sample SAMEA3708865) | human gut metagenome | biome: human gut; feature: human-associated habitat; material: faeces | place: China | collected 2014 ...
CTGGAATATCCCCAGTACACCAAACCGGCGGAATACAACGGATGGAAAGTACCGGACGTTCTTTTGTCCGGCCACCATGCCAACATCGCCCGGTGGAGAAGGAAAGAAGCCCTCCGCCGCACCATGGCATACCGCCCGGACCTTCTGGAAGGGCAGGAGCTCTCCAAAGAAGACAGAAAACTCATGGCGGAAATTAAGGAAGAACTGATTCATTCATAGATTTTGCTTTCATAAGATAAAAGCAGATACTGATTTAATCAGCATTTCCTCAGGGAAGAAAAGGAGGAGTGACTATGGCACCTGTATACATAGGTCTCATCCACTATCCTATTTACAACAAGCACATGGAAGTCGTCACTACGGCACTGACCAACTACGACCTCCATGACATTGCCAGAACGGCAAAAACCTACGACGTGAAGAAATATTTCATCGTGCATCCTGTGGAAGCACAGCGTGAAATGGCCCTTCGCATTATGAATCACTGGAAAACCGGCGGCGGCGTACACTACAATGCCAATCGCAAGGAAGCCTTTGAAGAAACCGAACTGGTTCCCACACTGGAAGATGCGATTTCATGGATTGAAAAAGAAACCGGCAGAAAACCGGCTATTGTCACCACCGACGCCAGGGTGTATCCTAATACTATCTCCTACGCAGCCATGCGAAGGAAAATCCACGACGAGGATACTCCCATCTTCATTCTCTTCGGCACAGGCTTTGGCATGACCAAGGAAATGATGAAAAAATTTGATTATATTGTGGAACCGATTTATGGCGCCGGCACTTACAATCACCTCTGTGTGAGAAGCGCCGTGGCCATTATCCTCGACCGCCTTCTGGGCGAACCCTGGTGGAATAAAAAGGAGGAATAATTTACTATGTCCGGACATTCCAAGTGGGAAAACATTAAGCGTAAAAAAGGCAAAACCGATGCCATCCGCGCTAGAATTACCACGAAAATTTCCAAAGAAATCACCATTGCAGCCCGCATGGGCGGCGGTGATCCTGTAGGCAACATGCGTCTGAAGCTGGCTCTCACCAAGGCAAAGCAGAACAATGTGCCTAAGGAAAACATTCAGAGAGCTATCGCCAAAGGCGTAGGCGCTGCCAGCGGTGCAGGCTTCGATGAAGTGACCTATGAAGGCTACGGCCCCGGCGGTGCAGCAGTCATTGTCGAATGCAACACCGACAACCGTAACAGGGCGGCAGCAGATATCCGCCATGCCTTCACCCATCACGGCGGTTCCGTAGGTACCCCGGGATGCGTATCCTGGATGTTCAAGAAAAAAGGCTCCATCATTGTGAGCAAGGATGCAGCTGATGAAGACACGGTCATGATGGTTGCCCTTGATGCCGGTGCGGAAGATGTATCCTCCAATGAAGACAGCTATGAAATCTCCACAACTCCGGAAGAATTCCTCACCGTATCCGATGCCCTTGAAAAAGAAGGCATTCCGGTAGAGGCCTCCGAAGTGGCTATGGTGCCTGATAACTATGTAAAGCTGGAAGGCGATGCAGCCCAGACCATGGCTCACCTGACCGCTGAACTGGAAGACCTGGATGATGTACAGGAAGTGTACACCAACGCAGAACTTCCGGAAGATGAGGAATAAGGAAATAAGAAGACTCCCTTCGGGGAGTTTTTTTATTGGCATTTTGAAGAGGCATCCAAGTGAAAGGAAGGCCTTTAAATTCTGTTTCATTTCCTGCATAGCTATGCCAAAATATCATTCAAGAATAAACTGATTGCAAGATATGGTCCGGTGCTGTATACTATAAAAGTTCAAGGAAAGAATGCCTGTCCAGGGGGGGTTCTTTCTTTTTTGTGGGCAGCAGGGCTGCTCCTTCTGTCTGCGGGAAGGACAGAAGTTTTATGTTATTGGGATAGAGGAGGTTTATTTTGCTTACAACAATAAAAAAATGGGTGACCGGCGTGGCGCTGATTAAGCAGATCGCCATAGGTCTTGTGATTGGTATCGTGATAGCCCTGTTTTTCCAGCCGGTGATTCCGGTGGTGAAGATTTTCGGCGATTTGTTCGTGAAGGCCCTGAAAGGGGTAGCACCGATTCTGGTGTTCTTCCTTGTGATGAATGCCATGGCCCAGAAGAAGGAGAATGCAGAAAACAGCATTCAGCCGATTATCGAGCTTTACATGATTGCCACCTTCTGCGCATCCCTGGTAGGGGTGGGTATGTCGTTCCTTTTCCCTACGACCCTGAATCTGACGGTGGCACCGGATGCGAAGCTGGCACCGCCCAGCGGCATTGTGGAAGTCCTTCATTCCCTCATTCTGAGTGTGGTGGATAATCCCGTATCGGCCCTCATGCATGCCAACTACATCGGTATCCTGGCCTGGGCGGTGATTCTTGGTATTGCCCTTCGCAGCACTGCCGGTGAAGCGACAAGAAACTGCCTCAATGATCTGGCCGGCGCCATTACGAAAATGGTCAGCTGGGTCATTCACTTCGCACCTCTGGGGATTATGGGACTGGTAGCCGATTCCGTGGGAACTGCCGGTCTTTCCGCGCTCCTGGGGTATGCTCAGCTTCTGGGGGTGCTCATCGTTTCCTATGGCCTTGTGGCTTTTGTCATGAATCCTTTCATTGTGTATCTGAAGACCCGTAAGAATCCCTATCCCCTGGTGTGGGCCACGGTGAAGGACAGCGGCGTATATGCCTTCTTTACCAGATCTTCCGCAGCCAATATTCCGGTGAATCTGTCTCTCTGCAAAAGGCTGGGACTCAATCCCGATACCTACACCATTTCCATTCCCCTGGGGGCCACCATCAACATGGCCGGTGCCTCCATTACCATTTCCGTGCTGGCTCTGGCAGCCGCCCATACACTGGGCCTTGCCATCGACCTGCCCACAGCCTTCCTGCTCTGCATCGTTTCCTCCATCGGCGCCTGCGGCACCTCCGGCGTGGCAGGGGGATCCCTCCTCCTCATTCCTGTGGCCTGCGCATCCTTCGGCATTGGCAACGATATTTCCATGCAGGTGGTGGCAGTAGGATTTATTATTTCCGTACTGGAAGATGCCTGCGAAACGGCGCTGAACAGCTCCAGTGATGTCCTCTTCACTGCTACCGCTGAATTTGCAGACCGGCGGAAGAAAGGCACCCTTCGGGCGGAGGATATGGTTCCAAAAGAAAAATAATGAAATGGCTCAAAGGGGCTGTGAAAAAATGGCAACTATTTTTTCACAGCCCTTTTTGCCTGCAAAAAACAAATATGAAAAAATTTCGATATAGTGATTGACAGATGTAATGAAGTCTGTTATATTAAATGTAACACAGAAAGTTACATATTTTATACAGAATGAACAGAATCATTCTTCATTGATAGAAAGAAGGAATTCAAATGGAAATCACAATTTTTGGCAAAGGCAATATGGGAAAGGCCATTGGCGGCAATTTTGAAAAGGCGGGACAGAAGGTCACCTATGGAGGCCGCGATTTCAAAGGAGCCCTGGGGGACATGGTGGTACTAGCCGTTCCCTACGGCGCCGTGGACAGCATCCTTTCTGCCCATAAAGAGGAACTGGCAGGCAAAGTGGTGGTGGATATTACAAATCCCGTGAACTTTGATACCTTCGATGGTCTGGTGGTGCCGGCAGATTCCTCGGCAGCCGCTGAAATTCAGAAAAAGGTACCGGAAGCACTGGTGGTCAAGGCCTTCAATACCACCTTCGCCGGCGTGCTCGCGGCAGGAAAAGTAGGAGAGAAGGAACCGACGGTGGTACTGGCAGCTTCTGACTCTGCAGATGCTAAAAAGAAACTGGCCCAGGCCCTGGAAGGAAGCGGACTTTCCGTCATGGATGCAGGTTCCCTGAAGCGGGCTCGTGAAATGGAAGCGCTGGGATTCCTGCAGATTTCTCTGGCAGCAGGAAAGAAGATTTCCTGGACCGGCGGATTTGCAGTTCTTCACTGATTCTTTCCTGGAAGATAGACAAGGCGGGCCATGCCCGCCTTACTTTTATTTCCGCAATCTGCTATGATAACAGTATCAGATGCATTGAAATGAAGGAGGTACCATGCAGGTTTCCAGTCAATTTACTATTGCCATTCACATGCTTTCCTATATAGCCCTTTACCAGCATAAGGAAAAGATTACCAGCGACGTGCTGGCCGGCAGCATCGAGGTGAATCCGGTCATCATCCGCCGCCTCCTGTCCCGCCTGAAGGGGGCCGGTATGATTACAGTGCACCGCGGCACCGGCGGCACCTTTCTGGCCAGAGAACCAAAGGATATTACCCTCCTTGATGTTTATGAGGCCACGGAAAATTTGAAAGAAGAAGGTCTCTTCCACTTCCATGAGCATCCCAATCCCCGATGTCCCGTGGGAAGGGATATCCACCACGCGCTGGATGGAAAACTGGCAGAAGTGCAGAAAGCCATGGAAGACAAGCTGGCATCCTTTACGCTCTCTGACGTGGCAGGGGATATTAAAGTGTGAAGGCCATGGGCGGTGAGGTTCGTTTCGCAGAACTTTTCCCCGTCTGCGTCAAAGCTGCGGTCCTCATGATGACAAAAAATTTATACCTCTTTATAGAAAATGACTATCATAAATTTTGATAAATTTTCTCAAAAAAGGTGTACAATAGAGATGCAGGAAATCCTGCCTCTCTTTGTTCGTCAAAAACAGTTCCCCACCAGAAAGATATTTTCAATCATCCTCCTCCAATTTAGGGAACTGTTTTTCTATACTCTCTTTTGGGGGAGCTGGAATTTCTTGACCCTGGCGGAGTTCTCTTATATAATAAAACTATTCATGCGAGCGTGGCGGAACTGGTAGACGCACAGGATTTAGGATCCTGCGCTTTGTGCATAAGGGTTCGAGTCCCTTCGCTCGCACCAAAAAAGGGCTGTGAAAAAATGGAAATCATTTTTTCACAGCCTTTTTTATTGTGAGATATTCTCAGAACGTGACTGGTTTTCCGTAGTAAGCGCATTCCAAGATGCGGCCCATGGTTTCATCATCCACTTTCCGCGGGTTTTCCGGGGTGCAGGCGTCCAGGACAGCATTGTGAGCGATGGCGTCCTTCTTTTCCAGGTACAGCTCTTCCGAAACACCGTAATCTTTGAGGGAAAGAGGAATGTCCATCATGCGGTCCAGGTGCCGGATGGCATCTTCATAGGACAGGACCAGCTGGGCGTCGGTGTGGCCCGGCAGTCCCACAATGCGTGCCAGGTCGGCATAGCGGCTCATGCAGGCCTTCTTGTTGTACTGAATCACATAGGGCAGGAGGATGGCGTTGGCGCAGCCGTGGGGAATATGGAACACAGCGCCGATCTTATGGGCCAGGGAGTGGGTGATACCCAGAAGGCCATTGGAGAAGGCCATGCCGGCCAGGCACTGGGCGATGTGCATTTTACCCCGGGCTTCCTTATCGCCGTGATAGGATTCCAGTATACTGTCAAAAATGTCAGAAACTGCCTGTTTGGCCAAAGGATCGGTGAATCCGTTGGCACAGGTGGAAACATAGGCTTCCGTGGCATGGGTGAGGGCATCCATGCCGGTGTGGGCAGTGAGCTTGGGCGGCATGGTGAGCGGAATATCCAGGTCAAGAATGGCTAGGTCCGGCGTCAGGTTGAAATCGGCCAGAGGGTACTTGATGCCCGTACTATAGTCCGTAATTACCGAGAAGGAAGTGACTTCCGTAGCGGTACCGGAGGTGGAAGGAATGGCCACGAAAATGGCCTTCTGCCGGAGAGGCGGCAGAGAGAAGGGTTTCTTCACATCGTCGAAGGAAAGCTCCGGATGTTCATAGAAAACCCACATGGCTTTGGCCGCATCAATAGGAGAGCCGCCGCCGATGGCTACAATCACATCAGGCTGGAATTCACTCATAGCTTTGGCACCTTCCCTGACGGCTTCGATGGAGGGATCCGGCGCAATGCCTTCCATAATGCGGGTTTCCATGCCGTTATCCTTCAGTACCTTTTCTGCTTTCTGCAGGAAACCGCCCCGGCGCATGGAATGGCCGCCGGTGCAGATGAAGGCTCTCTTATGGCCCTTCAGCACAGCCAGTTTCTCAATGGCACCATAACCTGCATAGATATCTCTTGGCAGTGTAAAACGGAACATAAAAATCTCCTCCTTTTTACGAAAGATGCCGGCCGCCTGCCTGTTTTCCGGCATCAGGGCCGGCCTTTATTCTGTTTAGAACGATTCTGGTACAGGTATCTTTTACTATTATATGTATCCCTGCCCGGAATCCTTCTTTTGGTTCACCCTTATTATAACGCTTTTAAGGAAGGCGAGAAAGATTCTTGAGAAAACTGCATAAGCATTTGATTAGATATGACTAATAGTCATTATTATAAAAGCGGCGGGACATGGGAAAAATTCCCTGTAAAATCCTGTTGTACTCCCTGTGGAAACTGTGATATAGTGAGATAAATATTTTAACGTATTCTCGTCGTGGGAAAGGAGCTCCTGTTTCATGAGCATGCTTAAAGAATTTAAAGATTTTGCCCTTCGCGGCAATGTGGTGGATATGGCAGTCGGCGTTGTCATCGGGGCCGCTTTCGGGAAGATCGTTTCCTCCCTGGTGAGCGACATTATCATGCCGCCGCTGGGATACATTCTGGGAGGCATTGATTTTTCCAATCTCTTCCTGCCTCTGTCCAGAGTGCCTGTTTCAACCATGGCTGAAGCCAAGGAAATGGGAATCCCTGTCATTGCCTATGGCCAGTTCCTGAATAATGTCATCGACTTCCTCATTGTGGCCTTCGCTATTTTCATCGTAGTCAAGCAGATCAACCGTTTCTTCCCGAAGGCACCGGCCAAAGAACCGAGAAAATGCCCTTACTGCAAAGAAGTGATTGCCGACGATGCCACCCGCTGCCCTCACTGCACGGCAGAATTGAAATAATAGTATAGAAAAAGGTTCAGAGGGGAAGGGGTGACAACCGCTGCGCGGCTGATTCGCGTTCCCTTTCCCGCCGGACTCGTCATTCTGAACCGCAGGCGAAGAATCTCGGTGCATGACGTTAGTGGCACAGCAGCCGTTAAGGAAGCGCTGATTAAATCATTGTTTGTTTTTATTCTTGAATTTTTATGCAATGCGAGGAATGGGCTGACGCGAATAGCGAGCTATTTAAGGAAGCCCATGACGAAACAGTGCATAAAAATTCTTATAAAAGAAAACTCTATGAATTAATCAGTGCTTCCTTAAATGCCAGTCGGCGGGAAGGAGCCAAACGTTACGTGCATCCTTTCCTGCCGGACTCGTCATTCGGGGGCGGTCAGCCGAAGAATCTTGGTACTTGCCGCTAGTGATACATAGGCCGTTAAATGCCAGTCGGCGGACAGCAGATAGCGGAAAGCTGTCTCACCGGATCACCAGCCCACACTAGCTCACTAGCCCACTGGCCCACTCATCTCCCATACACGTCTAAAGCCTCCCTTGCGGGAGGCTTTTTTGGAGACGTTGGATTGTTGAGAAAGATTGGTAACAATGAGTGGAACCACCACGGCCAATGGTGATTTCCTTTTTGTTTACGACTATATGATACAACGGTTTACTATCATTGTCAAGCCTGTTCTTTAAATAAAATAACAATAATTAACAATATAACGATTTCCCCTTTTGCCATAGGACCGATTCATAGGGTATAATAGGATTAGTAAAAATGACTCTTATTCAAAAGGAGGATTTCCCATGAAAAAAGAACTGGCAGCGCTGGCTCTTGCCTGTGCCCTGATTCCCGGCGTATCCATGGCGGCTGATAAACTGCCTTCGTCGGAAAAGCTGATGAATGACTATGATAAGTATGTGGTGGTGTATACCTCTGACGACGAGAGAATCTACGCCGATGCCGATACCATTGAGCGGGATCCCGTTTCCGCCGGTGAGCTTCCGGTCATCCGGGCCACACTGTATGCAGAAATCTACAAGGATCCCCTCACCTGGCCGGATTATGGAAATTACCGCATGGTGGACTATATCCTCCGGTATGATACGGCGGTGGGAGCAGACCAGCTGGGGCAGAAAATCAAGTACCGTATCCTGAACAAGCTGGAAGGCGCCTATACCCCCGATGGCAAAGCCGTGTCCTATCCCGGCAATCCCAATGAACCGGCAGACGAAGCAGAGGATATTTACATCGCCCTTTACCGCGTATCCAAAACTTCTTATTAAAGACAAAGGGGTCCCGGGAACCGGCATTTCCCCCCATGTCTCTGCCTTTACAAAGGTAAATAAAAATTATATAATAGTATTAATAAAATACAAAGCAAAGGAGCCTTACTATGCTGCAAGGCTCCTTTTATTTGTCTTAATGATACGAAAGTACGGTTTTGTAGGAAATATCCGGCCACTGGCCCATGGTAAAGGCCTGCGAAATCAAAATTGGAAGGGCTCGCCAAGGAGCCCTGATGGAGATGTGGATATGCAGCTTTTTATAGCAGGTGGATGCGGTGATGAAGGAAGAAATTGTTTCTACGTGGAGGGAGACCGCCACGCTTTTATAGTGGATGCAGGGACCTCTACCGACGGGCTGGATCGGATACCGGACCTGACACCGGAGCAGATTCATAAGGCAGAGTACCTCTTCATTACTCATTCCCACAGGGATCACACCGGGGCCATTGAGTACCTGGTAAAACAGGGATTTGAAGGGCCGGTGCTCATGTCCAACCAGACCTACCGCCAGCTTCACTATAAACCCTGGAATACCATGATTCTGGACTCCACGGCGCCGGAACTGGAACTGGAGCCGGGATTTCTGGTGAAATGGGGACGTACAGGCCACTGCGCCGGCGCCGTGTGGTTTCATATTTTTGTAGAAGGAAGAAGCCTCTTCTTCTCCGGCGATTATCGGGAAAATGATACCTTCTACCGCTGCGATGCCGTGCGGGGTATTCACGCCGACATGGCAGTCATTGACGCCGCCTACAGCAGGATGGATAGGGGGAGGGACCTTAGAAGACAGGTAGCAGACACCGCTTCCTCCCTCATGAAGGACGGCGCGCCCCTTCTCCTGCCGGTGCCCCATTATGGAAGGGGCCTTTCTATGGGTATCCTTTTCCATGAGACCTTCGGCAGGGACCATGGGATTTATATGTCGCCCAAACTGTACGATGAATGGCTCCATCTGGGTCACAGAAAATATTTCGTCCATGATGAAATCACGGAACTTCCCTTTTCCATCTTCCAGCGCTGGGATAACGAAACCATTGAAAAAGGAAATATCTATTTCCTCACCGACGCCCAGCTTTCCAGAGCCTCCAGCCGTCAGCTGATTCTGGACCATCCTGATATGGGAGTCCTCCTCACCGGAAGCATTCACGGTTACGGAAAAGCCCGCTGCTTCTTTCAGACAGGAAGAGCTAAATTTGCCCTCTGGCCCAACCACCTCACCTGGCAGGAAATGGAAGACCTGAAGGCTGAGAATGACATGCCGCTGGTGGTGCCTTTCCATAATAAAAAGGTGAAGCCCGAAAATGATACCTTCATCTTTTAGAAAATTCTTCAGCGGGAATGAAACCGTTCTGCTTTCCTGTCCTTTCCTGCGTATGATATAATAAGAAAAAGAAAAGATTCCCCGTTTCACAGGAAAAGAAAGGTGGGGGTTTTATGTTAAAGTATAAAAAAATTCTGGTTCCCTATGATGGTTCCGACCATGCCAAAAAAGCACTTCTCCATGCTATAGACCTGGCAAAGGCAGGAGACGGCACGACTCTCTATATTGCCTCTGTGTGTAATATGGTGTCTGCCATGAGCAACTTCGACCAGGTATCCATTGCCGAAGGCTGTCTCACCACGAAGCTTTCGGAAGATCTGGAAGAACAGTGCAAAGATGATCTGAAAGAAGCAGCCGCCATGATTCCGGAAGGCGTTGCCCATGAAGAACTGTACGAAGTGGGATCTCCGGGACCGGTGCTTCTCAATATGGCAGAAGAAAAGGGCTGCGATCTGGTAGTCATGGGCAGCCGCGGCCTTGGACCGCTGAAAGGCATTTTCATGGGCTCCGTATCCAGCTACATGGTGAGCCGCTCCAAATGTCCCGTACTGATTGTGAAATAAAAAAGAACTGTGAGGAAATATGAATCATTTCCTTACAGTTTTTTATTGCTCCCCTATTCTCCTGAAAATTCTTCAAATGACGGCATGCTGCCTGTCCCTGCGTCATCCCGACGTGCAGCTTGGGTCATGGTAAATCGGCACCACAAAAAGGCCTCACAGACATCTGTGAAGCCTTTTTGCAGGGAAAAGAACATACCACAGGGCAGGCATTCCGTCCTGCTCTTCATTTTACCCCTGGCCGTTATGCTCTTTGTTTTCCATTTTTCCGTGCACTGAAGCGAAGCAGCCCCCTTTCCATCCCCTCCCTCCTGCTCCATGGATGGGCGCCTGCAGGATTTCTGAGAGGACTTTGCCGGTGCTGTTTCTAAATGGATAGTCATGGGGAAGGGGAAGAGGTATCAGGAAGGGAAAGACTGCACATAGTCTCAACTCGCCTTTTCTTCATAGGAAATCGGTACACCGTATATGGCTTTGACGGGGAATACACTCTCACGGGAGAAAGCGGATGGTATCTTAGAAACGAGATTTCCTCAGATATCCCGCCCCTCCACAGTAGTCTATACCTGGGACTGGACGGAGGCGCCGTTTACGGACCAGGCACCGATGTATTGGCAGGAAGAACCATTGCTGGTATGGTTTTGGGCCTTCGGGGCAGTTTTCCCAGTGGTCTTACCTATGATGGCTTTATCAGCCGCAGCCTGTATAAACCGGATGAATTCCATATAAGGAAATGGGTTCCCGGATTTACGGTGAGCTGCCGGTTCTGAAATCGGGAAAAACAAAACGCAAGAATTCGTTATGGTATTCATATTTCAATGGTATTATTATTATGTCTACTTTTAGTGGACAGAATCTTGGAAATAAAATAGTGGATCAGCAACGAAAGAAAATTAAGGAGGCAATCCATGAAGAATCAAAAATAGATTCAGAAAAAGATGATGATAAATTTGATGTATCTGGGGAAGTTACGACTAATGGATGAGGAATGAGGGTTGAGAATGAAGGTTACTACGCACCTGTTATTTGCTAGCGGTTGTATGACATCCATTTATTTTATTATTATGCCTTTTATAGTTATAGCTGATTATTGGAAACAACATCAGATAAACAAAAACAGTGTGTTTATTATTCTTATCATGTTTTTACTTAATTGGAGTGGGGTGCTGATTGAGTTTATTGGAGTTTGTCTGATGAGCACTAATTTGAGTGAATTTATGTCTCTGCCAATCAATGATGATGGAGCTATAGGAATTTCTGTCCTATTTTTTGTGCTGCTAATCTGGGATAGTGCTATTTTATTAAGAGTACATAGTTTCCTTGGAAATGATAACAGCCTAGAGCAGATAGACCGGGGATATAAGAGAAAATGGTATTTGATGCTTTTAATCACGATTGCTCTTCAATTCTTGGGAGTATATTGTTTCAAGAATGTGCTGCTGGTGTTAGCTAAATGGTTGTTTAATATATAAAATCAAAATATCCATATTACTGGAAGCCTTGGGAGATCAGGGCTCCCTCATTCTCCATTCAGGAAAGGACATCACCCTGGACACCGACACCCTGAGCGCCAGGAAAGATATGACGGAAAACAGGGATAACTATATAAGGACCTATCGGAAAACGGAAATGGGCAATACCTTAATGGCAGGAAAAGATATGACCATATCTGCTGGAGGGAATCTTTCTGCAAGAAGCAGCATCATGGCATCGGAACGCGGAAAAATCACACTGGTAGCGGGGGATGACGTGACCCTTTCAAACGGGTATAATGAGGCCAGGGAAGCACTGATAAATCAGTGTCTGCTTTTATTCTTGAATTTTTATGTAATGCAAGGAATGGGATGACGCGAATAGCGAGCTATTTAAGGAGTCCCATGACGTAGCAGTACATAAAAATTCTTATGAAAGCAGACTCTATGAATTAATCAGTGCTTCCCTGAGGACGACTACGGCCTGAAATATAAAGAAAAGGGCTTCCTCTCCAGTAAGATTACTGCTGTCAAAAGCTATGACGAAGAAAAGAAAGCATCGCCTGTCATCATCTCTGGCGACAGTGTATCCATCCTCTCCGGAAAGGACACCAGAATATCTGCATCCCAGATCATTGCTTCCCACGATGTGACGGCAGCGGCCGGCGGGAATATCTATATTTCCTCAGCCCCTGAATACGAGTCCCATGATTACGAAAAGCAGGTCAAGAAGAACCAGGAGCAGGATATTTCTACCTTGAATCGGAATACAGAAAGCAGCCTGAATAAGCCGAAGGAAATCTTCGATAAATCCAAGGTGGAAGAAAAACAGGAACTCATCCAGATGAAATAGGGAAACCATGGACAGAAATGTATAAGCACGGAGTCCGAGTGCCCTGAGGTGCACTTGGAAAATACAATGCAGTCGGAAGTACTGTGGGTGGCATTGTAGATATCACCGGAGATTTTAATACATATAGCGGAATAGACTTGGGAATAGCTGTGGGAATTGATATATTCAAGACAGCAATGACTGCGATTTATGGGGCAGCTACTCCTTTTCCTGCAATCATTATTTCAGGTGGGGCAGATTATGCGGCGTATTTATTAAAAAATCGTATCTTCTTACGGATAAAGATAAACAGGACAGTGAGGAAGAAAGAAAATGAGAGAGGCAATTTTCTTACAGATTGTTATTGGTCTGCTGCTAATCTATCTATTATTGGATGGCTATAAATATTTCATAAGTATGCGAACAAGGATTTATAGAATAATGTTTGGCTTAGCTTATCTAGTATATATTGGCTCAGGATTAATTGTCGGTGTTTTTATATATTGTGCGAATTACTCTGCCGCCACTATGGGACTTAGCATCCTGACTATATTAGCTATGGGATTGTTTGTTCCTGTTTCAGGTTATTTCTTGACAAAAGCAAAGATATTAAATGCTGATTACCAATTAAGAAAATATAATATTCCATTACCTGAGGACTATACATGGTGGGTAGAGTCGAAAAAAATTATAAAAGTATTTCTTCTTATCTGTCTTATTACCTTATGTGTGGGGATAGTATATGAAATTACTAATTGGAATCATTCAATTATATTGCAAAATTGGAATAATACAATTGAACATGGGGAGCTGGTGATTAATTCATAAAGCAGGCTGCAAGATCCATAGCAAAGAGACTTGTTCCGGGGATGCAGGTAATTGTGAATGGAGCCTTCTATGATGTAACCAGCAGCAGAGAACTGTTACCGGCAAAGAGCAAGGATTATGACAATGCTTGGGAAGTTGACATACAGAAGGGAACTCTTAGCAGATACGAGGCAGAACATAAAGAAGACGATTTCTTCAATCCCCTTAACTCTGCCGGTATGGCTTTAATTTCCGATGAGATTGGGAAACCATGGACAGAAATGTATAAGCACGGAGTCCGAGGGCCCTGGGGTGCACTTGGAAAATACAATGCAGTCGGAAGTACAGTGGGCGGGATTGTAGATATCACCGGAGATTTTAATACTCATAGCGGAAAAGACTTAGGAATGGCTGTGGGAATTGACAGCGCAAAAGCTATGATTTCTATACTCGCTGGCGTATATGTTCCTGTTCCCGGGGTTATGCTGGCACCTTTAATTGACTATTGGGCATATTGGGGAAAACAGCATTTGCAAACGGACAAGCAAAAAAAGAAGAGAAGCGATTATGAGAAAAGAGGTGAATGATTATGGACCGATATATGCTCATGGATATCTGCTCTTTGGCGGTATTTATCTATATGATATTCGATTGGCTGAATAATTATAAACAGATGAGTACCAAAAGATATAAAGTAAGTCTGACTATCAGTTATCTAGGAATGCTTTTTGCTATTTTTTGCTTGGGCTATTCTATACATGAGATAAATTATTTTTATGTTTCATTTAAGTTTATGGTGGTCACATATCTATTTTTGACACTCATATTTCCTGTTTCAATCTATAATGCAATGAAAGCTAGGATTATGAATGCGGATTATAAGAAAAAATATGCTAAAATTGCACTGCCTTCAGATTATGAACGGTGGGTTAAGTCCAAAAAGTTTTTCTTTTGGGGAATGTTGTTAGCAATAGCCATTGTTATATTTGAAGCTTTTTTTAGTTTGGAAGGTGGCAATGATTCCTTTATGCGACAACATTGGGATGGAATAGTTTCTAGAAACTATTCAGTTTATGCATCTGGAAAATAACATGGATGTATTCTGCTTAGATAAAAAAGATAAGATTTCTCTTTATAGTTTTATACTACGCAAAAAAGGCCTCACATACATCTGTGAAGCCTTTTTGCATGGAAAAGAACATACCACAGGGCAGGCTTTCTGTCCTGCCCTCATTTTGCCCCTGGCCGTTATGCTCTTTGTTTTCCATTTTCCAGTGCACTGAA
>ERZ840096.2531-NODE-2531-length-14389-cov-8.418864_pt1 | contig 14389 bp, 12 predicted proteins | sample MGYA00519878_ERZ840096 | MGnify/ENA primary metagenome ERZ840096 (study PRJEB31850, sample SAMEA3708865) | human gut metagenome | biome: human gut; feature: human-associated habitat; material: faeces | place: China | collected 2014 ...
TCAGCTTCTCCTCACATTCCTCGCGCGTATGCGCATACACATTCCGCGCGTGCTTTTTGCCGTCGATCCATGTCGGGGAGTATCATCGGCCACAGCCAGTTTGAGCGCATCCCCGTGTCCAGAGAGCGGCAGGAACGGCTCTTGCAGGAGCAGATCTGGGAGATCGAGGACGGCATCTCGGAGCTCAAGGCCAGCCGCGCCGAACACTTTACCATCAAGGAGCTGGAGCGTACCAAGAAAAATCTGAAGGCCAAGCTGCAAAAGCTCCACGACGCCGCCCGCAAGGACGACGTTGTGACCTTTGAACAGCTCGGCGTAGACCGGCTCTATGTGGACGAGGCGCACAGTTTTAAGAATTTGTTCCTTTACACAAAAATGCGGAATGTGGCGGGGCTTTCCACCACCGATGCCCAGAAGTCCTCGGATATGCTGCTCAAGTGCCGGTATATCGACGAGATCACCCACGGCAAGGGCGTCACCTTCGCCACGGGTACGCCCATCTCAAATTCCATGACGGAATTATATGTGCGCCCGTAAGGGTATATATCAAAAACCGCCTTTAGCAAGCGGCAGGTAAAAATATCAGGAAAGGAAGGTGAAAATAGCAACCTGTCATCCCGCGACTTATCCGGACGGGGAAACCCAATGGGGAGTGCAGCATGTCGCTGACCGCATAAAGCGGCTGGTATGCAGCGGTGAATAAAGTTTCTAAATGACCGCTGTGTATGGGGATGAAAATTTGTGTATGAGGTTGAAAGCGAAACTGCCTAAACGATAGCCAGAGCTTGGACCCATCGTGTGTCTCCGTGCGAAAGGAACTGAAACGCACGGCATTCTGGCGGTTGTCATGTGTATAGGGACAACCGTGGGATATTCGGAATGAAGCGCCTCCGGATAGAGGGAAATGGCGAACATCGCAACCGACAACACAAAACGCTAATGTTTGATATATGCTACCGGGGATTACCTAAACCCACAGCTAGTGGGCAAGGTAACACAGCTTCCATAGTAGTCCGCTAACCCTGAACCGACAGGGAAAGCCGTAAAAACGGATGCAGGTAATTCTGCTACATGGCGAAGGGAAGCAGTTTGTTTCTTCAATACTAAATGAAAGGATGGTGCGCGAGGCACTATGAGAAATCCAACTGATGTGTTGAATAGTTTAAGCGATAAATCGAAGAATCCCGAGTACAGGTTTCAGCGTCTTTACCGAAATCTGTATAATCCCGACTTCTATCTGCTCGCCTACAAGAATATCTACGCAAACGGCGGCAGTATGACACCGGGAGTAAACGGCATCACCATCGACGGTATGAGCAGTCAGAGAATTGCAAAGCTGATAGAATCCCTGAAAGACCGCTCCTACCAGCCTAATCCTGCCCGCCGCACTTATATCGCCAAGAAAAACAACCCGGCGAAAAAGCGACCGCTTGGCATTCCATCCGGGGATGACAAGTTAGTGCAGGAAGTTATCCGAATGCTGCTGGAAAGCATCTACGAACCCAACTTTTCAGACGCTTCTCATGGATTCAGACCCCAAAGGAGCTGCCATACTGCGCTCACGAAGATTCAAAAGACCTTCACAGGCGCAAAATGGTTTGTCGAGGGAGACATTAAAGCGTGCTTTGACAGCTTTGACCACCATGTACTGATCGACATCCTGCGTAAAAGAATTGACGATGAGGCGTTCATCAGCCTCATGTGGAAATTCCTGAAAGCCGGATATATGGAGCAATGGCAATACCACATGACCTACTGCTTTTATCCGTCAGATTAAGAATCCTTATCGTTTCCGCTGCGGCGAATTTGTGGTGAACGCCTGCTTTGCAGGTAATGGGATTACTTTGGAGGAATGCCTACAAGGGATTCTGCGGTAATCGGCAAGCTCGCATTTTCTCGCATGGAGTGCTACAATAGGTGTGGAAAAGGATGAAAACCTAATAGCCAGATAACCACTCTTTTCATGCGGGAGCAATCCGGGAGAAAGGAGTGCTTTTTCATGCCTAAATTCAAAGCAACAGCTTATATTCGTCTGTCTTACACAGATGACCGCTCCAGCGAGAGCGACAGCGTTTCCAATCAGCGCAGGCTCATTGAAAACTTTGTGGAGCGCAACCCGGATATTGAGGTTGTGTCCGAAAAGATCGACGATGGTTACAGCGGCATTATTTTTGACCGTCCCGCGTTCAAGGAAATGATGCAGGACATTACCGATGGCAACATCAACTGTGTTATCGTGAAAGACCTCTCCCGCCTGGGGCGCGAGTACATCGAAACAGGCCGCTATCTGCGCCGGGTGTTCCCGGCCTACGGTGTGCGCTTCATCGCCATCACCGACAACATCGACACCGCACACGACAGCAGCGGCGATGATCTTACCGTATCGGTAAAAAACATAATGAACGAAGCCTACTGCCGTGATATTTCCATCAAGACCCGTAGCTCTTTGGATGTGAAGCGGCGCAACGGCGATTTCGTCGGAGCCTTCACGGTATATGGCTATATGAAGTCTGAGGACAACAAGAATCAGCTTGTTCCCGATCCTTATGCCTCCTATAAGGCTAAGTACACCAGACAGGCCGAGGACATTCGGGAAAGCGTCCGCACGCTCAAGGAAAAGCTCACAGAAGTTCTGGAAAACCGGAGCGAGCGAAACCGTTGGATTTCGCAGTTTACGCAGTTCTCCGCGCTGGAGACGTTAGACCGCAGGGCGCTCATTCACATGGTGCAGAGCATCCGCGTCCGTGGGAAAAAGGAACTGGATATTACCTTTACCCATGAGGATGAATACAAAAAGGCGTTGCAGCTTCTCACGCTGGCAGCGCAGCAGAAAGATTATGAACAGAGAAAGGTGGGCTGAGCATGGCAAGAAAGAGTAGAAAAGAACCGACTGCCGTCCTTATGCCGGAAGCGGATGCCGATTGTCATGCCGCAATCTATGTCCGCCTTTCAGTGGAAGATACCCATACTCACAGCGCATCCATTGAAACCCAGCAGATGATCATTGCCCGGTTTCTGGAGCAGAACCCGGAGATCAGCGTGTACGATACCTATATCGACAACGGCGCGACCGGGACAAACTTTCACCGTCCGGGCTTTCAGCAGATGCTCTCGGATATTGAGGCCGGTCACATCAACTGCGTGATTGTCAAAGACCTTTCCCGGCTGGGGCGGAATACCATTGACACCGGCTATTACATTGAGCAGTATTTCCGCCTGCGTAATATCCGCTTTATCGCAGTCAACGAAAACTTCGATACTGCCGCCCCGGAGGACGCCCACGCCGGTATCATCATCCCCCTGCGGAACATGATCAACGAAGCCTATGCACTGGACATTGGACGCAAGATCAGAGCGCAGCAGCGGCAGGCCATGAAGGACGGCAAGTTCATCGGTGCGCGTACTCCCTACGGCTATCTGAAAGAGGAGGACGATTGCCACCAGCTTGTCATCGACCCGGTTGCCGCCGTTGTGGTACAGAAGATGTTTCAATGGGCTTATGAGGGCGCGGGGCTGAACACCATCGCCGTGCGGCTGAATGAAGCAGGTGTCCTCCCTCCGAGCCATTACAAGAAAACTCAGGGTACAATTACCCATGAAAATCTGCTGGGCAACGGCAAATGGCAGACCCGGACAGTTGGTGTCATTCTCCGTTCCGAGGTTTACACCGGAGATCTCGTCCAAGGGCAGACCAAGATCGTAGACCATAGACAGGTCAAGGCAGATGTCGATGAATGGACGATTGTTCGCGGCACTCACGAAGCAATCATCAGCCGGGAACAGTTTGACGCGGTACAGAAAATCCTCGACCAAACCGCCCAGCGCGCCAAGGCGCGGGAAGTCAAAGCCTATACCCCGAACATTCTGAAAGGCAAGGTGTTCTGTTCTCATTGCGGCGGCAGCTTGCACAGACAGAGAAACATCCGCAAGAAATCCGATGATGTTTACCTGTATCATTGCCTGAGCAGAAGCAGAATCAGCAAAGATTCCTGCCCCGGCGCGACCATCCGCGAGGATGTGCTGCTGTATATGCTGGCAGATTTGCTTCAGGAAGCCCTCAATACCGCGTTGGGTAAATACACCCTGTCATTGGCTGAACAGCCACAACAGGCCGCTGAACGGGCGGAACTGCGGGACAAGATCACCAGCCGCAAACAGGAAATACGGAGGTTGCGCGGTATCGTGCGGAGTCTTTACGAGAACCTTATCCAAGATGTTCTTACCAAAGACGAATACTTTGACTATAAGGAAAAGTACGAAAACAAAATTGCTGACATTGCCCTGGAAGTTGAACAGTTGGAAGATGGCCTGCGAACTATGGACGAGCAGATCGAACAGTACCGGGTGCTGGCGCGGGACGCGGAAAGCATCAAAGCTGACCGGGAACTGACCGCCGCTTTGATAGACCGGCTGATTGACCGCATCGAGGTATCCCATGACAAGCAGATCACGGTTTGCTATCGGTTCCAGAGTGAATTTGAAAACTATGTGGAGGTGTTGGAGCAATGCAGAAATATGTAATCGCCCTCTACATCCGCCTGTCCATTGAGGACTACAAGTATGATAGTCTGAGTATTGAAAACCAGCTCCTTGTTCTCAACGAGTATGCGGCGGCAATGCCCGAATATCTAAACGCTGAAATCTTGGAGTTCATCGACAACGGTTACAGCGGCACGAACTTTGAACGCCCCCAGGTGCAGAAGCTGATCGAAATGGTGCGGGCAAATCGAATTGACTGCATCATCGTCAAGGACTTCTCTCGCTTCGGACGAAACAGCATCGAAACCGGCTATTTCATTGAGCGTGTGTTTCCGCTGTTCCATACCCGGTTTATCTCCATCAGCGACGATTTTGACACCAACAATTTCAAGGGCGATACCGGCGGCATGGATGTCGCTTTCAAGTATCTTATCAGCGAATATTACAGCCGTGATATGTCCATCAAGACCAAGAGCGCAAAATATGCCAAAATGCAGCGCGGTGAGTATCAGAGCAAAATCTGTCCTTACGGCTACCGAAAAAGCACCGATGGCAGAATGGAGCCTGACCCGGAAGCCGCTGCCGTTGTGCAGCTCATCTTCCAGCTTGCCGCCGAGGGCGTCAACGCCACCGCCATCACGCGGGAGCTGTTCCGCAGGAACATTCCCACCCCCGGCCAGTACAAAGCGGCGCGAGGCAATCATACCCATGATATTTCCCGCTGTCACGGGATTTGGAGTGCGTCCACCATTCTCCGCATTTTGGAGGACGAACGCTACACCGGCGTGTATGTGATCGGCAAGCGGGCGGTTCTCGAAGTAGGCGGCACCAGAAGCCGCCTGAAGGACAGAGAATCGTGGTACATCATCTCCGACCACCACCCGGCCATCGTTGAGAGAGCCGTGTTTGATACCGTGCAGACCAGCCAGCTCCGTTTTTCCCAGCCCAACAAAAAGAAGCGGGACTACCCGCTGAAAGGCAAAGCCTTCTGTGGCTGCTGCGGTCATGCACTGTCCCGCACCATGCAGAAAACCTCATACTATCACTGCCGCCATTCCGAGGCGGACGTAGAAAGCCGCTGCCACAAGATGCGCCTGAACGCCGCAGAGCTGGAACAGACGGTATTCCTGACGCTGAAAAAGCAGATGGAAGCCGCCGCACCGCTTGCCCCTGACGGTACGCTCCGGGTAGATGTTTCCGTACCGGAACACGCCGAATATGAGCAGCAGATCGAGACGCTGCAAGACAGCAAACGCACTTTGTATGAACGCTATCTCATGGGCGAGATTGACCTGAACACCTACAAGGCGGAAAAGACCGCGTGTGACGAGCTGCTTTTGAAAACGAAAAACGCCTATGCCGCAGTATTGGCACAGGCGAAGCAGAAGCAAGACGAACAGGCACGGCGGGACAGCTGCAAGAAAGCGTCCAAGGCGATTTTCGATGCGGACACGCTGACCACCGAGCTGGCCGAGCTGCTGATCGACCGGGTGCTGGTGTACCCCGATAAGCGAATTGAGATCGCGTACAAAATCCGAGATATTTTCGATTGAGGTGGCAGACATGAAAATTGCTTTCTATTGCAGAGTAGACGGACAAGGCTTTTGCTTTGTCCTCCCCGATGAAGCTGACAAGCTCCGCGAGTTTTTCGCCGAGCATCAGGATAAGCCTGCGCTTGAAAATTCATCAAGCGCAAGCTAAAAATTTTTGTCGTGTGCTTGACATACGGGTGTCTCAAATCATGAATCCGAATGCGCTTCACGCCGGCCGCCTTTGCGCCCCTGTCCATCTCGTGATGAAGGTAATGCTTGGTGACAGTGAATATCCGGTCTTTCTTTTTTAGACCGTACTGCATTCCGAAGAACTCTTTCATCTCTGTGCAGAGAAAATCCGGCATTTGAATGATACGATTGCTTTTCTTTGTTTTGGGTGAGGTTATGATGTCCTTTCCTTTGAGGCGCTGATAGGTCTTGCTGATTTTAACGGTACCATGTTCAAAATCAAAATCCGCAGGCGTCAGCGCCAGCAGCTCTCCCTCCCGAATGCCAGTCCAGTAGAGCATCTGAAAGGCGTAGTAGGAAACGGGCTTGTCCATCATTTCTTCCGAAAATTTTAGATACTCCTCCTTTGTCCAGAACAGCATTTCCTTTCGCTCTTCGTTGCCCATATTCCCGGCTTTGGCTGCCGGATTTGCGTGGAGATCATAGAATCGAACCGCATGATTGAAAATTGCGCTGAGCTGATTATGCAGCGTCTTGAGATAGGTTTGGGAATACGGCTTGTGGTTTTTGTCCCTGTAGGCAAGCATCTCATTCTGCCATGCAATTACATCTTTTGTGGTGATCTCGCAGATTTTCCGTTTGCCGAAATACGGCAGCAGCTTCTTTTGAATAATATTCTCCTTGGTTTGCCATGTACTTTCTTTCAGCCGTGCCTTGAGATCTTTGGTATAGATTTCGCAGAAGGCTTCAAAGCTCATGTCCAGATCTCCCGCACTTTGCTGTTGGAATTTCTGTTCCCATTCCTGTGCTTCACGCTTTGTTGAGAATCCTCGCTTACACTTTGGCTTGCGTGACCCAGTCCAGTCTGTGTACTGGGTCACCACATACCACGAACCGTTTTCCTTGTTTTTATAAGCTGGCATCTGTGTTCATCCTTTCTGTTCCGAAGAACCGTTCGTTGAAATACTGTCTGTTAACTCGTCCCGCAATGGTGAGGAAACCTTTTTCCTTCAGCTCTTCATTGAGCTTACGAATGAGCTTGTAGGCGTAGGGCTTCGACACATCCAGTTCCTCTGCGACTTCATCCACTCGAATAAATCTGTTGTCCATAAAATCCCTCCTTTCTGATTTTTGGTTATACTTCTCCTTATTTAGTGTCGGATACTTTCTGACCGCCTCCGATTTGCCCGGGCGGACACATCATACTGTGATGTGCGGCAGTTATTCAGTTGCGAACTTAACTGTTTATGTTTAAGCTCGTAACGGCATTATACTAAACAAATTCAGTTATGTCAAGAGGCTGCATAGAAAATACTAAACTTTTTTGTTTCTGCTATCTTGACATACACTAAGCATTTAAGTTATAATCAAGGCAACAACGCAGAAGGAGTGCAAAACTATGGCAATCGGTGAAAGAATTCGATTCATACGCAACTTGCGCGGCATGACGCAAAAATGGCTCGGTCAGGCCGTTGGCTTTCCAGCAAAGACAGCAGATGTCCGAATGGCGCAATACGAATCTGGCTCCAGGACACCAAAAGAGGACCTGGTAAAGGCAATCGCCAACGTTTTGGAGGTTTCCCCTCTGGCCTTGCAGGTTCCCGACATTGACAGTGACCTTGGCTTTATCCATACTCTTTTTGCCATTGAGGACATTCACGGTATACGGGCTGAAAAACAGGGGGACGAAGTGCATCTCATCTTTGACGGCAGCAAGCGCACCATGGATGAATCAATCTTTACCATGCTTTCCGCATGGGCAGAGCAGTCGGAGAAGCTGTGCTGCGGCGAGATCACCAAAGAGCAGTATGACCACTGGCGCTACACATTCCCGGAGGAAGACACCACCCAGCGTTGGGCAAAAGTGCCGTCGCAGGGACTCAGTGATATGCTTGTCGGCGCATTTAAAAATCATCTGGAAGATATCTGAGCATAGCAAAAGCCCGTACTGACATCCAATCAGTACGGGCTTAAACGATAATATGGGGAGCTCATGGGCTAGGAGCGATTACTCTTTACTCACAAGCCACTGGCAACGCAGAATAACTGCGCTCCGGCGGAATCTTATCAAAATCTTATCAGAAGAAACGGGCAAAATCAAAAAACCGTTGGAATTCCTGCACTTTTTGGCTTTTGTGATTTATTCCCACTCAATCGTCCCAGTGGGCTTGGGGGTCAGGTCAAGCACTACGCGGTTGATGCCGTCAACCTCATGCGTGATGCGGGCGGTGATGTGGTGGAGAAGAGGATAGGGGATCTCTTCGATGGTGGCCGTCATGGCGTCGGTGGTGTTGACCGCGCGGATGATGGCGGGCCAGCCCTCGTAGCGCTTGCCGTCCTTTACGCCGACACTCTTCATGTCCGGCACGGCAATGAAGTACTGCCAGACCTTGCCGGCAAGACCATTTTTGTCAAATTCTTCCCGCAGGATCGCGTCGGCTTCCCGCAGAGCTTCCAGACGGTCACGGGTGATGGCACCGAGGCAGCGCACGCCCAGACCGGGGCCGGGGAAGGGCTGACGATAGACCATGCTGTGGGGCAGACCCAGCGCTTCGCCTACGACACGCACCTCATCCTTGAACAACAGCTTGACCGGCTCCACCAGTTCGAAGGTCATGCCCTCGGGCAGACCGCCAACATTGTGGTGGGCCTTGACGCCGTGGGACTCCAGAATGTCGGGATAGATGGTTCCCTGCGCCAGAAAATCAATGCCTTCCAGCTTCTTCGCTTCGTCGTTGAATACCTCGATGAATTCCTTGCCGATAATCTTCCGCTTGGTCTCGGGGTCGGAGACGCCCGCCAGCTTGTCGAGAAAACGATCGACGGCATCCACATAGATGAGATTCGCGTCCATTTCGTCCCGGAAGACCTTGACGACCTGCTCCGGCTCACCCTTGCGCAGAAGACCGTGGTTGACGTGGACGCAGACCAGCTGCTTGCCGATGGCCTTGATCAGCAGCGCGGCCACCACGCTGGAATCCACGCCGCCGGACAGCGCCAGAAGAACCTTCCTGCTGCCTACCTGCGCCCGGATCTCCTCGATCTGCTGGGCGATAAAGGCGTTGGCGAGGGCGGGGGTCGTGATGCGTTCCATGGACTCGGGACGTACATTGCTTGACATTTTGGCTTCCTCCATTTTCTGCCTACCGGCGCGGCGGCCGGGTAGATAATGGCTTCATTATACCGGATAAAATGACTTTTTGCAATCTTTTTCCGGAAAAAGAAAAGGCGCTTTGTTGCAAAATGGAAATGCTATGGTATAATAAACGCAAAATCCGGAGAAAAATGGAGGGCTTATCATGGGAATGGTTGTCATCGGCGCGGTGTTTGTGGATATCAAGGGGTATCCCACGTCGGCGTTTATCCCCACCGGGCGGAACGCTGGGCGCGTGGAGCAGATTCACGGCGGCGTCGGGCGGAATGTGGCGGAGGACATCGCAAACTGCGAGCTTCGCCCCACCTTTGTCAGCCTCGTGGACGACAGCGGAACCGGCGTGGATGTTGTGCGCAAGCTGAAAAGCCACAGGGTGAACACCGACTATATCCGCAAAACCAGAAACGGCATGGGAACCTGGCTGGCGGTCTTCAACGACGACGGGGATGTGGCAGCGTCCATCTCCCAGCGGCCGAACCTGCTGCCCATTGCCCACACGCTGGAGCAGGACGGCGACGAGATTTTCCAAAACGCGGACAGCGTCGTCATCGAGATCGACATGGACAAGGAGATCGTCAAGCGCACCTTCCGGCTGGCGCAGAAGTATGGAAAGCCTGTCTATGCCGTGGTGGCGAATATGAGCATTGCGTTGGAAAGACGGGATTTTCTTCAGTCCACGGATTGCTTTGTCTGCAATCAGCAGGAGGCGGGAATCCTGTTTTCCGATGACTATTCCGGCAAGACCCCGGAGGAAATGATCCCCATTATTTCCACGAAGGTGCAGGCCGCCCGCATTCCGGCCATGATCGTGACCATGGGCGCGGACGGTGCGGTGTATGCCAATCTTCACGGGGAGAGCGGCTACTGCCCCGCGAGAAAGCTGGAGGTGAAGGACACCACCGGCGCTGGGGATGCTTTCTGCGCCGGTGCGGCCATCGGCCTGACCTACGGCAAGGGTCTGAAGGAAGCCTGTGAGATCGGCGCCATGCTGGCGGCGTCCGTGATCGTGACCTCCGAAAGCGTTTGCCCCCGGTTCCGCCCGAGAGAGCTGGGGCTGGACATGGATGTAGAGGACTGAAGGAATGTACCGCCGTGTTTTGACCATGCAGGACATTTCCTGCGTCGGACAGTGCTCCACCACGGTGGCGCTGCCGATTTTGTCCGCCTGCGGTCTGGAAGCCTGCATTCTGCCCACCGCGCTGCTGTCCACCCATACCGGCGGCTTCGGCAAGCCCGCCGTGGTGCATTTCGACGGGGCGCTGACGGATATCTGGCACCACTGGCAGGAGAATGGCATTACGTTTGACGCGATCCTCGTGGGCTATCTTGGCAGTCTGGCGGCGGTGAAGGCGGCGGGAGAGATCATCGACCGGCTGCTTGCCCCCGGCGGCGTTGCCATCGTTGACCCGGCCATGGCGGATAACGGAAAGCTGTATTCCGGATTTGACGAGGATTATGTCCGGGCGATCGGTTCGCTGGCCGGGAAGGCGGACATCATTCTGCCCAATGTCACGGAAGCGGCGATTTTGTCAGGTTTACCATATCAGGAAAATATTGACAGAAATTATGTTAACCAACTGCTGAATGGGCTGAATCACCCCTGCGCCGTGCTCACCGGCGTTGACTTCGATGAGGACAGCACCGGCATTGTCCTGCAAGAGGGAACGGTGCAGCACGAATACCGCCACAAACGGATAGGGAATGGCTGCCACGGAACCGGCGATATTTTTGCCGCTGTCTTCACCGGGGCGCTGATGCAGGGGAAAAATCGGCTGGATGCGGCGAAAATCGCCGCGGATTTCACCTGCCGGTGCATTAAGAATACTGTGAACGCCCCTGCCCATTGGTACGGCGTCAAATTTGAGCCGCTTCTGCCGGAGCTGATGGAAATGCCGGGGCGGTAAAAAGAACGTCAGCGCTCAAAAAATTTTTTTGAAAAACCTCTTCCATTTTTGCATAGAATGGTGTAAGATTATGTAAACTAACGGCGTAATGGAAGAGGGGCGCATATGGAGGAACAGATTTACAGACAGCCTCGCAGAAGCGGGAAAAAGTGGATATTGATCATTGCTGCAGTGTTTGTCCTGCTGCTGAGCGCGGTGGCCTTTGTTCTCACCGCAAACCGGCTTTCTCTTTCCGTGGAGCTGGACGGCGAACCGGAAATGACGGTGGAATACGGCGGGCATTTTCAGGACCCGGGAGCACACCTCTGTGTCCGCGGCTCGCTGCTCTGGAAGGACGGCATGTCCCCGGAGGATGTCTCTGTCGGCATTCAGGGCAAGGTCGATGATGAAAAAACGGGGAAATATATCCTCACCTACGCAGCGGATTACCGGGGAATGCACGCCGAGGCACAGCGCATCGTGCGTGTCGTGGACACGGTATGCCCGGAAATCATCCTGGTGCCCGACACGGGCGGGACGCTGCTTCCCGGCACGCCCTATCAGGAGGCGGGTTACAGGGCCATCGACAATTATGACGGCGACATCACCGACCGGGTGGTTCGGTCGGAGGAATACGGAAAGATCATTTACGCGGTGACGGATTCCTCCGGAAATCCCGGCTACGCGGAGCGGGAGGTGCCCTATTATGACCCGATCCCACCGGAGATCACGCTGGAGGGCGGCGCGGATATGGCCATCACCACCGGTACCTTCTATCAGGAGCCGGGGTACTCCGCGCTGGACAACGTGGACGGCGATCTGACCGGGCAAGTGCAGGTGGACGGCGAGGTGGACTGGCTGACGCCGGGAACCTACAGCGTGACCTACACCGTGACCGACGGCTACGAAAACACCACCACCGCCACCAGGACCGTGGAGGTAAAGGCGGTTCCCCGTCCCGAGGTCGTCTGGCCCGAGGGAAAGGTCATTTACCTGACCTTCGACGACGGCCCCGGCCCCTATACGGAGCAGCTGCTGGACGTGCTGGATAGCTACGGCGTGAAGGCAACCTTCTTTGTCACCAACCGGGGCTACGGCGAGATGATGAAGGAGATCGTGGACAGGGGACACAGCATCGGCATTCACACCATGTCCCACGTTTATGAGCGCATTTATGCCAGTCCGGAGGCGTATTTTGCGGACCTGCTGGGGATGCAGGACGTTATTTACCAGAATACCGGCGTAAAGACGACCCTGATGCGCTTCCCCGGCGGCAGCTCCAACACCGTCAGCGCCCACAGCTACGTGGGGCTGATGAGTCTGCTGACCCGGGCGGTGCAGGATGCGGGGTTCCAGTATTTCGACTGGAACGTGGACAGCAACGATGCAGGCGGCGCGAAAAAGGCGCAGACGGTTTTCAACAACGTAACGGCAGGCGTCAGTCAGAATCGAGTCTCCGTGGTTTTGCAGCATGACATCCACGATTTCAGCGTGGACGCGGTGGAGGACATCATCGTCTGGGGACTGAACAACGGGTATTCCTTTGAACGCCTGACGGAAAACAGCCCCGGCGTTCACCACGGAGTACAGAATTAAATCGTAAAAACAGCCCGGTTCGGCGTATACCGAACCGGGCTATAATGCTTTTGGGGAAGTTTACTTTGCTTCCTTCGGATCGTTCTGCTTCCGGGCGTTGGTGCGGCCTTCGGGGCGAATCTCCCCCACGGCCAGCAGGGAGCGCTTCGTCAGCGTGGGGCCAACCAGCTCGTAAACCAGCACGGCGAACAGCACGACGTTTCTCGCCAGTGCGCCGTCGGAGAGGGAGGCGGCGGTGATGGCCATACCCAGCGCCACACCGGCCTGGGGCAGCAGCGTGATGCCCAGGTGATCCACAATGGACTTCGGCTCCTTGGTGATGCGGCAGCTCAGGTTCGCGCCGCAATACTTGCCGGCGGAGCGGGCGATGATGTAGATGATGCCGACGATCAGGGTCACGGGCTGGGACAGCACGTTGAGGTCAAGCTCCGCGCCGGAAATGACGAAGAACAGAATGTTCAGGGGCATCGTCCAGCCGTCCACACGCTCCATCAGTTCCTCGGAGGTGGGGCAGACGTTGCAGAAGATGGTGCCGGTCATCATGCACACCAGCAACAGGGAGAATCCGCAGTGGACGGGGCCGATCTGGAATTCCAGCATACTCAGACCCACCGTCAGCATGACGAAGGCGACGGACAGGGACATACGCTTGCTGCGGGAATGGAAGAACCGCTCCACCCAGTGGAGCAGCAGCCCCATAAAGCCGCCGAGACCAACGGACAGAAGAATTTCCACGATGGGTTCGACGACCACGGCCAGCACGCTGACCTGCCCGTTGGACAGCGCCGTAGCGATTCCAAAAGACACGGAGAACAGCAGCAGACCCACGGCGTCGTCCAGCGCGACAACCAGCATCAGCAGCCGGGTCATGGGGCCGTCCGCCTTGTACTGGCGAACCACCATCAGCGTGGCGGCAGGGGCTGTCGCGGCGGCGATGGCACCCAGAGTGATGGCGCAGGGGACAGAAATGATGTGGGGGAAGAACAGATGCAGCAGCAGAAGTATGACATCCACGACAATGGTGGTGATCACGGCCTGCAAAATGCCGATGATGATTGCCCGGGAGCCGATGGTGCGCAACTGGCTCAGACGGAACTCGTTGCCCATGGCAAAGGCAATGAAACCCAGAGCAGTCTGGCTGACGATGCTGAGGACGTTCACTTCCTCAAGGGTGTTGAAGCCAAGTCCGGGAACGTTCAGCCGTCCAAGGAAGAATGGCCCCAGGAGCAGTCCGGCCACCAGATAGGCGGTGACGGCGGGAAGATGCAGCAGCCGGGTAAGGCGGGACATGAGCAGTCCGCCGACCAGCGCTACGGCTAGACCAATCAGATAAATTTCCATAATAATATTCCTCTTTTTCAAAATTCCAACCTCGGTATCATACCATTCTGCGCAGTTCGGCGCAAGTCGAAATCCCGCCAAAGATTTGCGTCTTTTCGGCAATGAATTGTGCAATATTATATATTGTATAGTTTGATACTATTTCCTGATTAAAATCAAAGATTTTAATCAGGAAGGCATCGCCTAATGGCGCTGCCAGTTTTGTGATTTATAAG
>ERZ840096.2540-NODE-2540-length-14324-cov-5.763123_pt1 | contig 14324 bp, 9 predicted proteins | sample MGYA00519878_ERZ840096 | MGnify/ENA primary metagenome ERZ840096 (study PRJEB31850, sample SAMEA3708865) | human gut metagenome | biome: human gut; feature: human-associated habitat; material: faeces | place: China | collected 2014 ...
CGGACTTGGAATCGGACTTCTTGTCGGACTTGCTGTCCTTCTTGTCAGACTTCTTCTCGTCCTTCTTATCGGACTTATCGGAGTCTTTCTTGTCGGACTTGCTGTCCTTGGTCTCGGTCTTGGTCGACACCGTCGTCTTGGTCACCGGCTTCTGACCCGGGGCGATAGCGCCGCCAGCCTGCTGGCCCTTCGTGCCGGAGCCGGAGCCCGTGCCAGCGCCAGCACCGGAACCGTTGCCAGCGCCACCGTTGCCACCATTAGTGCCAGAACCGCCATTACCGCCAGGGTTAACGGCATTCTTGGTCCACTTGGCATACAACGTCAGGTCGGCCGTCACCGGCGTGCTAAAGTCATACGCCTGCGTGCAAGCCTCATCGGTATACCAGCCAGCGAAGGTGTAGCCATCGCGCGTCGGATCGGCCGGCTTGACCAACTTGCCGTCGGCCGTAGCAACAAACTTAGTGTCGCAAGCAGACCCGCCGTTGGAATTAAAGGCAACCGTCCAAGACTCAACAGCCCCCAGCTTGAACAGAGTACCCGAATCATTGATGTAGTACAGGTTGCCAGAAGCATCGGCAATGACCGGAGAGTCACAGTACTGGTAATGGCCGGCCGCATCATAGATCTGCGTCGCCTCTGCATCGCCGAGAGTATAGCGATACACGCCACCACCAGCAGAGTAGTTGACGTAATCCTTGCTATCCGCGCTGTTCACGGTGAAGTACACATAGGTCTTGCCGCCCTGAACACTCACCAGCGGAGTAGCGGCAATACCGTTGAGGCCAGCCGGCAGCGCCTTGCCGTCGGCAGCAGCGACCATCGTGGTCTTGTCCGTCTTCAGGTTATAGAGAACCAGAGCAGAGCCCGTAGCCGTCTGTCCGCCGACAATCAGATTGTCACCAGACACCGCAGGGGCGCTCAGATTATTCGTAAGGCCCAGATCAACCGTCTTCTGTTCACTCAGCACGCCCTTTGCCGAAAGCAAAATCACATGGAGCTTTCCGTCGTGCGTCATCTGATAGAAGGTCGAACCATTGGACGGATCGGCAATGCAATCGGCATTTGCGACAGCGCCGAGCTTCATGGTCGAAACGACATCGCCCGTCGTCTTATCAATGCACTTAAGCGTGCCCGCGCTCGTAGGAACAATGGTGTACTTATCCGTCAGCGCAGCGCCAGTCCAATAATAGCCCTCGGAAGGGTCAATGTTCTGCCAAGAGACTTCGCCCGTGGCAATCTTGATACGCTTCAGGGAGCCGTTGCCGTAGGTCGCGTTGTAATTCTCGTCATACGAAATATCGACCGAGCCTACATAGACGTACTCGCCGTCCGAAACGACGGTGCAGGAGCTCTGCGTCAAGTCCGTCAAACCAGGCGTCAGCCACTTGCAGATCAGCTTGTCTGCAGTAATCGCCTGGACCGCACCGCCGTTGAGCGGAACGATGATAAGGCCATTGGTATAGATCGGACGAGAGGTATAGCTCACCTTGGAGGCAAGCGGCGCAGAGGCAACCTTTTTGCCCGTGGACGAATCGATCTTAATGAGCTCGTTCTCGGTCGCGATGTACACAAAACCGTTAGCAATGACAGGCTCGCTGCAGTTGGCATACTGCTGACCAGACTCGGCCTTCCAATCGAAGGCCCACTTAAGACCGGCGGCCTGCGCAGGCGTCTTGGCGTCCGTAACGGACGTACCGTTGCCGCTGTTGCCGTAGCCGGCCCACTCGGCATCCCAATCAGGAGTCGTCGCACTCGGGTCCACGACAATCTTGTCGGGATCGGGCATGGGCGAATCGTCGGTGGTATAGGCAAGCGTAACCTTATCGCCGCTCTTGAGCGTAATCTGGTTGGCGCAGAGTAAGGAGGGCTCTCCATTGATATACAGGTGCCAAGATTTATTGGTCGCAGCATCCCAGGCATACGGCTTGTGATCGAACGGCGAGTTGATGGAATTGAGGAACCAGTACTCACCACTCTGGGAGCCGTTGTACGTAACGCCCTTGGCCTTCAGGGCCGTCTCAATAAGGTTCTGGGCAGTAGAGCCTTCGGGCAAAGAAACACTGCTTGCCGAGCCCCAGCAAGTATTGTTGCCGTTGACATCGGGGCCGACAACATCGACAGACCCAAGAACCTGACCGGGGAGGGCATCGGCGTCAGCACCATACATAAAGGTGACGGCGTCGCCCTCTTGGAGCTCGTAGTTGCCGGCACCGACCGTGGCGGACTTGCCATTTACATAGAATTGCCAATAACTGCGGGTCGCAGGATCATACTTATAGGTCTTACCGTCAAGCGGCGATTTAATGCCGCTGAGGTACCAGCCCCAAGACTCTTCACTAGCAACGAGATCAAGACCAGTCTGCTCCAGCAGATCCTTGGCAGTAGAGCCCGCCTTGAGACTCATCTGACCCGTCGAAGCCCAAACCTGCTGCTTGCCGTCCTTGTCCTTACCGAGGACCTGAACGGAAGCATGGACAGAATCGGAGGGCAACTGGTCGCCCCAGCCACCGTAGAACCACGTAACGGTATCGCCAGCATGAATGGTGACATTGTCTGCCGTGCAGTCGCTCGACTTGCCGTTGATGAACAGCTGCCAATAGGTCGAATAATCGAGCGGCTTACCCAGCTCAACGCCGTTGTACTTAAGGCTCAGAATGAAGGAGCCCGCAACAACGGCATCGATGTCATTCGCCTCGAGCGCGACCTTCGTAAGGTCAAGTGCGTTCGAGCCGGACGTCACCACATACTGCGCGTTATCGACCCAAGTCTGAGTCTTGCCCTGGGCATCGCGACCAATGACGGTCACATTTGCGGCAACCTGGTCCTTAACGACAGGGGACGAGCTACCAGCCGTATAGGCAAACTCAATCTTCTGCCCCTGGGTGAGCTTGACGCCGCTCGCGCCAACCGAGGAAGACGCGCCGTCAACAAACAGCTGCCAGTAGGCATAAGTCGCCGGATCGAAGGCAAGCGTGCGGCCATCGCTCGGGGACGTGATGCTTTCGAGGTAAAAACCGTATGCCGTGTTCGGATCGTATTTCGCCTTGAAGCCCACCTTCTGCTGCAGCTTAACGAAGGCGTCCGCAGCCGTCGCGCCCTCGTCGAGCTTGAGTTGCGTAGGTGCCACCCAGGTCTGAGCCTTGCCGTCGGCATCGATGCCGATAATCGAGAACGAGACCTCGACTTGCTTCTTGGCGACATCGCCGGTTTCTGTCGGGTTCTCTGTCTGGACGGCAGTCGCGGCGGCAGATCCTGCTTGGCCAGCGGATGCCGTCGAAGACCGCTCGCTCGCGGTAGGGTTCTCCCCCGTCGCCGAGCCCTCGTCGCCAGTTGCCGCCTCTGTTGTGGCGGCACTAGCTGCAGGCGCGCCCTCGGAATCCGAAACCTCGGCCTTACCCTGGTCGGCAGCACCGTCCGCGGCCCCCGTGCCCTCACTCGGTGTCGCAGCCTGAGCCACAGCCTCGGCAATGCCCTCGGCGCCCTCGGCCCACAGCTGAGCCGGCGTGGTGCCAAAGGCCATCGCGAAGGCCAGGAATGCCACCAGGCCGCGCTTGGCTACGCCGCATGCAATCGCGCCACGGCGATGCAACGAGGCGCGCTCGCGCTCGTCCTCAAACATATCCATTTGTCCCCCATTGTCTGTACTTGGAGCGTTGCCTTGAGGCTGCCCCACGTCATCGCGCGTGTTGCGCTCGAGTTCCCCCATCGGGGTCCCCCTTCCCTCCAGAGCCCTATGCACACCGGCGGCATACGCCGCAGCCGCACGCAAGATGGGAGGCGATCCGACTTAACCTTAACGACTCGGGCGCGCCGTCCGATCTGCGACGCGAACATCCCGAGCCAAGAGGAATTACGGTTACTGGTACAGCCGGGGACTTGCACCCCGATTCTCCCAAACGCGCAGGAAAACCGCGCATTCGTGCGTCTCCGCACCACCATCTAGGCCATCGATTATTACCGTCAAAATGGTATCACGCAAAAGGGCCTCGCACGCAGGCGAAGCCCAAGGTAAAAGCTATTGTTTGCGATAGGAAAATGCGGTGACGGCCGCAGCCTCTAGTGCTTGCCGCCGTGGCTGTTGAGCCAGATATTGCGGCCCAGCATAAGCGCCAGCACCAGCGCGCTCACGTAGCCCATAAAGCCAATGACCGGGATACCAAACACAACCGGCTCGATGCGTGCGTAGTACACCACCGACGAACCGATAAACAGACCGGCGATCACGATAGCCATCGACATGCGGTCGATAATTCCGCCCAGCTGTCGCAGCGCCTTATCGCTGCTCATGATCTGCGTGTTCACCTTAAGCTGGCCGCGCGTGAGCATACGCGAAGCCAAGGCCAAATACTCGGCCGCCTCGAGCGAGCCTTTTGCCGCGCGATAGCTGCTCGCGGCCAGATCGCGTCCCATATCACGCACGCGCGCATAGGTGCTCTTCTCGTTTTTGATGTGCGTCTGGATGATCTGGATCATGTTGACGTTGGGCATATACTCGGTCAGCAAACCCTCGAGCGTCACCATGCCGCGGGCGAACATCGTCACCACGCTCGGCAGCTCAACGTCATTTTTGCGCGCCAGATTGAGCAGCGAGGTCAAAAACTCGCCGATATCTAGGTCCTTAAGGTCAAGGCCCGCAAAGTCAGCCACGATAAAGTCAAGATCGGACAAAAAGGCCGAATGATCGAGCTCAGCCGAGTCGCCACGCGTCACGGCGAAGCGCATGAGCGAATCCTTGAGCTTGGGCACGTCACCCTCGGCCACGGCGAAAATCATGTCCTTTACGATACCGCGATCGTGGCTCGACATGCGTCCGACCATGCCCAAGTCGATAAAGTAGACAATGCCGTCCTTGAGGATGATGTTTCCCGCATGCGGGTCGGCATGGAAAAAGCCGTCGTCGAGCACCTGCGTCGAGTAGTCCTCGACAATCGCGGCACCGATCTTTTCCAAGTCATAGCCCTCGGCCACCAAGCGTTCAGGATCGGCGATCGAAATGCCGTCGACGTAATCCATGACCACCACGTGCTCGGTGCACAGGTCCAGATAGGATTTAGGGCACGTCACGCCATGAACACTCTTATGGAACTCGTAGAAGTCGTTGAGGTTTTTGGCCTCGGCCAAAAAGTTGGTCTCCTCGCGAAACGAGGTCCACAGCTCTTCGACCACGCCGTGCAGGTCAACAAACTGGTCGGTGTTGACGAACTTTGAGACGATACGCACCACCGAACGGATGATGTCGATATCCTGAGCCATCACCTGCTGCGCGCCGGGGCGCTGCACCTTAACGGCCACGTCCTCGCCGGTCACCAGGCGGGCACGGTGTACCTGCGCGAGCGACGCGCTTCCGAGCGGATTGGGGTCGATCGCGTCGAACATCTGCCCCAGGCGCTGGCCGTACTCCTCTTCCAGACACCGGAGCACTACCTCATACGGCACCGGCTCTACATCGGAGCGCAGACGACGCAGCTCGTCGCAAAACCGCTGCGGCAAAATCTCGGAGCGGTTAGCCAGAATCTGCCCCATCTTGACGAACATAGGGCCGAGCTCTTCAAGCAGACGACGCAGGCGCATCGGCGTGAGGTTGTCCCACACGCGATACTTTTTGATCAGGCGAACGATCTGCCCAATGCGCTCACGACGACCTGCCGGCGTGAGCTGGTATTCCTCATCCGGCGCCATCGCGTCGGGCTCCTCGGGGACCATATCGACAGCGCGCGGCTTCTTGCGAGCGCCCGAGACGGCGGCATCGACCTCATCGACAACCGCCGCCTCGTCACCCAAGGGATCTTGATTGTTGTAATCGGTGGTGGAATCTGCCATCTGCGCTACTACTCGGCCTCTTCGGCATCCTCTGCATCGTCGGGCTCAACAGACTCGACGGGCACCGAAGTCACGTTGTCCTCGACCGAATCGACGATGTCGCGCACATGGGCCAGGAAGGCCGTACGCTCGGGGGCGGTCATAACGCGGACGCGCGCCAGGATGAGCTCATCGAGCACGCGCTGCGCCGCAGTCTCGCCCTGCATGCCCAGGCGCTCGGTCAGGTCGGAGATGGTGCCACCCGCCTGCTCGAACATATCGGACACGCTGCGGGCGATATCGGGGGTGCCGGCATCCTTGCGGACCTGCTCGCCCTTGGTACCGAGGTCGTCGAGAACCTTCTTGCCGCCCTCGACGGCAACGGCGGCGGCGCCGAAGCCCACGTTGATGGCACCGTTAACAAGCTGATCGAGTTTCATAACCATGGTTGGCTCCAATCATGAACAACTGCATTGGACTTCTTGTACCCAAGATTGAGTGAACGACACAAAATCGTTTTACCGCCAAGATAGAAATCGAGCGGGCCAAAGCCTTTGACGGCGTTTGCCCCGCTCGTTCGCTGCAAGGTTGCCTTTACCTTACGTTGTCGTTCATCGCGAAGGAGTTCTTCATGGCACAGCTCGTGGTGTAGAGCACCTTGCCCAACAGAGCATCGGTCTCCACCCGCACGCGCTCGGCAAACTCCTCGTTGGCGCGGGCGAGCTCGGCGGGCGCCTCGGCGTCGGGCAGCGCGGCCACGGCGGCATCGACGTCGTGAATCTGCTTGTGGCCCATGCCGCCGACCTTCTCCTGATAATCCTCGACCGCGCGACCGCACTCATGGAAGCGAACATCGGCCAAGGCACCGATCAGGCGGTTGGCCCAATAGAAATTCTCGGACGTCACGCGAGCCTGCGTGCCGGCATAGTACCCGGGCATGGTCTCGACATTGGCGTACAGCGGTACGAGCGCGTTAAACGAGTTGGAGCCAAACGCCATCCACTGTACGGCGCGATATGCCGGCTGCGCATAGGGACGCAGCTGCAGCACGGCGAGCTGGCTGTTGCGGTTGATGCCGATGGGGCGATAGGCGCCGCGCGTGGCGGGCGTACCCTTGCCGCCGTAGCAGTCGTACTCCGTGCCCTGGTAGTGGCTCGAAAGCACGTACTTGATATCCTCGATGGTCACCTTGCGCTCAGGCACGCGGCTCCAGGGGATGTCGTCACTCTCGGGCGTGTAGTCGGCGTCGGGACCGTCCCACACATCGCTGGGGTTGAGGCAGCGCTGCATGTACCAGGCGCGCGGCGTGTTGTAGACGTGGTCGCTGTCGCTGTGCGAGCCAAAGGCCTCGCGCGGGTTAAAGACCGCGGCGGGACCGTCGCCCTCGACGCCCAGCGTCAGGTCCAGGTGCCACTCGGCCATCCAGGAGCGCAGGTCGGCGGAACACATGTGATCGGCCTGTGCGCCCTCGGCATCGTCCAGGTCAAAGCTGTCGATACCCAGTTGGTTGGGCATGGTCACATAGGCGTCATCGGGCACGCGCTTGGCGATCCAGTGGTGGCCGCCGATGGTCTCGAGCCACCAGATCTCGTCCACGTCACTCAAGGCGATGCCGTTGTTCTCGTAGGTGCCGTAGCGCTCGAGCAGGTCGCCCAAGATGCGCACGCCGTCACGGGCGGACTTGGCGTACGGCAGCACCAGGGTCACCATGTCCTCCTCGCCCAGACCACCGGGCTGCGCCGGAACATAGCCGTCCTCGCCCTCGTTGCCCTTGGCGGGCACATAGTCTACGAGCGGATCGGCGCCGCGGACGCGCTCGTTGGTGGTGAGCGTCTCGGTTGCGGACATGCCAACGTTAAGCTCGTTGAAGCCGGCCTCAGCCCAAATGCCGTGACCCGGGATAACGTCTGGAACGCTTGTGTAGCGCATGGGGTTATCGGGCAGCTCGATGGTCAGGTGGCTCAGGACGCTCGTGTAGACGCGCGGCGGCTCGTCGGGGTGCACCACGCGCATGCGCTTGGGCTCAAACACCCCGTTGGACGAGTCCTCGTTACGGGCAACCAGCGTCGACCCGTCGTAGCTCGCGTTCTTACCAACCAAAATCGTTGTACACGGCATGCGCATCCTCCTTGAGCGAAGAAATCAAACGGCAACAGTGTATCGCTTCGGCGCAAAAAGGGCGAAACCACGGCCACAGCAACCCCTGTGTGCAAAAAATGCCAAATATGAGTACTGACACCAATTTAGTAGCAGCTATTTTGCCGGGCGTGGGCGTCGAAAGTCTACATTTGTACAAAAGTTAGACTATGTAATTCCTCAAAGGTCCAATAAAATAGGCTCCCTATCGATACTAAATATCGTTAGAGAGCCAAAATGACCTAAATTATATGTGACTAGCTTGGCAACAGTACTCATATTTGGCATTTTTTGCACACGGCGTGTCACGGGAGTATATATCTAACCCCCTAATCAGCCAAAAATGCCTAGTTCAATGCGCGCTCCGCCGCCTCGATCACGTGTTTGGCGAGAATCGCCGTCGTCACTGCGCCCACGCCGCCCGGCACGGGCGTGATGGCGCCAACAACCGGCTCCACAGCGTCAAAATCAACGTCACCGACCAGCTTGCCAGCAGCCTCGTCCCAATTAATGCCAACATCGATGACCGTCTGGCCCTCGCGAACCGCATCCGCGCCAATCGTGCGTGCGCGTCCAACCGCGGCAACAACGATGTCGGCAGAACGGCACTCGGCAGCAAGGTCGCGCGTATGCGTATGGCACATCGTCACTGTGGCATTGCGAGCCGTAAGCATGGCGGCAACGGGACGGCCAATCACCAGCGATCGACCGACCGCCGCAACCTTGGTACCATCCAGCTCAACGCCGTAATGGTCCAGCAACGCCAACACGGCCTCAGCCGTGCAAGGAGCAAAGCCCACTCCACGACCCGAAAGCGTGGTAAGCAGCGAGGCCGGCGTCATGGAGTCAACATCCTTGGCGGGATCGAGCGCCGCGGCAACTGCATCCTCGTCAAGACCGGCAGGCAGCGGGCGAAACATCAGACAACCGTGAACAGTGGGGTCGGCATTGATGTCCTTAATAGCCGCCAGCAGCTCATCCTGCGAAACATCGGCAGGCAGCAATACGCGACGAGCTTCGATGCCCACCTTTTCGCAGCGCTTGAGTGCACCACGCTCGTAGGACAGGTCGTCCTCGCGCTCGCCCACGCGAACGATGGCCAGCGTCGGCACAACGCCGCGCTCGCGCAGGGCGGCGCAGCGAGCGACGAGCTCCTCGGTCAAAGCACGGGCAACGGGGGCCCCTTTAAGCAGCTCGGCCATGGCTATCCCCTCTTCCTGGCGGCATCTGCGGCACGGCGCGCCAGAACATCGGCGCGCGGAAGCCACGTATCCAGCAGCTCATCGCACGCCGCCTCGAGCTCCTCGGCGCGGGCACGATCCTTCATAGACGTGGTGTTGGCGAAGAGTGTCAGGCTTGCGCCCTGCATGGCGGCGCGGCAGAATACGGCGCCGCACGCCACATCGGACAGCAGCTGTCGGGAGCCCTTGTCCGCCATGTCCTCGAGCAGCGCCAGCGCACGACCGCAGGCGTCCATAATGCGGTACGGTGGCATGGCCGCCACGTGCAACGCGTCCTGAATCGCCGCAGGTCGAGCCGGGTTCTCGCGCGGAATACCGTACGCAGCGGACACCTGGCCGTACGCACGAACGTCCTCGGCGACCAGACCCACAAGTTCCTGTGCCAAATCATCCGCCTGGGCAAATGCGCGCGTCAGATCGTCTGCGCGATCGGAAAGCGCGGGATTGGTCGCCCCATAGCGAGCGACCATCCCGCATAACGAAGCGCCCAGCGCGCCCACAAAGGCGCTCGCGCTACCGCCGCCGGGAACCGGCTCGCGCGCGGCAAGCGCCTGGGCAAACTCGCGACAGGTTTTATCCATCATCTCTTGACTCATCGAAACACCTCTGCCCACCGCGCCGGCCACCACGGGCCGCACGCATAATAAAAAAAATGGGACAACGACGCCAGGAAGCGGTTGTCCCATTCATCGATCTTGTCCAAGCCAGTCTAGCCCATAAGACAAAGACTGTCAGGAGCTCTGGCTATCGGTGTTTCCGATTGCCGGCTATAGGCACGGGCGCCTAATCCACCTGAAACGTCGGCAGCAGTGTGTCGATAATCTTCGATCCCATGTCGCGGTTTGCAGTCGAGTACTCCAAATGCGCCGTGGCAATCGTCGAATCCGTGACGATCGTCTTTTCGTAAATGATCGTGTCGCCCTCGCGCCACGAGACCACGTACCAGTTGTCGCCCTCTGCGGTATAGAGGTCGGCCTTGCCCGAGGTGTCCTCATCGACGAACATCTCGTGTGCAGTTTCGTCGTTAATGTTGACGTAGCCAAACAGGTTGATTACAAAGCCCGTCTCCGGGTCCTCATACCTGGCGCCACTGCCGTTGGGAGTATCTTCCATCTCAAAGCGATTGGGAATCGACATGCTATAAGGATGCATGTCGTTCGTGTACGTATACACGTCGGTTAGGTAATCGTCCGAATCGCCCGAACCGTAGTATGCCGACTCGTCCTCGGGAACGGCCTCGTCATCGGACGACGAGGGTTCCTTGGCCTTGGACTTGTCGCTCTTCTTCTTGGCAGAAGAATCTTTCTCGTCCGAAGACCCGGTATCGATCACCGAGATTTGCGTGTCAGAGCTCTTGGACCCATTAAGCATCGTGAGTGCAAACACCGTGCCGCCACCGATGAGGACCACAGCAGCACATGCCACAGCGATAATGACCGGCGCCTTGCTCTTAGGCTTTTGAGGCGCAGGCGCGACCGGCGGCATCGACTGGGTTAGGCCCGGGGCAGAGGAAGGACCAGCGCCCGTAGGCGTCGGCACGGAACCGCCAGCAAGCGACGCCCCGCAGTGCGTACAAAACGTCGATCCATCAGGCACTTGCTGTCCGCATTTTTGACAGAACATCGTTCGACCTTTCGTGGTTTAGCTTTTGTCACAGCCAAGTCTAAAACCTTAAGCCGGCATCGCTGTTGCGCAACATTGGGAGGATTAACCAAGCCGCACGCTTGCCCAGTGCCAGGCCCACCTTGCGGCAAGCCCGCACACGCAAACATGGGACATATGGCCCACCTTTCGAGACTCCCGGGCAGCACAAGCTGGGGCATATCTATAAGTAAGGAACCCGTTGGGGCACGGCCGCGCAACGGCCACAAGCGATGAACGGAGGCATAAGCCGGACAGTACACAGAGACATCCGCCGCCAGCGCAATCAGTACCCCAACAGCATGCGGCGCCGTGATGTCACCGGCAGACAAGGAGGACGCCACCATGAAGAAAAAGACCCTATCAATCCTTTCCCTTTGCATCGCCCTCTTTGCCGCGTTTGCCCTTGTCGGCTGCGGCGGGAGCGCATCGGGCGGCGGCAGCGCCCCCAAGAGCGAGAGCAAGGAAAAGGCCCCCGTCGCCAAGAAGACCGACTTTATCTGGTTTAAGGTCGAGATGCCCGAGAGTGTTGGCGTGAGCGACTCCGCCGGCAAGAACGCCGACAGGGTCCAGCTCACCTTCCCCGAAGACGAGAACGGTTCGGCCGATCGCTTTATCCCCGTTTGGAAAAAAGCGCTGACGGTAGAGGAATCCCACACCGACCAGGCAGAAAAGAAAGGTGATACGTTCCAGTGGAAGGATGGCGGGTCCGTCGAGTATAACGGCAGGACGTGGCTCGTCGGAACGTACGAGGACAACAGCGGCGTCTCAACCCTCCTCTTTACCGACGTTGAGCCGGGAAGCGTCTACGTCCTCATCTCGAACTTCGATCTGCATAAGAAAGAAGCCGAGGCGCTCCTCAACTCCATCGAGTTCCCCGATGACATGGCGAAGGCAGTTGCCGAGGCACGCGAAGTCGAGATCTCGAGCATCGAGATCAAGCATTAGGGGCTCGCACGCAGCATCGCATGCGCAGTCATTAAATGATCGGACGCCCAGCCAGGGGAGGATCGAATCGGCCGGCCCTCCCCTCTTTTGCGCCCGCGCATATTGCCACTTAACGGCGCAAATCCGGCCCTCAGAATGGGACACATGGCCCACCCTAGCGAGCCGCCCGCGCGTACAGTAAAGACAGGTAATCCATGGGCGGTTACAGATCGAGGAGGACACGACCATGAAAAAGAAGGCCTTTGCGATTCTCACCCTCTGCATCAGCCTCTTTGCCGCGGTTGCCCTGGTGGGTTGTGGCGGAAGCGGTGGCGCTACCGGCAGCAGCGGTGGCGCCGGCGCGGAAAAGCCAGCCGTGGATATGAGGACCGACTTCATTTGGTTTAAGGTCGAGGTCCCCGAGGGCGTCGAAGTCACCGACGTCGCAGGCGACACGGCCGACAGGGCCCAGTTTAAGTTCACCGAAAGCGAGCACGCCAGCGATCGCTTCATCCCCGTCTTCGACTCTGACAAGAACGCCGTCGAGCTGTTCGACTACGAGGCAAAGTGGAATGCCAGCTTTGAGTGGACCGAGAACGACCCCGTCAAGTACAACGGCAAGACTTGGCGCAACGCTTCCTATACACACTCGGGCGGCGTAACGACCGAGTACTTCACCGACGTTGAAGGCGGCAGCGTGTACGTGCGCATCGACAACGTCGAGGAGCACAAGGATGCCGTCGAGACCATGATGAAGTCTCTGGAATTTGCCGACGATATCGCCAAGGCCAAGACCGAAGCCATGGACGTCAAGCTCGACGATATCGAGATCAAGCGCTAAAGCTCCAACGGCATGCAGCAGCGCCGTTTTAGCTCAGCCGGGATGCAAGGTGCGACTCCTTGCATCCCGGTTTTTTGTGTTCGAAAGCGCCCGATCACATCACCATATTGAGCACGTTAACGAATTCCTGCGCCCTCGCGTGACTGCTGAGGCTAAAGACACAGGCAGTCAACAGCCTGTTGCGCAGAAAAACGTCGCGGCCCTTGATCCTGTTGACCCCCGTAATGTCCTTAAGGTAGACAATCTCGGTATGCTTGCCACCGAAAGTGCCCTTCTTGAGCACCTCAATACGGTTGGGGTAGATCTTAACGTCTTTAAACCAACCCGAACCTTTGTCCTGGAACAGCAAAGTGTTGTTATCCATGCGTGTCACTCCCGCGGGGTTCGCTAAAGCTGCCTTAAGGTCACATTTTAGCCACCGCAAACCCTTTTCGCGGTCGTGCGCAGACACCAAAATCGTGTCCGCACGAGCAAATAGACTAATACAACAACGAATATAAGCCGTTATCCAAGGATGGGCCGCAAAAAAGGGATTAGCAATAGCTAAGATTAAAGCCTAAAGAACCCTTAGGAAGTGCTAATATATAGTTATTGAAAGAAGCTGAGATGCAGAGACGCGAATTGATCCGTATCCTCGAAGAAGCCGGCTTCATCTCGAAAGGAGGCACTAATCACGAGAAGTTCGTCAAAGGAGATAAACTCGTGCTCGTGAAACGCCACCGAGAGATCGAGGATCAAATTGCCAAAAGAATCCTAAGGCAGGCAGGGCTTCGGTAGCTCATCCTCATCGCATTTCGCATCGCCTTTTAGAGGAGGTCTTACATGGTTTACGCATGGGAATTTGAGTTCTTTGATTCGGACGGTATGGTCGATGCCGTGCCATGTGGCTCGCTGGGCGGAGGAGGAACGTTTGGCTCCGACCTAAACGACGCTATCGAAAGCGCCGCTGATTTTCTCGCATGCATGGTCGACGATCACCTTATGGGTGGCATTGAACTTCCCGCGCCGGATTTCGGACACGAGCCGCGACACGGCGGCAAGATTATCACCGTAGCCGTCAGCCGCGAACTCGCCGACATCCCCGCCGTCACCGCAGCGGATGCCGCGCGCATGCTCGGTGTTAGCTCAGCACGGGTTTCGCAACTGATAAATGCAGGACTGTTGGATTCATGGAAGGATGGCACCAAGCGCATGGTGTCCAAAGCTTCCATCGAGGCACGACTCGCCGACGCTCCAAAGGCAGGACGCCCGAAAGAAATGCCTGTTGCCGTGTAAAGAGACGTCTAGGCACACCATTTTGGCATATTGACCATTGAGTTCTCTCGATTCGCGACGCACTGCGTCGCGAATCGAACTGAACATATTGTCGCCGATTGCCACGCATTTCCAATCCGAAGTGCAAGAGGAGTTTTCCATGACAGGTGTCAATCAGGCCATCACCGAAAGCGCACCTAAAGTGCGTTCTGCCGAGGACATGGCCACACGACGCAAGAGCGATTCAGAGGGATTTCGGCTCATCTCGCCAGCACCCCCTACAACGAAACGTGGGCACACGTCGAAACCAGCGCTACGCGATTGCATCTATGGGCTTGCCGTCGGTGACGCGCTGGGCGTTCCCTACGAGTTCAGGCCCCGCGGTACGTTCGAATGCACGGACATGATCGGCTACGGCACGCATGGGCAACCCGCCGGCACCTGGAGCGACGACACATCTATGACGCTTGCTACCTGCGACTCGA
>ERZ840096.2554-NODE-2554-length-14226-cov-2.711876_pt1 | contig 14226 bp, 4 predicted proteins | sample MGYA00519878_ERZ840096 | MGnify/ENA primary metagenome ERZ840096 (study PRJEB31850, sample SAMEA3708865) | human gut metagenome | biome: human gut; feature: human-associated habitat; material: faeces | place: China | collected 2014 ...
AATGGTGCGGTCCTGATCGACGACGAGGCATCCTCCAATCGCCAATGCGACGGAAAGCACCACGATCACGACGGAACTGAGCCAACGTCCCAATTCCAGTAATTTCCAACGTGCGCTGATCCAAATCACCAATATGAGCGCCATTATGGTGCCTACGAACATGCGGTAATAGCCGGAAGATGAGCCGAGCAGCGCGCAAATCGCAAGATTGGCGGTAACGGGAATAATGGCGATCATGGTGAATCGGCCATCTTCAGTCACTGCGAAAATGCCGGTCAGTAGCGCGAACCACAGGCAGATGGTCCATACGGCCAGCAAACAGCCATCGGCGGTACCGGTGGGAGGTTCGACCGACAGAATGAATTTGAACGATCCGAGCATGTTCATCCAGCCTTGTGTAAGCGTGCGCAAGGTCGGAACAATATGGGCGATGGTGGTGTCGTTGAGGAACAGTACAGGGCCGACAACCAGCTGGGCGACGGCCATGAACAGCATCTGCCACCAGAGACGAAGTGCCGGAACCGTGCCTGCGAGCGCCACGAGAGATCCGATGATGGTGGACGGAAGGGCGGCGAGCGCCCAGGATGCGGCCGATCCGTAGACGTCGATGAGGTTGCTGGCGGCGGCGAGGGTGAGTAGGGCTGCGACGAGCAGGCTTGCGTATTGCGAGGCGCGTGTCCGGCGTAGGTAGGGGAGTGCCTGTGATTTGCCGTCTCGTGACATCCAGATGACGGAGTGTGTGGAGTCGGCCCATGAGCCAGTGCCGGTTCCGGTGAAGGTGTTGCCGAATCCGGTGGTGCGGCCGGTGTCGCCGGTGTTGGTGTTGTGGGTGGAAAGTCCTGTGGTGCTCATTCCAGTACCCCCATGATCATTGGGAGATCGTCTAGGTTTCCTACGGTCGCCAGGGTGAAATCGGCGTATCGTTTGATGGCGCGTGGCTGTCCGATGGCGGTTTGCAGTACCACGCAGGTTGCGGATCGGGGGAGTGCGAGCGCCATGTGTTTGATTTCGTCGATGTTTTTGAGCCTGCCGACGGTGATGTAGTAGAACGATGAGTCGGGGGCATGGGCGAGGGTGGTTTGCGCCAGATTCGGATTGTCGCTGATATCGGGGGAGATGGCGCTGCAGCCGTCAAGGAATTCCGTGGAGTTGCGTGGCATGATGTGTTCGGTTCCCGCGTGTGAGGTCACCGGTCGGTTTTGGAGCAGGCATTGCACGCCGATGGAGGCATGGACGGATACCGCCAGTTCGAATTCGTCGGAGCTCACATAGTCGTCGGGGTTCACGCTGATGGTCAATGCGGTGTCGGTGCGTCGGGTCGCCTCGTATTGACGGATCATCAGTGCGCCTGTTTTTGCGGAGCTGAGCCAGTGCACGTTGCGTACGTCGTCGCCTGGCTCGTATTCACGCAGTCCGTAGAAATCGAGGTCGTCGTCGACGATTTCGCAGCTTGGCTGGCCTTCGAGATCTCGCGGAATTCCGGCGTTGAGTGTGTTCAGCATAACGGTTTTCGGGTGGATGAACACGTTGATTTGGTCGACAAGTTTCTTTTCGTGTCGTACGAGTCCGAATGGGTCGCCTTTGCGTATGGACAGGGGACCGACCGGCAGTACCGCGCGGGAGACGGCGGTGAATTCCACGGTGGTTTGGCGTGATTGGCCGGCGGCGAGCATGGGGATGGCGAATCGTTCGTGGCTGTCTCCGATGGGCAGGTCGCCGCGTGCTGATGTGGTTGGCGTGCGCCCTGGATTGTCGACGCACACATCGACTTTCACCGTGTCTGACACGGTGACGCGCCTGCTGGACACGTCTATGGTGGCGGTGAACGACGTGTTGCCGAGCGACAGCATGATGGCGGCGACCATCATGCATGCGAACACGATCGCCATGGTCAGCAGTTCATGCCAGCTGAGGATTGTGAACGCTATGAGTGAGGCGATGGCGAGTCCGGTCACGGCCCATCCGAGCGGCGACACGTATGAGGTGACCAGTCGTTTGATGCGATGCTTGATGCGACGCAGGGATCGTTGCATGGTTCTCCTGCGCTGCATGGTTTTGGATTGTCGCATGCTTGACCTTTCGGGGGTTTACGAACGTTTCGTGTAGGGTGTGCGCTTTGCGTGTGCCGTGTCGTACGCGGTTGGCTGCGCCGTGCGTTTCAGGCGGTGGCGCCCACGGTCGGTGAAGGCACTTCATTGAGGATCTGTTCGATCATCTGTTCGGGGGTGGATCCCGCGAATGTGGCCTCCGCGGTGAGCGTGATGCGGTGTGCGAGCACGGCGACGGCCAGTTGCTTCACATCGTCGGGCACCACGTATCCGCGATTGCTGGACGCGGCCCACACGCGGGCGCATCGGGTCAGTGCGAGCGCGCCTCGCATGGACGATCCGACTTGGATGCGTTCGTTGTGGCGCGTCGCTTCCACCAAGCGCACGATGTATTCGATGATCGCGTCGTCGAGACGCACGGTTTCGCTGATGGCGCGCATGCGCAGCACGTCGTTGCCGGTGAGCACCGCATGTACGGTGGAGGCACGGTCGATGACGTTGACCTGCTTGAGGATGTTCACGCTTACGTCATGGCTCGGATAGCCGATGGTTGTTTTGATGAGGAAACGGTCCATCTGCGCCTCAGGCAGTTTGTAGGTGCCGAGTTGCTCGATGGGGTTCTGAGTGGCGATGACCATGAACGGCTGCGGTACCGCATGGGTTTCGCCGTCGACGGTGACTTTCTGCTCTTCCATGACCTCGAGCAGTGCGGACTGCGTTTTTGGCGAGGCTCGGTTGATTTCGTCGGCGAGCACGATGGATGCGAAAATCGGACCTTCGCGGTATTCGAATTCGCCGTTCTTCTGGTCGTAGTAGGTTACGCCGACCACGTCGGACGGCAGCAGATCCGGAGTGAACTGGATACGTTTGAACGACATGTCGATGGAGTTGGCGAGGCCGCGGGCCAGCTGCGTTTTGCCGGTCCCCGGATTGTCTTCGAGCAGAATGTGGCCACCGACGATCATGGCGGTGGCGCATTGGCGGATCGGCTGTTCCTTGCCGACCACGACTTGGGAGACGTTGCCGACCAGTTGGGCGAACAGTTCATGGAATTCGGTGATGTCGGCCTGCGGCGCGGACATCATGGAAGAAGCCATGGCCGGCTGCGCGGGCTTGACGCTTGGTGCCGTAGTCTGCGGGAATTGGCGCGTTGCCATTACGGGAGCCGATTGCGATTGTGGTAGCGGCTGTTGTGTTGGAGCGGATTGCGTCGGTTGCGCCTGCATGGGCTGCGCCATTGGAACCGTAGGCCTCGCCGGCCTGAAAGGAGTTGCGTTATGCGTGCTGAGTACCGTGCCCTCTTCGTCTCCGTCCTGTTCCTGCGGATGCGTCGGCAGGCTTGGAGCTTGGAATGCGGGGCGTGCCTGCGGATTGCCGGACTGTTGCGGCTTGCTCATATGGCGCCCAATGGAACCCAGCTGGGTGGCGTCGTCGTTTTCGTTGCTCATAGGTACTCCTTGGTTGCTTCTATTGATCGTATTGATGATTGGTTGTGATGTTGAATTTGCTTATTTGACGGTGAATGAGATGCCTCGCGCCTGTTTTCCTGCCAACCCTGTTCGTAATGAGATGGCTGAAGCATTGGTGTCTATCGAGGATTGCGTCTCTCCATTATCAGGGGTTGGTCCCGGTTCCGGATCGGGGGTTTTCTCCTCGTATCGGACTCCGGTCACGGGATCAGAGCTTTTCTTGGTCGCATTGATTTCTGGTTCCCCGGCAGTGGTGATCACGCGAACCTCCCAATCGCATCTGGTACCGGAAGGACTGGTGATGTCGGAAACATCCAGTGTGCCGTTAGCTGGCCAATCGTAGGTATGCGAGCTTTCCCCTGCCGGAGTGATGACGATCTGGCCTTTGACACTTCGCCCGTGGGCCTCCCAACTACCGCCATTGACATGAATGATGTTGGCGTTCTGTGTATCCCACGTCAATGAGGATGGCAGTGTGATTTCCGCTGGCTTTTTGTTGCCGACGGTATTATCGGTAGCGATTGCTGGGTCGCTGAGATGTGAGGTGTCGATGAAGTACTGTTGCACGCTTACCGTATCGCAGGTGCTCCAATCACCGGAAAGCGGCCATTCGGCTCTGCTCTCATGAACATCATCATCGTAATAACCCTTGGCCTTTACAACGAAACCTGTGACGCGTCCACCTTTTCTGGACCAGGTCGCCACACATGTGTTGTTGTTGAGTTCCAGCTTCACATTGGTTGGAGGATCGACTGCTGTGAAAGTCGAAACGGACGCTTCGTTGCGCAATGAGCCACTGCGTTCCGTAACCACGGTAATCGTCGGCTTAAGTTTTCTGTAGTACCACTCGTTCTTAATGTCGAATTCGACGGAATAATCCTTGGCGCTTGTCTCCACGGATTTGTCTTCGCCCTCGATGCTTACCGTAATCGACTGGTATTTCGAGTTACGTGCGTCATTGATCCGCCCTCTCACCACGATCTTGTCGCCTGATTGATCGGCGGAAATAGTCGGATTGTCAGGCGTACCCCAAGGCGAAACGGCATTGGATGCCGTGGAGGGCTGGCTCCAGTTCACTTTGTTATGCGCCTTGACCGTGGCGGTATAGGATGCGCCGTCGGTGATCGCATTGTCGTCGAATTTGAACGTGATGCTGGTGCCAGTGACTTCCTGGGCCGGATTCGCCACATTCGGACCGCTCAACGTCGCCTGATACTTGTCGACGGCGGAGAAATTACCCTCCAAAGCCTTCCATGTGACAGTGATGGTGTTCTTGCTAGCTTCGGCCTTCACATCGGTCGGCGCGTCCGGAAGCTTGTCAGGCGTGCCTTCCACGCCATTCGACTCCTTCGACCAGCCGACCTCATTCTTGGCCTGCACCTTGAACGAGTACGTCTTGCCGTTCTTCAAGCCGGTGATTTGGCAGGAGGTCACGGATCCGCACGATTTCTCGCCGGAACCGTCGCCGCCCCACGACACCTTGTATTCGCTGATCGGACTGCCGTTCGAAGAGCCGGCCGTCCAACTCAGATTCACCGCGCCATCCTGCGGGTCTCCGGCGATGGGGGAGAGCAGCGGCGCATCCGGCTTGTCCATCACCGAAACGTTGATGGTGCCCGTCGCCTCACGTTCCTTCGTATTGGTGGCATCGCGCACGTTGACGATCACCTTGTTGGTGCTCGCGCCGATATCGGACGAGGCGCTGATCGACACCACACCGTTGGACGGGCAGTCCACGGTCAGCTTCGACGCGCCATCGGACGTGCATCCGGTCACGGTCAATGCGGAATCGGGGAACGGATTATACGCATCGGACAGCAGGTTCACTTCCTCACTGGATCCTGCCTTGACCTTCACGGTTTTCGCGTTGATGCGTGCCAAAGGCCTGTTGGAGGCCGTCACGCGAACCGTGACGCCCGCACTCACCGTGCCCTTCGAATATTGAATCGAAATCGGCACGCTCACCGTTGTTCCCGGCGAAGCGGTCTTGTCGGCGGACACGGTCAGCTTGCCGTTCGAACTCACCTTGGCGCTCACCTGGTCGGAATCAGCGCCACCCGAATACGTGTACTGCTTTTCATCGTCGTACAGGTCGGACGCCGAATGGGTCAACGCGGTCAGATCGATGGTGGTGGCGCTTTCTCCTGCGACCACGTCAATGGTGGGCGAAGAGAACGTCGGCGCGGGCACGTCGCGCCCGATCACGGTGATCGGCAACGTCAACACCGCCGAATTGATGATTTTCACCTTGTCGTTCTTGTCGCGCTTGCCATCCACCGCGGTGAAGGTGATGGACGCGGGACCGGAGTAATCCTTCGGCGCGGTGAACTTCAACGTCTGGTCGTTCACATACAGGTCGCCGTCCGCGGCCTTCGTGGCGCTCACCGAATCGGCGCCGTCCACATACGCGGTCTTGCCTGCGCCCACACGCACGTAATCGGCGATATTGATGGTGATCGTCTCGTGCGCGTTCACCTTCAAAGCCGGCGCCTTCGGTCGAAAGGTCGGCGGGAACACGCCGTACGCGGGCACTTGGATGAACGCCGTGGACGTGATGTTATACGTCGTGTTGGTCACGGTGTACGGCACGGCTCGCGCCTCATCCGTCAATTCCACGCTAATGGTCGTGGACTTGTCACCGCCCTTGACATGCGCATGGTCGGTAGCCGAATCATCAACGGCCACGTGCAGTTCGTCGGCGCTGCCGGAAGGATTCGCGATCCATTGCGAAACGTCCACGTCGATGGATTTCTTATCGATCGTCGCGGAAGATGGCACACGGTAGTCGTATGCTGTCGGCGGTTCGATGGTGGCGTTGTCGTCCACGTTCACCGTCAATGTCGCGGTGTCGGACAATCCTGCCTTGTCTTTGACCGTATACACCACGTAATAGGTGCCCGCCTGCTGAGGAGTGGTGAAGGCGAGCGCATTGTCCGCCACGGTCACATTGCTGATGTCTTGCGATTCGACGTTTTCGCTGACGGCCAGGTCGGTGTTGTCTCCGGAGATGTCGTTTTGCGCCACGGGCACGGTTGCTGCGGTGTTGGGGCGCAATGTGATTTCGTCGTCGCGCGCGTATACGCCCGAGTCGGTGCCGGATGTGAATACGCCTACGCGGATTTGCGCTTGGGATCGTTGGCCGGTCCAGTCTTCGACGGCGTATGAGAAGGTGTCCGTTCCTGTGGAGTCGGCATAGGCTTCGTATACCAGGTAGGTGGCGCCGACTTCGCTGATGCGTCCGAGTGTCGGCGCCTTGTTGCCGAGACCGAGCAGCTGCACGTCGTCGCCGTCGGCGTCGATGCCGGTCAAGGTGATCGGGATCTGGACTTTTTGGCCGGCCGCGACTTGCGCCTCGACGTCGGATGGTGTTGGCGCAGCCTTGTTGGAAGCGTCTTTTTGATGCACGTTGATGGTGATTGTGGCGGATGCCGCGTTGCCGAGATTGTCTTTGACGGTGTACGTTACGGGGAAGGATCCGGTTTGGTCGGATGCTTGGTATCGTACGGTGTTGCCTGATACGAATACGAGTCCTTTGAACGTGTTTTTGTCGTATTGCAGGTCGTTTTGCAGGCTTACCGTGGTGCCGTCGGAGTAGGTCACGTGGTCGAGCACGTCGATGGAGACGATGCCGTCGGTGCGTACCTGCGTGGTGATGTTGTCGGCTTTCGGCACGGAGTTGGAGGTGGTCAGTGCCGGTGGCTGCAGTACGATCACGCCGGTTGACGTGCCTGCCGCGTTGGCGACGCTGTATTTGATTTGCACGGGCTCGGTCGGTACCTGTCGTGCGGTGATGTAGACGCGCTTGTTGCTTACGACGCCGGTTTTGATGCCGCTCGCCGCATCGGCGGTCACGCTGGTCACGGATAGCACACCGCCCATCGGGTCGACGTCGTTAGACAGTGGTTCCACGATTGCGGTGTTGTCGGCGCCGAGCAGCGCCACGTCGTTGGCTGCGATGGGTTTGGCGGAGTCTCCGGCCACGGCCTGCACTTCGATGCGGGCCAGGCCGGTCGAGGGGATGGATCCTTGTGTGATGGTGTAGGGCACATAGTAGGTGCCGGGGTTGGATGCGCTGAAGGTGAACGACATGTCGGTGGCGTTCATGGTGGTGGATGCGCCGGATGGGGTTTCCACGGCGGTCAGCTGCGCGGGTTCGGCCGAGGTGCCGTGCACGTATTGTTTGAGCGCGATGGTGGTGCGGGTGTCTGGCGTGGTCTGCTTGACGGCCGGATCGATCACTGCGGCCAGCGTGTTGGCCGGTTTCACTGAGAAATACACCATGCCGGTGCCGGTCTGCTGGCCGTCGGAAACGGTCACTTCGATGCCGGCGCGTCCGGAAGACATGGATCCCGCGTTGAACACGAGCTGCCCGTCGGCGCGTGTGGAAACGGTCACCTGGTCGGTGTTTTGCGGGGTTGCGGATACGAGGGTGAGCGGGTCGCCGTCGGGATCGGAGAAGCTGCCCAGCGCGTTGGTGGTGTAGGTCGCTCCTTGTTCCACGTCGATTTCCGGTGGCGTATCGGTTTGCTGGGGCGCGTTGTCGTCCCCGCCTACCAGTGTGAGGCTTACGTTGGCGTTGGAGGTTTGCCCGCGTCCGTCGGAGATTTCATAGCTGAACGATACGGATCCTTCGGATGCCGCGGAAGCGTCGAGCTGCAGATATCGTCCGTCGTATACGGGGGAAACGCTGATGTTGGCGCCGTCGGGGGCGCTTACCGAGGTGATGCGCAGTACGGAGCAGTCGGTCTGTTCGTCGTTGCGGAGCACGTCGAGGATCTGCTGCGATCCTGTTCTCGCGCCGAACGAATCATCTTCGGCTTTGATCTGGCCGGATTGCGACGAGCAGGTCTTGCTGAAATTATGCTGGTTGTTGGCGCTGTCGTTGTTCTGTTCCTGTTGCTTCGACTGTTTGGTTTCCACCTTGTTCCATTGGATTTTGATGACTTTGGTGGATTCCTGCGGATTCCAGACGTTGCCGTTGACCACGTCGTTGAGTATGACCAGACGATGGTTGGTGCGGAATATCAGTTCCGAAGTGGCGTTGATGTTGGTCAGGGTGTCGAATGTCATGTCCGAACTGTCGACGGAGCACACTTTGGCGTAATTGTTGGCTTTCTGCGCCCATGCGGCGAATACGCATCCGCCTGTGGATACCGGCTGGGCGGGCTCGCCCTTGCCGGAATTCGGTGTTTCAGAGGTTTTCTTGGTGCTGAGGTTCACCGTTGCGAGCCCGCGTGGTGTCGCCACGGCCACCCATCCGTTCTGTTTGCCGTCCGTGGAAGGGGCCTGCAAGGTCATGCTGCCCTGCAGATTGATGGCTGCGCTTCCCTGCGGCCAGTACACGGTGCTTTTTGCCGCCACGACCGGGGTTTCGCCGATGACGGTGAACGATTCGGCGTGCGGTGCGCCTCCGATCGTGCCGACTTGCTCGCGCGTGTCTTGCGGCCCTTTGATGCTCAGCACCGCGCCATCGGAAGTTCGGTATCCGTATACGGTTCCGTCATGCGTCACCGCGATCTTTCCGCCGGATCCCAGTTTCATGTTCGGCTTGTCGGTGGTGGGGTTGACGGATTTCACATCGGCAGCGGATCCCACCCACACATTGCCGGTTTTGGTGTTGATGAACGCCGCGGTATTGCCTCCGATAATGGTTTCGATATCCGTTTTGATGGCGGTGTTGCCGGTTTCGCTAATGGTGGAAGCCGCGATATTGCTGGCTTTGGTGCCTTCGGAGATCACTGTGTCGCCATCATGCTGTGCCACGTCGAAACGGGAGGCTGCGGATGAGACTCCGGCGTCCACATCCTTGTTTTTCGCATTGAATCGTGCGGCCTTGCGATCTTTCAACGAGGTGATCCACACGGTGCCGTCGTCAAGTTGCACATGCCGTTGCGTCACCGAACTGACGATGAACGCGCCTGCGATGATGCCCAGCAGCAGAAGCAGCATGACGATCGGCGTGATCCACCGCCTGCTTCCCGATGGCAACAGCAGTTTGCGCATCATCGATCCGAAACGTAGTTGACGTTCATATGATTGCGCCGATTGGTTGGCACCGTTCTTGCGTTTGCCCATTTCTGGCTCTTCCCTGAATGTTCCGATTGTCGTTGTGATCGGTCCGTATATGCCGTTTGCGATTGAAAATATGCCGTTGGACGGTCCGGTTGCGAAGTATGGTGATGCTTATGGTTTGGCTGCGCACGCGATCGCAGGATTCTGCGACATCTGCCGGTCCGCTCGGATGAGGCTCACCTGGATGCAGGTCTGCGAGCCGTCGGCGGGTTTGATGCTGATGCGCGTGTCGGTGGTGGTGGTTCCTTGGGCGTTCGGGTCTACTCCGGCATCGCCGACCATCGACCATACGTATGAATCCCCGTTCTGCGGGTCGGGATTCATCCAAGTGAACTGCACGCTGCTGCCATCGGCGGAATATGAGCCGGCCAGATTCTCGACACTGGGTACGCTACTTGTGGTGATGGCCGAATCAGGCGAATCGTTGTCCTGATCGTGCGTTCCCGGAGTCTTGATCTGCACGCTGCTGTTGTCGGAAGCCGAATCCATATTCGGCAAGATCACATACGCGAACGCCAGTTCGACGGCTGCAATCGCGGCGACCGCCGAAACAACGATCGCAAGAGGCTTGGCCCAAGTGCTGCGCTGCTTTGGGACGGTCGGTGAAACCTGAATGTTCGCCTGGGACTGTGCGTACAGATTTTGCGGGAACGGCGGTTCGCCTTCGACCGTGGTCGGCGTGGCATGGCCATACAATTCCTGCTGCGCACGCTGCATGTCACGCGCGAAATCGTATGAGGAATAATATCTGTCTTCCGGCGTTTTATTCAACGCCTTGCGTAAAATCCGCTCCACTTGCGGGGGAATATCCGGCCTATTGAGCTTAGGGAGCGGATCGGTGAGAATGATGTTTCTCAGCAGAGCACCGCGTTCTTTGCCCCTGGTCGAGCCGAGGGCCGCGGAATAGCCGTATTCATATGGCGACTGGCCCGTCAGCATGGCGAACAGCGTTGCTCCCAGCGAATAAATATCGGAGGATTCGTTGCCTCCGCCGTTCTTTGCAAGCACTTCCGGCGGAGCCCACGCGATGGTGTAGCCGATGCCGGGACGCCCGTAGATCGTTCCCGCGATGCCGAAATCGGAAAGCATGGGCATGCCATGCGTGTTGATGAGAATATTGCTGGGCTTGATGTCGCGGTGGATGATGCCTTCGCGGTGCGCTGTGGAAAGGGCGCTCGCCAGATTGATGCCGACGGTGAGCATCTGGTCTGCGTTGAGCCTGTTGGATTCCAGAAAGGTCTTGTAATTGCCTCCCGGAGCGTATTCGAATACGGTGTAGCCGTTGCCTGTGGCGGTGACGCCGCTTTCATACACCGAAAGAATGTAGGGATGCGAGGAGATCCTGCCCATGAAGTTCGCTTCGGAACGGAACCGCGCCGCCGCGCGCGGATCGAGCGTTCCCTTGCTGACCTTGATGGCCACTTGTCGGCTGGGGGAAAGCTGCTGGTACAAATACACGTTCGCTTCGGAACCTGAACCCAACTTTTGGGCGAATGTATACCCAGGGATTTGAGGGGGAATGCCGTTCATGGCTTCCATATGCTCTCTTTCCTCGTGGTGCGTATGCTTTTCGGCCGCTCTCTCTGGATCCTATCCTAACTGAAGACCAACCCAGAAACCTATCAGCAAGGGGTCAAAATGTCCATATACAAAGACGGGCATCTGAGACATGTTGTGGCTGAATAATAGAAGTCGTAGTGATAGAAAGAACGTGCGAACCTTAAGAGACGGCCTTCGTGGCGACGATGAGGGTACATACATTCAGTTGCTGGATGACGGGCATCTGGCTCAAATGGAAATGACCATTGATGTGTTGTCGGCGTTGCTGCAGATGCCACGAAGGAGTGGTTGCACCGCAGATTGTGTTGGATAAAGGTTGGCTTCGAGACAACTTTGCAGGTTCCGGATTTGTCAGGTAAAGGAGGGCGAGACTAGTAGTGTTGGGAGGCATGATGAATTTGGAAGACCTTGGCCGCGTCACGTTGGTTGCGGGCGCGCCGAGCAGTGGAAAAACCGAGTTTGCGCTGGGCATGCTGGTTGCCGCAATGAGGCGGTATGGTGACGGGAATGCCGTGATGACGGTGTCTGGCAGGCAGATCGCTGATGCGTTGGGCGATCGGGCGATCCGCGAATTGTCGGCCGTGTCGCAGGCGCGACCGGTCACGACGTTGCCTGCCGTCGCATTCCGTCTGCTGACGGCCGTGAGATCAAGTCAAGGCGAACCGTTGCCGAAACTGTTGAACGGTGCGGAACAGGATGTGATCATCCGCAAGGTACTGGCTTCGCATGTGGAGCATAGGCAACATGGCGACGATTGCGCCACCTGCGATCTGCTGCGCACCTATTTCGCGGTTTCCGAATGGTCAGGACTGGTGGCCGACGATTCCACCGACGCATTCGCCAACCAATTGCGCGACATGCTCGCACGTATGAACGAGATTGGCGCGAAACCGCAGTTCGAAGACATGCTGATCGCCCGTGCGGCCAGCAGGGACGGCATGCTTGACGAACGTCGCGAACGCCTGCGCACTCAATGGCGTCTCGCCTTCGCCTTGCGTGAGGAATACAATGAGGCGATCCGTTCGTCTTATCCTGGCGAATATCGTCTCGACGCGTCGCAGCTGATGATCGACGCCACCGAAGCCGTGTCTGGCATACAGGAAGCCGATATTGCGAACATGCTGATCGTCGACGATTTTCAAGATACGACGTTGGCCGGTTTCGCACTGCTTGAAGCCCTGCATGAACGCGGGGTGCGCCTGCTGTTGGTTGGCAATCCCGACGAAGCCGTGCAGACGTTCCGAGGATCATATCCGGAATATCTGTTCAACCAGGCGCAGACGCGCATGGGAGCGAGGCTTGAACGCATCGAAGGTCTGCAAACGGCGCACGAAGGCGATACCGCGCAAACCGTGTCGAACCAGCAAGGCGTGCATGGCGACTATCGCACGCTTGTCGCGACGCGAGTGAGCCTGTCGATCGCAAGCACGGAGTCGACGGACGTGCCTCTGCCCGATCGTCCCGGCAAAATGAGCGATATGCCAGGCGCGATGCCCATCGAAACGTTGCCGGCCGACGATACGGGCGCTCGTGTCACGCCGGCCGACGGCAGCGTGGAAACGGCCTTGTACCGTTCCTCTTCCGAAGAGCTCGACGACGTGGTGTGGAAGATCAAAACTGAGCATTTGCAACGTTCCCGTGTATGGAACGACATGGCCGTGATCGCGCACGACAATGCCACCGTGCGCGCATTCGGCGAGCGGTTGCGCGCTGACGGCGTTCCCGTGCGCTATTCCAGCGTGACCCGGCCGTTGAAGGATGAGCCGTTCGTGCAGGGTCTGTTCGCGTTGATCGAGTTGGCCGAATTGAAAAACCAGACGATCGCGGCTTCGACCATGGACCTGCAGACCGCCGGATCCTATATTCGTTCGCGCGTGGCGTTGATTATGGGATCTCCGCTGATTACGGTCGGTGGTGATCAACGGCATGAGGGGCGTCCGGCCCGTCTCGCATCCATCGAATCCGCGATGAACGCGTTGGTTTCGCTCGCTTCGATTGTGGAAAGCAAGGCTGCGAACCATGATGAGGATGCTGCCGAAGAATACGACGAAGATGATTTCGAAGATGATGAGGATGCGGCGGACGCTGCCGTCGAACAACAGGCGTTGCTCCCTCGTCTGATGGAAGATTGGCGCGATTATATGACGGACTATCATGCGATTCGCGCCGATGGCGAGCATGATAGTGAGCATGAAGACGAGCATGAAGGCGATTTCGCGCTGAGTATGGAAGCGCTGTACGTGCTTCTTATGGAGGGCAATACCGATCGCGTGGTCGATGCGATCGCCTCCGTGCTGGGCGCGGATCCGCAGATCAAGGCGTTCGCATCATTGTGGAAGGTTCTTGACAAAACATGCGAGTCGGAAGCCAAACTGGTTTCGCGTGAACCGCAATATGTGTTGGATTGCGCATGGAGGGCCTGCGGCAAGGCGGAAGTCTGGCAGCGTGTGGCGCTGGAGCATTCGGCTGCCGGCCGTGCCGCGAATGATCGGCTTGACGCGGCGATGCGTTTGTTCAACTATGCTTCAGGCGGCGAGTCAAGCGGGGAATTCGCGGTACACACCATCGAGGCGTTCATCGAACAGGTGCGTTTGCTGACCATTGAGGCGGATTCGCTGGCGCATACCGCGCCCATTGATCAGGCGGTGACCCTGACGACTCCCGCAGGAGCGGCGGGAAAGCGCTGGAATCTGGTTTTTCTGCCGGCTTTGCAGCAGGGGCAGTGGCCGAATCTCACACCACGCAACACGTTGTTCGGCGGTGAGGAACTGGCCGATGTGATGCTGCACGGCGTATTGTCCGACACGATCGTCACTCCGGCGGGCAGGCAGGACGCGCAACTGGCGTCGGTGCTCGCCTCCGAGCAGAAGAGCCTGTTGGTGGCGTTGACCCGTGCCAGCGAGCGTGTGGTGGTGAGCGCCGTGCTGAATGACGACAATGTGCCTTCGGATTTTCTATACGGATATATGCCGGAGTGCTTCGACCGCGATCGCGACGCCGATATGGAAGCGCTACGCGCCCGCTTCAAAACGCCCGAAGCGCTGATCGGACACCTGGCGGGCATCACGGGGATCGCA
>ERZ840096.2571-NODE-2571-length-14126-cov-15.392154_pt1 | contig 14126 bp, 9 predicted proteins | sample MGYA00519878_ERZ840096 | MGnify/ENA primary metagenome ERZ840096 (study PRJEB31850, sample SAMEA3708865) | human gut metagenome | biome: human gut; feature: human-associated habitat; material: faeces | place: China | collected 2014 ...
TCATAATTACCTCCGAAAAATAAAAATACCCGGTCATTACAAAGTAATAACCGAGCGCACTCGACACCTAATCCGGTATGCGGCCTGCAAGGCTTGCGCCTTACGATCCCCGAGCGTTACGACGCTCTACCTCCGGTGACATAAATATGAATCAGCCGAGTCCCGGAATAACCGGGATCCGGCTGACTGTTTGGCGGAGACGGAGGGATTCGAACCCTCGTCCCTCAAGGGGCATCATGATTTCGAGTCATGTCCGTTATGACCACTTCGATACGTCTCCATATATGTTAACTCGGAAAACCGAGATTAACGCAAATATTCGGTTGTATTAGAATTCCTGTTAGAACTCACGGTGTGCCTGCGGCGGGCGAATGCCCGAAACCCGCACGGTTAACGGCTTTTCGGAAGTCAGGCTTCCGTTTGCCGAAGGAGATTTCGAGTCAGGCCCGTTATGACCACTTCGATAACTCTCCGTATTCGGTTTTGTTAAGCTCAACAAAGAGCTTATATATTTTACCAAACGTACATACCTTTGTCAAATGATTTATTCAAATATTTTAATTTATTGCAATCAATAAGGGTTTTGTGCCTACGCAAAACGGATTTGCATGGTAAAATCCGTCAATGTTTGCGCAAAAACGGCGATTACAGCATCATTTCAGATAAAAAAGTCTTCTATCGGCACGGTAAAGGTAAAGGTGAATGATTTTATACGAATGCATTATTGCATTCCGTATTTTGTCTTAATTCGTTCAAGAACCGAGCCTATAGGCTTTGCAAGCACTATTATAAATGCAACATTGGAAACTACATAGGTAAGCGTAACGGGCACAGCCGACGTAACAGCGGCAATATACCGCGTCAGATTAAACGTGCCGTCATACCAAAGGGTTGTATAAATATCCATAAGCAAAGAATACAGCACTCCCGAAACGGCACTGTAAATTATTCTGAACACAAGACTCTTTTTTAGCTGCGGAGCGAAAACTCCGGCTATAAGCCCGACTATACCCCACGAAAACATCTGGAACGGTGTCCATGGACCCTGTCCAAAATAAAAATTCGATATTACGGCGGTCAGCGCACCCGTCATAAAGCCTGCCTGTGGGCCGAAATACATCGCTGTTATTATAACAAGTGCCGTCACCGGTTTTACGCTTGGTGCCCACGCAAAAATAAGTCTGCCGACTGCCGACAACGCGACCATAACAGCTATTAAAATCATTTCCTTTGTACCGCTTTTTCCCTTTTCAAAGGCGAGAAAAAACGGAACGCACGACAACACGGCAACGCAAAGCGATATCCACGCATACTGTTTATCTTTAAACACTGTGGCTCCGAGCAAAACCGCCGCAGGCACCAAAATGCACGGAAAAATATACGAAAGCCATTTTTTAACCATTATCTTCTCCGTTTCCGCGGCAGCACTCAGCCGCCTCTTCACTCGTTATCGCTGTGGGACAAAGCGGACGGGCTATGCGGTTCGCCGCCGTCGTATAAAAATTATTTTCTGCGAAAAACGAATTCGGCGCATCGGAAGAAACGATTTCGCCGTCAAAGAACAGCGCGCACCTATCGGCTCCGACAGCGGCAAACTCAACATCATGAGTTACCATAACAACCGTTATTCCGTCCGATTTAAGCTTCTTCAATACATTCAAAAGCGAGGACTTTGAAAAGGCGTCAAGTCCCTTTGTAGGTTCGTCCAAAAGCAGTATTGTAGGCTCTGAAAGCAACATTTTCGCAAGGGCGCATTTTTGCTGTTCACCGCCGCTGAGGTCATAAGGATGCTTCGTAAGCAAATCCGTTATACCGAGTTTTTCGGAAATATCGCGTATTTTTTCTTCGCGCTCTTCCTTTTTATACTCCATCGCCTTGAGCATTTCTTCGAGATCGCCCGAAACGGTATCCTTTAAAAATACCGTCTGCGGATTTTGCGGCAGATATGCAAGCTTCTTTCGGTACAGCGAATTGCCCTTATAATCCTTGATTTTTTTGCCGTCTATCTTTATTTTGCCGCGATACGGCTTATTAAGACCCGAAATAACATTCAGCATTGTCGTTTTTCCCGTACCATTGCCGCCGAGAATACAAATTATCTCGCCGCGATCCACTTTAAGATTTACACCACGCAGAATGTCGGGCAAATCTCTTTCGTATCTGAACCAAACATTTTTAAGCTCGATTGCCGCATCGGTTTTATCGGAATATTCTGATTTATCACCGTCGGAAAAGTCTATATTCCTTTTGAAATTACGTCTGAAAAACTCCTGCCCCTCTTTAACCGTAAGCGGGCAGACTTCGTCCGACGAGAGCAGATTGTAAAGCCTTACGGCACTCGGAAGGCCCTTGAGCATAGGATGCTCGGGATTTATTTTTTTAAGATTTTTGCCGATGGCACGCGGTGAATCATACAAAAGCACACAGCCGTTTTCCATAAGCAAAACCTTGTCGGCTATCGGGAAAACGTCCTCAAGACGGTGCTCTACCAAAAGCACGGTAATACCGAATTCGGTATTCAGCTTCTTAAGCGTCGCTATAAAATCAGCCGCGGCTATGGGGTCAAGCTGACTTGTGGGCTCATCTAAGATAAGCAACTTGGGCTGCATTACCATAACCGACGCAAGATTTAAAAGCTGCTTCTGACCGCCAGAAAGCTCGTCGGTTTTTTTGCGGAACCAATCCTGTATGCCGAAATAGCTCGCCATCTCGCCCACTCTGCGGCGAATTACGTTTTGCGGCACGCCGAGATTTTCAAGACCGAACGACAGCTCGTGCCAAACCTTGTCCGTAACTATCTGATTATCGGGATTTTGCCCGACAAACCCTATGGCACATGCACTCTCGCGAAGGCTGAGGGAATCGATGCTTTTCCCGTTATAGAGTATCTCGCCACTCTTTTCACCTGCGGGAGCAAGCTCGTTTTTAATCAGCTTTAAAAGGGTGGTCTTTCCGCAGCCTGTTGCGCCGCATATTACAGTAAAATCACCCTGCCCGATATTAAGAGAAATATTGTGAAGAGTGTTTTTTTCCGCCTTGGGGTAACGGAAATTCAAATTTTCGATATGTAATATTTCCACTTCAAATTCTCCTTTACCTCAATAAAAAACGGAAGAAACGATAATATAAAAAACGAAATGTAAGTAATTAACGATTTTAACGAAAGGCTGATTTTGCCGAGCTCCGGATAAAATGTAAAATCGATGCTTCCGCTGACGACGCCTATAAGTACGGCAGCAAAAAGCAATAATCCCGACAATAAAACCGCCGCGTCTCTCGCCCCGAATTTAAACAGCGAAAAGTTTGTTCTGCCGTGCAGACCGTATCCACGCGCTCTCATAGACGACGACAGCTCCATGGAATTTTCAAGCGACCACGAAATCATCGCTGTAAAAACACGTATTCCGCCGCGTAATCTGTCAACATAGCTTTTTTGCGAATATAGCCCCATCGCCTTTTGCGCTCTGCTCACATTTTTCATCTGTCTTTTAAACATCGGAACAAATCTGAGAGCCATGGAAAGCACAAGCGACATTTTCGGAATAATTCTGCCGAACAGATACAAGAATTTATCCTCGGTCATAATTTCGTTATAGCACTTGCACCAAAACAGCACTCCGACAACCATCACCGAGATAAAAACGCCGTAAACAACCGCTTCAAGCGTTACAGGGTTACCGTTCATAAAGAAAAGCGGAGTAACGCCGTTATGTGAAAACAGAGGATTTGTAACAGCCACAAGCAGAAAAAGCGGAAGATAAAAGCCCATATCGCTTAAAATAGCCTTTTTCCTCACGAGCATAAGCGAAAACATAATGCCGCCGAGGAGTGCTGTGAGCTGTATTACGGGATTCCATACAAACATAGCCGTTAACAGCACAGATATAAAATATGTAAAAGTAACAGCCGGATGATATCCGCCGAAAGCTTTCATCCCGTTTCATCTCCCATCCATATACAGCCGACGTCCTTGCCGAGATCGCAGGTATAGACCCATGCTATTCGGTCGCCGTCCTTCAGTTTGTATTTTGAGCATCCGTAATTCGGAAATTCGCCGTTCACCTGATACATCCAACCCGAAAGCGGTCCGCAGGAAAATTCGTACAGATAATTTATACCCTGAACGTATACGCTGCCATAGCTGTTTTTATCGGCACCCTGATACTCCATCTGTATTTTATTATATCTTACCGCCCTGTCAAGTATATCAAAAACGGTGTCGCCGGGTCTTAACACATATTCGGTTTCCGGCAATATAACGCCGTTTTGCGGCACGTATTTATCGGATTGCAGGGCTTTGTCAAGCTCGTCGTAATTTTGAAGCACGGTATCACAGCGAATACTGATAAAAACCGTCTCGCTCTGCGGGGTTATATCGTCGATATGAGTAAGGTAGTACTCGTCAACGGACTGAATGTTTGTACCGTGAATCAATACGGCTATTATCAGCGCCAACGACAGGAGCGCCAAAATATCTTTTTTCAATTATGACTCCCCTTCCACGAGAAAAAATTACCGCATTTCGTCGTCTTCATCCTTATACATTGCCGCAAGCTCCTCCATTTCGAGAGTTTTTTTCATCTTACGGCGTCTGATTCTTATAATTATAAACACGGTAAGTCCTACCGCTAAAACAAACAGTACAACAGATATTACTATGGCGCGAACGATATTGTCAAGCTTTGTCTTTGTCTTGACGACATCCTCCCAACGCTCGATTTTTGCTCTGTCATATTCGCTGAGCGCGTTATAGCGTTTAACGATTTTATTCACCTTGCCCCTATCCTTGAGCGTGATTTTATCAAACGGATAAAGCTCGGCTTTAATGTCGTCGTTCAGCGAATCTATTTCCGCCTGAACCGCGGCAATTTGCTCCTTTGCCGAAACAAGCTTTCGGAGATATGCGTCTTTACCGTCAAAATCTTCACTCCTTTCGAGCTTATCAAGCAATGTTACAACCAAAACATACTGCTCCGTAGTGAGTTTTTCGGGCAGAGAGTCAACCATTGCACGGTCGGAATCGGTAAAATACAAAATGGCGTCGTCGTTTGCGTCATCATCCGAAAACACAATCACCGCGGTTTCACCCGCTATTTCCGAAACGTCTATTCCGCGTTTTTTGGCTTCATCGGACAAAGTCCAATAATTGCTCACGTAGCACCGCTCTGTTTCGGGCAACGAATAAAAAACCGCAAGAAGCTCGCGAAGAGTTTGTTTATCGGTCTTATTGCCGATTTTAGAAATGTCGGAAGTAAGGTCGTTTATTCGCGATTTAAGCGCGGAGCTCTGCTCTTTTCTGAAATCGAAAAGAGTTCTCATACCGTTTTTTTGCCGCCAAAGAGATGCCATGGTATAAAGGGTCTGCTCCGACGCCATGGTATTTGATTTATCGGGCAAAGATGTGGGATTGTCGGGGTCATAAGTAAACGAATGGACAAATCCGCCGTCCGTTATTCTGTAACGCATTATACCGTCAAAAAGGGTGTTGCCGTTTTTTATGAAACGGCTGTCCGAGAGAGGGTCGATATTAAGACTGCACAGCGCCACCGCCACCCAATCGGTACTCTCTACATTCTGAGTTCCCCAACTTTTGTAGTCGCCAGTGTCGAGTTGCAGACGTGAAAGGCACAAAACCGCTTCATCAACAACCTCGTGCACCGTTCTGCTCTCATCGGCGGACAACGCTTTTCTGTGATAAGAATATATTTTTTCGGAATTATAATACGGTGCGAGTGCCGTTATCGCCATAGCGGTAATATCGGGGTCTGCATCATCCGAGCTCAGGGCAAATCCGCCGTCGGAAAGCTGCTTTGAAATTATTTCAACGATTATATCGTCGCGGGTGTTGTACGCTCCGTCAGGCACGGCATAGCGCATACTGTCAAGAGTTATAAGCCCCCATATCCAGCCGTTTATGCCCTGTCTTCCGAGCGGCGTTGTCTTGCCGCGGTCGTAGGTTCCGTCCGCTATCAGATTTATCGGCACGCCGTTTTCGTCGGTTCCGAAATTTGTCGGGTCGCCGCCCATAGCGAGAACGGCGAGTGCTATTCTGTGCCACTCGGTTGCCTTTGCGGCACTGAGCCTTCCGCTTTCGCGATAACGCTCCTCTACCCTGTCTTTTATGACCGCAAGGTAGCCCTCGTTGTTATCGTGTATTCCGAGTCTGCCGAGAGCTATGGGATACCAATCCCCCGGAGTAGTACCCGCATTTTCCAAATATTTATCGTTAATCAAATATCCGTCGGGTTCCGAGCCGTTATCGGCTTTTTTCCATGCGATAATACCGTCCGCGACGCTAAGAAAATTATCGGACGTATACTCCTTATTCTCTTTTGCCGATACGATGATAGAAATTGAGGATATAACACACAGGACGCATAAAAACACCGAAATAACACGTTTTGTCATTTTTGGGAAGAGCTCTCCTTAACAGATTTTTCTTTTTCGCCGTTTTTGCGGCGTTTCTTTACATAAAACACAATAAAGCATACTCCGCCTGCCAAAACGATAAATGCCGATACCAAGCATATTACCGTGACAAGCGTTTTTGATTTTTTGTTTTCCGACAATGATACGGCGTTTTCCGTGCTCTCTTCGCTCTCGGAAAGAGCCTCTGAAGCTCCGGTTATCTCCTCCGTTTCCGCATCGGTCTCGGAAAAAGCGGATTCCTCCGCAGCCGAAGCCGCGACAGCGTCGGCAGACCCACCGGAAGCGGCAGCTGCCGCGCCGCCCGACGCATTCTTGCCGCCTAATGCCGCACCGGAGGACACATGAGCGCCGCTGCCGCCGACGGACAAAGGAGCATCCGCAGGAGCGGAGTTTGTTTCCGACCCCGGATTTTGAAGTGCCGAATTGATAGCGGAAACCGCGTTATCGACCGCGCTTTGCGAAGCGTCAAGCGTCTCGGCAACGGATAATGCCGCGGCGTATGCATTTTTTACATTTGAGCGCGTTATAAGGCCCGAATAAATGGTTCTTTCTATTGCCTTTGTAAGCGTGTCCTTATTCGCCACCGAAAAATAGCCGGATTTCGGCTGATTTTTGACATTCGGAATTGAGGTTCCCATAGCACCGAAACCGCCTATATCCGCTCCGTAGCCGAGAGTGAACTGTACTCTGACGATATCTCCGTCGGAAAGGTATGTATCGGCAAAACCGACATTCGGGAAAACGTTGTTGACGGAATACATCCAGCCCGAGCCGTTTGTTATTACAAATTCACCGAGATGGCCTTTCCAGTTTTTCTCATAATCGCCGGGGTCATAAAACGTCATTGTGCTTTTAAGATGCGGCACCAAAACAGACGGTATTGTCGGTGAAATTCCGAGTGCTCTCGGAGACGAAGCGGACGAGCTTCTCTGATAATTGTTATATCTCGCCGCAGACGCCGTACCGTCGGCTACATACGCGAGGTAAAACGAAGAGCTTACGCTGCCGCCGTAATAACCCACATATCCGTTTTCGTTAAGCAGGCGCAAAAGCTGCTGAGCGGACGTCTCGCCCTCGTATATATTTACTTTTTGGGGATACACGAGATATCCGCAGCCTATGGTGAACATTTCGACGCTCCAAACAGCCGTGCCGATTTTTTCGCCCTGCCGCGCTTTCTTGTAGTTAATGTGATATGTAAGCTGCTTTTTTCGCCCGCCGTCAGACGATGCCGAAACGACAACCGTGTTATCGCCCTCAAAGGTAAAGTTAAGGGTATAGCTTGATTTTTCGTTATCGTCCCATGTGGGCGAAAGCTTTTCGCCGTTAAACGTAACCGTCGCTTTTATTTTTTCGCCTGACGCATTTCTCGCCCATACGTCAAATGTCTTTTTGCTTCCGCGCTGAATTGTATTGTCGGAAAGCGTAGTTCTGAGCGTAGGGCCTGCCGCGGCAAAAACCCGAGACGACGGCAGAATAAGCAAAAAACACATAAAAAAGCAAATAAGAGCTCTTTTGGTTTTGTTTTTATCCGTGGTATATACCTCCCTTGCAAAATGAATCCGCCGATAATCGGCATTTTTCGGTTTAGTGTAAGCGATGTACCCGCCGGAGACAAAATGCCCCGTCGGGTACGTAATCAATCCGTCTTATTCTTCGTCCTTTTTGCGTTTGGCGGTAACAGCCATTGCCGCAGCAAAAGAAGAGAACATTAAAAATGCAATCGCCGCATTCCCGATTCTGCCTGTTTTGGGAATTGAAACGCCCTTAATATCCGTATCGGCGGTATTTCCGGAATTTGGCGTATTCCCGTCTGTACCCGGTACCGACGGTACATTGACATTTCCGTTGTCATTGCTACCGAGTGACGAATCTGTCGGAATTTCGTCAAGTGCCGCCTTGGCTTTTATCAAAGCGGTATTCACTTCGTCCTTATTCTTCGCCGCACTTATATCAGCCATACCTTTTTCGAGAGCCTTGTTAAATGCCTCACGATTGAGTGTGTAATCCGAAGCGTCCTTGTAGCTCTCGAGCTGCTCGAGTGCTGTCTTTTTGGCTTCTTTGAGGCTTATTATTTCGGAAAGCTCTTTTTCGGCGTTCAAAAGCACATCAAGATTTGAAACGTACGGCTTTAAATCGTCGTCGAGATTGTCATATGCGTTTCTTGCCTCGTTTATTTTAACGCCGCTGTCCGCCGTTACATCGCCGATGTCGTTGATTTTTTCGACAACCTCGTTTACATCGTCGGCATCAAAAGTCTTTTGCCAATAAAGGATCGGATAGCCGCCGTTTACAAGAGAATATTCGTCTTTTTTGAATTTTTCGCCGAGAAGCGCGAGGAATTCGGGAGACTTCATAAACTCGGTTGTCTCGCCTGTGGTACTTCCGTCACCGTCTCCGATTCCGTTCTCTGTAACGGAAGAGTCATAATAGCATTCTTGGACCCTGTTATCATTTGTGAGTGAGCCTGCTATTGCGCCTGCCTGACCGTCGGATGCGGAAGTTATTTTACCTGCGTTATAGCAATTGACTATGGTGTGGCCGTCCTGAGCCTGTCCTACAATGCCGCCGAGTGAATAAATACCGTTTATGCTTCCGAGGTTGTAGCAGTTGTCTATGGTAACCTCAACCGAAGTATCACGTCTTGTAGTATCGAGATGTCCTACAATACCGCCTGTATGGCCGTTGCTTGCATAAAGCGAGCCTACGTTGTAGCAGCCCGTGATATTACTCTTGCCGCCGTCGCGCACTGTACCGACTATACCGCCCATGTAACCGCTGCCGTAAATATCTGCACCGTTCCAGCAGTTTATAAAGTCTGCGCCGTTACTCCATTTGGCGATACCGCCGAGGAACGAAGTGTATATATTTTCTTTGCCGATTTCGCCGCTTGCGACACCGACATTCTTAATTACGGCATTTTGGCAGACAGTTCCGAAAAGTCCGCCGCGGAGAGAAGTAAGATTGTCTATGACATATCCGTCGCCGTCAAATACACCGTCAAACTGATTCCTGTCAGAGCCTATCGGGGTCCAGTTGTCATAGTCGCTGAGGTCGATATTATCGGTCATTTCAAAGTAAACACCGGTAGTTGCCATAAGCTTGGTATTTACGTAATATGACAGATTGTAAATGTCCTCTGCCGTGCTTATAAGGTACGGTGAAGTCTCGGAGCCCAAGCCCTCCCACGGGATTTTATCCTTTACCGTAACTGTTACAAAGGTCTTGAGTTTACCGCTCTTTATACATACCTTTTGAGTTCCGACTTCAAGTGAATCACCGGAAATTATCTCATAATCCGTTACGGGCTTTTGCGCTCCGTCGCTGTAATATGCGGTAACCTCCATGCCGGCAGCGTCAAAAGAGTCGCCGTCATAATATTCGGTCTTATCGGGTGCTTTTGTAACCGCGATAGAAGTGATGTACGGCGTATTTGAGTCAAGCTCTCCCTCGCCGCCGACAAGCTCTATCGCCGAAACAAGAGCCGAATAATTATTTACGTATCTGCGTTCGTTTTCGGGAACCGCACGGAATTTTGCGAGTGCGCTCTTTGCCGCAGACTTATAATTTGCGTCCGTCGGCAGAGGAAGAGCGTCTATGGCGCTTACTGCGTCCGTGATTGCCGCTTTGGTTTCCGCGCTCCAGTCGCCGCGCATATCATAAAGTGCTCTCATCTTATTTTCAAATCTCCAATAAGCTACGAGAGCGTAAGTTGCCTGATCGTTTGCCATACTGTTCCAGCCGTTGCCGACAACATGGCAGAAGCCGCCGTTTGTATCGCGGAATCTCAGAAGTCCGTCAAGGAGCGTTAAGCCGTCGGAGGTTATAAATCTGCTGTCCTTTTGGGGGTCGATTCCGACAGAAGTCAGCGCAACTATAACCTGAGCTATACTTTCGGAGTTATCGGTATTCCATGAAGTAAAGCCCGCTTTATCGTTCATCATTGAGCCTAAGCGGTCAAATGCTTCGTCCACGCATTGACGAACCGTTTTTGAAACTTCGTCGCCCGAAATTTCATTTTTATATGTATACACGGTATCGTCATTGTAATAAGGAGCGAGCGCCTGTATTGCCATAGCGGTAATATCGACATCCGACGATGAACCGTAACCGCCGAGAACCCAGCCGCCGTATTTATTGCCGTCTACGCCGTCGGTAAGCTGCATTTTAAGTATTTCTTTTATGAAAAGCTCACGCTGATATGCGGCGTCGCTCGGAACCTCATACATACCGGTATCAAGAGCAATAAGACCCCATATCCAGCCGTTTATACCCTGTTTGCCGGGACCGCCCTTTACCTTGCAGCTATAACTGCCGTCCGCGATAAGATTTATCGGCTGACCGTTATATGTTCCGAAGCTTGTGGGGGCGCCGCCGAGAGCCGCTATTGCAACAACGCCTCTGTGCCACTCGGTAGCCTTTACGCTGTGAAGTGTACCGCCGTTTTCGGCGTATGTCTTTTCGACATATGACTTCATGGCATTGAGATAGTCGGTGTAGCCTGTGCCGTCGTCGATAAGATAAGTATATTTTCCGTCTACGGAATCGAAATATCCGTAACGACCCATAGCAAGTGCCATCCAGTCGGTAGCCGTAGAGCTGGCGCCTGACATATAGCTTTCATTGCCCAAAAGAGTGTCGGCGGAAGTGAGCCCCGCTTTGGTTTTTGAGCTCTTGACTGCCTCTTTAATGTAACCCGAAAGCTTTGCCGAAAGCTCGGTTCCCTCGCTGAACGAAGGACGAACGGGCTTATCTGCGGAAACAAGGCTTTCCCAAGCAAGCTTCGGATTTGTGTCGCCCGAAACAAATGCCGAACCGAGCATAGTCTCGGTTACGGAGTCAACCTTTACCGCGCCGTCAACATCGCCTTTATTGCCTGTTGCCGCGAAAGACGAGGTTGAGAGATAATAGCAGTTCTCCGCCGTTCCTCTTGTGGCACCTATCAATGCGCCGATATTGTTTTGGTAGCCTGCTGAGTCTTCAACCGTGCCTGCATTGTAGCAATTTACAAGCTCGGGAGACGCCGCTTTGTGTCCGCCGGCTACGCCGCCGACAGAGGCAGGACCCGATACCTTACCTGTGTTATAGCAGTTTTCGAGTTTGCCTGCGCGCCAATGCTGACCGCTTACGCCGCCTATGTAGCCTGTTGTACCGCTGACATTACCCGAATTGTAGCAGCCCGAAACGGTAGACGCGCCGCCGACATAGCCCACTACGCCGCCGACTCCCGAAGAGCCGCTGACATCGGCATTATTTCCGCAGCCAATTATATTGCCTGCGTTGAGGTAACCGACAACGCCTGCAACCGATGAAGAACCGCTGACGCTGCCCTTAACCGTAACATTCTTAACCGTACCGCCGTTTACCTTTCCGAAAAGTCCCGCATTGGAGCCCGAAGAAATGTAAAGTCCGCTGATTACGTGGTTATTTCCGTCGAATGTTCCGGCAAAAGCCGATGACGAGGAGCCTATCGGCGTCCATTCGGAGCCTTCTCCGCCGAGGTCGATATCGGCTGTAAGCTCTACTGTTTTTCCCGAAAAGTCTTCACCGCCGTTCACCTTTTCGGAGAACGCGAGCAGCTCCTTTGCCGACGATATTGAAAGATCAGCCGGTGCGGCAAGCACCGCAACGGGTATCACAGACAATATCATCACAAGAGCAAGAAGCCATGACAGACATTTCTTTACTGTCTTTTTAGGTTTTAACATACCTTACTCCTTTCAAAACTCTTTAATTTTTGCGCTTCCCGCCGGGAGTTTTAAGACCGGCTTTTTCGAGAGCGCGCGGCCAAGGGCCTAAAAATGCCTTAATTCGCGAGCGTGTGGCGTCATCGAAATCGTCTTTTCGCGGAAGCCTTTTCAGCTCCTCGGATTTACGCACAAGCTCATTTACTGCCCATTTTTCTTTGTCGTCGCCAAACATAAAATCCTCCGAACACAAAAAATCTCTCCCTGCCTAAAAGCAGGGAGAGTGCAACAAATTAACCAACGAAAAAATCTTGCGCAATCGGGCAAAGAGTGCACCGACAGCACAAATCAAAAGCTGATAAATCGGCTGCACTCTTCTCACCAAAGTTGTGTTTAACCATAAAATACGGCAGGTCTCCTGACTTATGATCCCATACATCACGGGAAGAGTCGCCTTCTCGGAAAGCTCCAATGGATCGGACTCTCTTACGTCAAACACAGTAATGGCGGTTGTTCCGGATTTTAACCGGATTCCCTTTTAATTCGCGGCAAGAACCGCGAAACCGTATTTTTTATCAAATATTAAACTGTATAAGCCCAAGTTGCAAAGACGAACCGGCAAAAAGCGTCGATTTTGCGGTTTATCTTGCAACTTATTGATATTTTACTACATAAATATTTCGCCGTCAATAAAACACGGCGCAAAATATGTGCGTAATACCTGTTTGAATTTGAAAAAATTTTAGTAAATTATTGACAATGAGGCTTTAATTTAATATAATATCAAAGCATGAAATGCGCCGATGTGGCGAAATCGGCAGACGCAAGGGACTTAAAATCCCTCGGTAGCAATACCGTACCGGTTCAAGTCCGGTCATCGGCACCATTGTTTTACGGCCACAACCGTGAATCACGAAGAACAAGCGTGAATATAGGCGTATCAAAGAGCTTTTTTAGACGATTCCGCCCTTTCAATCCCCTACATTCACTCTTGTGCACTCCATAACTGCAGTAAAATTGCAGTACAAAAGCCATACTATATTTTACTGAAATTTTGGAAAATCAAGAAATATAAACCGGTTATTTTCGACCGGTTTATATTTTTGTCCTTTTCAGACCGCTAATTCAGCACTATAAGTTATAGCATAAAAGCGCCCCTCCTGATGTGCAACCTACATCAAGAGGGGTATATTATATTACGAACGGCAAAAATGTTACGTATCAGCACATTTTAGATGTTTATTAACTACATTTGTGCTGATACGTAACATTCTAATAGCATTTACAATATCCTGCGTGTCTATTTTTGATATATCAAATGGCATTCTTTACACCTCTTCTTTCTTTATTTTCCTTTCTCTCATTATTCATTTACTTCCTCAACCGCGAATAATGCAGATTTCAGATTTATCCAAATCTTACACGTACCCTTGTATTTTATAGGGCAAAAGTTTTCGCATGAACAAATACAACACGGATTGCTTTTTACATAACGTATTGCTTGATTCGTTTCATCTGCAACGTCAACTTTGTATTTCCCAACCTTTTGGAAATTGTTTTCTGTATTCAAAAAAATCTCCCCTTTTTACTTTTTTATGGAGCGTTTTGGAGCAAGATAGGAGATTTGAACTCCCACCCTCAGTTTGGAAAACTGATGTGCTGACCGTTAACACTAATCTTGCATATAAAATCTTGCATATAAAGGTGGGGAGCCAAGCTCTCCCCGTGCCATATTTAACGTGGTTTTTTTGACGAGATGGTTTCACCACAAACTCTCCGCTTGTTTTTACGGCGGCTTTTACGCAAGTCACACGAGAGGGACTACTTGATTTTCACATCTATATATGACGAAAAAAACGTCTGATTTGCCCTTAAATGCAAAAAACGCCCTCCACTTTCATTAAAAAAGCAGAGGGTGTTTTTGCGCCTGTATCAGTTTTTAGTTTGACTGTATCCTCACTATTTTACCGTCAAACAGCTCTTCGAACTGCTCGATTGTGCCATTTGTTA
>ERZ840096.2590-NODE-2590-length-14014-cov-18.836736_pt1 | contig 14014 bp, 12 predicted proteins | sample MGYA00519878_ERZ840096 | MGnify/ENA primary metagenome ERZ840096 (study PRJEB31850, sample SAMEA3708865) | human gut metagenome | biome: human gut; feature: human-associated habitat; material: faeces | place: China | collected 2014 ...
GGAGATAGTAATTATCGACAGTCAAATGAATTACCGAGGAAAACTTGACACTTACTGTGTTTTCCGGATTTTTTATGTGTATCCGTAGTATGTTGTATAATAATATATAGAAATATTTGCTCTAGCCCGCCATTGAGAACTGAGAATGAGATGTCTAATAGCAATAACTGAGCGAGAGAAAGAATCTGTAGCACACTGAAAGAAGTGATTTGATGAAGGCTATCTGTTATAAAAATACGAAAATAACACTGCCGAATTGGGATCCGAATGATCCAGTAAATAAAAAATGTCCATTAGGATATGCCTATGAAATTGGTAATTTCTATGTTCATATATATGGGTATGGAAGTGGACTATATACTATTTGCCCAGGACTTTCTGTAATAGAGGGGAAAAAGGAAGAATTATCGTTGGAGCAGTGGGCTATAAATCATTTTGGAGCAGAAGATATTCGAGCTATGTATGAGGATGTTGGTACCGCGCATCCTTCATTATGGAGACCGGGACTGTATACGTATGATGAACTGCAGCAGGGACTTAAATATAATTCTTTTGAGAAAGAAGATGAGGACCAGGCATTGTTTTTGTTATTTCAAAAGCTCATTGATATTTTCTCTTACATAGAGCCGGTTAATCGTAATTTATCCTGCTATGGTCATCGTATCAGGGAGCTAATTATTCTTGCATGTACAGAATTTGAAAATCAATGCAGGAATATATTGCGAGCAAATAAAATTTCTCCTCAGGGAAAAGATTTTATGTCCAGAGATTTTGTTCAACTGAAAGAAATGGCACACCTCGCAGAATTCGAGATCACATTTAAGTCCTATTCAGATTTAAAGTCATTCCAGCCATTTACAGGTTGGGAGAGTAAGAAGCCTACAAAGTCTCTTAAATGGTATGATCGATATAATCGTGTAAAACATGATAGGTCCAAAGGCTTTTCGGAAGCTTCTTTGGATACAGCATTAAACGCACTCGCAGCGAATATTATTTTATATGCTGTACGATTTGGCCCTTACTTGCTATCAAATGTTAATTCAGTACTGTCGGGTTACTTTAACCAGTATATCCATATATCTCTGGTAAAACCGGATATTCGTACCTTCTATGTTCCTAAGTTGAAACTGACAGATGATGTAAGAAAAGACTTCTTCGTATTGAATGCTTATCAAACAAGGATGATAGAGCCATGGATTACATTGTAAATGCTTTATGATGTGCATTTATTTGTATGGTTAATTAGGAGGTTGTAGTTGCTATACTCAATACATGATGGAAAGGAACTACTTGAAATTCTTATTTTCACGGTTTTATTCTATCTAAGCTTTAAAGCTCATAAGACCTTTATTCCTAAAGGATATTTTGTCCTTAATGAGGTGGTTTACTTCTTTGATATGAAGCGGTTTTGGACAGCGTCCAATGTTCGACTTGCTTTTATTGGAGCGATAATCTTATTCGGATACTATGAATTCAAAATCACAAATCATACTGTCTATTATACGGCGTTACTTCTGGTTGGAATTATTCAGATTCTTCCTGTAATACAAAGGTATAAATTGTATAAGTTTTGGAGAGGAGCATTAAGATTTGAACTCCTATTTATCAACTTATTTTATATTGCAATTTTACTCCTGATGGGATTTGCATGTCTTGAATTTATTGTACCGCCATTGGCTGGCGAGAAAGGGTATTTTGACACAACGTATCCTTCCATAAATTTCATGATTGGTGTAGCAATTTACTTAATACCAATATTTATCCAGTTTCAAGTTATAAGAAAATCAGATTATTTCAATCTAGCAAGGATCGACTTTTTGCACACTGATACTGCTGTCATGCTCAGGAATCTTAATGTATTGCAAAATGATAGATTTGGTACAGCATGGAATTATAAAAAACTAATAAATGACATGTCGGATAAAAATAACATAGATTCAGAAATTCTAATGACGATTTTGCTCATAGAGGAATTTAATAGAGGATCTATATGTCATCAACTCCAAGAAAAATTTCTGGTAAGTCTTTTCCCGGGGATTGTACTAAAGAAAGATATGTCATTGGGACTGGGACAGATCAAGCTATCAACGGCAAGTAGATTGCTAGATGTTTCAAAAGGTGAAGCTTTACCGTTACTTATGAATCCAATCAAAAATATAGAAATTTGTGCACGATATTTGGCTTTATTACTCAAACAATATAATGAGTTTATTGATCAATATAATAAGGCTCTCGATGTAAATAGTGCGATGAACCCAATATCCAAAAAAGATAAAAGCGTTCTCTCGTTGGGAGGATATATTATACAATATGATTTTGATGAATTTGATTACATTGCTAAAAATTATCTAGGGACCATTAATTATAAGCAGTATGAAGGACTATTATATGCTGCAATAATAAGAAACCGTGTAAAATATCGTAGATTCAATGATATGATAAGAGCCAAACCACAAAATATGCGCTAAGTGAGTTTATTAATAGGTCTATGAAAGTTATCCCGGTATGCAAGGGAGAGCCATTGAAAATAAGTAAAGCGGGAAGAGTGAAGAATGTTTCCAGCGGCAAAGCCGCTTTTCCTTCTGATATCTGTTGTCTGACGACTCACGATGGGAACGGAAAAGAGGAACAGGTAGGATGCTTGTTCCTCTTTTTATCGTGGCTTGAATCATATGCGTTAAGTGAGCCACGGGAAATGAGTGAAAAGGGGAGTGGGTGGCTGGAGGTTAGACTGTAAGCGCAAAATAAAAGAGTGTATTGAAAAAGCCCGAAAGTTATAGAATAATCATACTATAAGCTTTCGGGCTTTATGTTATTTGCAGGATTCCTGAACTTACAGTGTTCCAGGGCATGTACTTCTCTAATACTGCCTCACCTTTGAGACGCTCTTCATTGGGCATCCCGGTGAGTATGTAGATCAGGTACTTCTCCAGATCTATATTATTGGCCTTGCAGGTTTCAATAATACTGTATACGCAGGCACTGGCTTCAGCACCTTTGGGGCTCGCTGAAAAGAGCCAGTTTTTCCGGCCCACGGTAAAAGTCTGCAAATAGCATAAAGACCGAAAGTCGCCAGCATGTTTGGCTAGTAAATTTTGGGATTTTTCAATATACTATTTTATTTTCCACTTGCAATTTAGAGCTGAGTAATCATACTATTATATAAAGAAGATTATTTAGAGGATATATTGGCACTCTCAGCTCGGAGGAATTCTTTTATGGACCAAAGCTATCGTCAACCCCAAAAGAATAAAGTTCGACATTCTGTAATTAGAAGAGCAATAGAACTTTTAACCGTACTTAGGTCAGAAGCCTGCTGTGTTCGGAATTCTTATGTGAGAGATGTTTATGAATATTTCTTGAGTAAAGAAGAGTCACATGAATGTGAAGAAGCTTCAAAAATAAAGCTTGATTATATAAGAGAATGGGAAAAACTTCATTTGAATGCCATTGGTTCAAAAAAATCTGAAGAATTGTCAGTATGTTATTTATCAGGACCAGAACCCAATAATGACTTTTGTGAGTTTATTTCTATGGGAGTTTTACCTGAAAACATATGGGCGATTGAAAATAAAAAAGATATTTATAATATAGCAGTGAATTCATTAAATTTGGAGGATTTTAAACAACCTAAGATTATTAGAACTTCAATAGAACAGTTCTTTGAAAATACGCCCAAAAAATTCGATATTGTATATGTGGATGCTTGTGCATCTTTAATATCGGACCAACATGCCTTACGTAGTGTCGCTACTTTATTTCAATTTCATCGTTTAAATTCACCAGGAATCTTAATAACAAACTTTGCGGGTATAGATAAATCTAATAAGACTGAAGTCAATCAGTACCTAGATATTATTTCAAGATATATTATGAGTCAAAATAATCAGCCCTGCTTTGTGATGAATGAAGGGAAAAAGTCAAATGTATATAATAAATGGTATTCTTGCATAAATTCATCCCTCGATGAAAGGTATGGAGATTTTGTGACACAAATGATTTGTGATGCTGCTTCTATTTCTATACCAACTTTACGCTTTGTAAACTCACAATATTTAAAAACATTAACTGATGAGCAACCATTGAAATTTGATATTAACAAGATGAAAGAAAGCTATATAACCAACATAAAGTATAATACACTCACACGCTTTTTTATTGAAAATAGTTTCATAAGTCAGATGTTTCCGCAACAGTATGATGGAATTAGCAAAGTTGATAAATTGTCAGATGAACTTTCCGGGAAAAATTCATTTCATTTTAAGTTGTTGGATTCCTTGGCATTTTTGTATTCGTTAAAGCTCGGAAAACTTAAGCTAACAGAAAGTGTGAATAGCGCTTTAAAATTTTATTCAGAATCAAATGGTATGTATCAATTCTTGGATAAACCTAATGAAAATTTATTCTTTGACACAGTTATAAACCAATTGTCATACCCAATGCATTATGTAGCAAATCAATCAAAGAGGTATACATATATTGCCAAAAAGCAAAGAATGTTTACTGATCTTATCTTATTCGATGAGTGTAGATATATCTATGACTGGATTCCAGCTGTTAACCAACTGAAACAGTCATTTTCAAATTTGAGCTGGCAGTATACATTTCGATTTGGACTGGATGGATTAATAAAGCAAAGAATTAATTATAATAATGAGTTTTTCTTTCAGGGATCTGTTATTTCAAAGAAAATACCAGGCTTTGGCGACGTCTGGTTTCCTAAACGGGAGAAAATAAACTAGGAAAAAAATGGAGGAGAAACATGGCTGAAATTGAATTAGATGTGAGCGATATTATAAATATATTCAAATCGAATCTCAAGATAGAGAATTCTGTTAAATCAATTTCCCATACATTTTTAAATGAAAGATACACTAAACGTATAGACTATCATCCGTACTTTCAAAGAAAATACGTTTGGGATAATGAAAAAGCATCCTACTTTATAGAAAGTATTCTTTTGGGAACGGAGATTCCTCCAATCGTTTTATTTGATGATGGATCCAAAATAGAAGTAATTGATGGTCGGCAACGCTATGAAACTATTAAGAGATTTCTTGAAAATGACTTTGCTTTAGATCCTAAAGGGTTAAAAGCCTTAACCAATTGCGCAGGCCGTTACTATAAAGATTTAACTGACAATATGAAGGATGAGTTTACTGATACAAAGATACGCGTCTTACAATTCAGCATTGTTAATGAACCGGCCTTAAGTCCGGAACAGGAAGATAAGGTAAAAAAGGAAATATTTAAACGCTATAATTCAGGAATTATAGCATTAAAGAATGAAGAAATTGAACGGGCTGCTTATATCAATGATAAATTAATTAATCATATCATGGAATTGCTTGAGTCAGATAGTGAATTTGCTATGTTGTGCCAAAATATATTCGTTCCAAAACGGAAGCAGCGAATGGAGACAAGAAATAAAATCAATTATATATTGTCGAGAATTCGTAGTGTTTTAGTAATGAAATATATACCTATACAAAGCTATGCTTCAGCGAGTTCAAAACCTGACTTGATTAGAATTTATATGCTGTCGAAGGTAGAGGCGGCTCCGATTGATAATGTTGTTAATGAAATCAATACTATTCTCAAAGCATTAAATAAAATTAGAAATATATTTTTATCGAAAAATCCTGTTTTGGCGGAGAATAATCTCCTATTTGAAACTTTATATTGGGGATTTTCTATCGTAATTTCTAAGAACAAAGATGCATTTGACCAGATGGAATTTACTAAAATTGCGAATGATATACTAAATTGTTCGAATATATCGTGTTTCTGGAACAATGTTAATGTAGAGAAAAAGAGTTTAGACATGGTATTTTTCTCAGCAGGTAGCCATTATTATCGCTCTATTTATAATAGATACATTTTCATTGCAAACTATTTTTCTTATTTAACGGGAATAGACTTTACTTTGTTTTTAAAAGACAAAGCAAGTTTCAATAAAGTGATGTCTAATCCGGTTATTGAACAACAATTCAAAGATTTTAAGCTCTCCAAAGTTGATCCAGCTTCAGCTACTATTTACGATATATTAAAAGACGTCAAATCGAACAGATTCATTATTCGGCCAAAATATCAGAGAACTGAAGTGACGAATACCCAAAAAGCCTCCTATTTAATAGAAAGCATACTTCTAGGTATAAGAATTCCGCCAATTTTCGTCTATAAAAGGAATGATAATGTCCGTGAGGTTATTGATGGCCAGCAACGCCTTCTCTCAATTCTCGGTTTTTTGAAAAAAGAATACAGAACAGAAACTGGTAAGACTGAAATTTCCAGAAAAAATGGGTTTAAATTATCTAAATTAAGATTCCTAACTGAGCTTAATGGCAAAGATAAGGATGGCGTTGAACAAGTTGATGCACGATATATTGACAGAATACTTGATTTCCAAATTGATACTGTCGAGATAAAACAGTCCCAAAATCCAAATTTCAACCCTATTGACTTATTCTTACGCCTTAACTCTAAACCATTTCCGATTGCTGCTAATACGTTTGAAATGTGGAATGCATATGTATCAAAGGAGTATCTGGAAAAAATAAAATTTTACGCAAATAAATATTCTGGTAAATTATTTAAGGAAAAAGATACTCGTATGAAAAATGAAGAACTCATAACGATGCTTGCTTACTTAGCGTATATGAAACGAACTGCAAATTCTGCACCACAGGAGCCTTTAAATATCTTTGTTCGGAATCAGAAGATCAATGCTCGATTTAAGGATAAAAGCATGATAACAACAGTACTTGGTAAATTGTCTCAAGCTCATGATAATGTATTTGATGAGGCATTGGAAGATGTAAATCAATTCATTGAAAAATTAAAAATTTTATGTGGTTCTAGCTTTGATTCTTTTAATCAAATGGTAAGCTAGACTTATAAAAATACAAACACAAAAACTAATCAGAATTTCTATCTTTTGTGGCTGATCTTATGCAACATTTCCCTTGATGATTTATCGAATAGGAAAACTTATATTTTCTCTCGCATCCAGCAAATATTCACAATTTGCCAGGATGTAAAAGAGGATAATTTTGATGTACCTAGATTTGTTTATTCAATTATGCATATATGAGTAATTAATCTTACTTATGTGAGTAATCCGCAGTAGCTGTATCACCGGTCTGCTATGGTGTACCTTTTGCTCGTTAAGGTGTATCAGTTTCCAGTTCTTGACTCCGTCCTTATCGTAGTACATGTGGAAATACATTTATAACATGAAGTCCGCATATTTTATGATCATTCCTCACCAGGTGTACCGCTTATCCGCCGAGGTGTACCAGTCGGCTTTTGAAATTCATCACCATGAAGGTATACGGCATGGCAGTAGAGGTTATCATGCCCTATGGTGATAAGCTGCGATCTTTGGGCTGGTGGTATCCCCAGTTTCTTGGGGAATCTTTGGGAAAGAAGTACGATGTAAACGGAAATATCGTCGATAATGGCCGCATTCCAGTGGCCGCTGTAGGTACAACGGATATGCATTCCCTTACACAGGAGCACCAGCAGGGAGCGAAAAACAAGCTGGTACAGTTTATCACCGTAAAGAAATTACCAAAAGACCTCTCGGTCATCTGTGATGAGAAAGGTGTGAGTGGTCCTGTCCCCATGAGCCGTATGCTCTCCGCCGCACAGAGAGCCAATGAAGAAGCCCTTGCCTCCGAAGAGCGCATGAGCTGCCATATCGCCATGAAGGAACTCACGCCTTATCATGTAGGAGCGCTCATGTATTTCTTCTTCCTCACCATCGCCTACGAGGGGGCCCTGGCCAATGTAAACGCTTTCGACCAGCCCGGCGTGGAGGACTATAAGAAGATACTGCATGAGGATCTGAGGAAGTATATTCTTGGAGAGAATGGAATTGAGAACTGAGAGATGAAGACAATTCGGTGTTTTCGCCAGACGGTCAAACTTCAGACAATCAGGCAGTCAGATTAAAGCGAGTACTATCAAAATTTTTCTTATAGATAATCCGGTTGATCATATTAGTGTCATTTTATAGGAGGAAACCAATGCTGCTTTATCATTTGGATCGTGGCCATAGCCTCAAAGAAGGGATGCAGATAAACTTAAAGAATGGTTCTCAAGCGCTTTCGAATATAGGGAATTCCCCTTTCATCAGTTTATTTACAGATGAATTTTCATTTTTGGGTCTTAATATATTATGTAGTACATGTCCTATGATTCCTACGTTTTTCGATAGGAGTGGTGATTCACCATTTATAAATGTTGGGAATTTATTCAAAATTAAAGGCCAGGTTGATATTAAGTTGATTGAATTTATATTTGAGTTGGTTAGGCGATTATATTTCTCACACTATCCATCACGTTTTCAGTCACTTTTTGCGGTTGATAGTGTAAAGGAATTCCATAGATGGCCGGAGCTACTTGAGGGAAAAGCCAAAACTTTTTCGCTTATTGATTATGATGTGTATGAGATTTCAGTTTCTGATAACATTCCTGCCTTTGATTCAAACTGGTTAAGAGGAGGAATAGCAGCAGGTATTGACAAAGGCCTTTTTTTTATAGAGTAAAGATTGACAGCCTCTTCGATGTTGCTTATCGTTACTGGAATAGGGATTTTACAGAAGAACCTCGTTTAGAGTATTTAGTTAAATTGCCCATTAGAGTCGGAAGAAAAGTGATTCCTTGATATAAAGTTTTCAATCAGCCTAATCTTCTATATATTATTGAATTATAGTCAATATAGTTTAATGGGGGCGGTTGTAGTGAAGGCAATTTGTTATCATAATACGAAGATTACTTTACCCTATTGGGCTCCAAATAGCCGATTAAATGAAGAATGTCCGTTGGGATTTGCTTATGAAGACGGTGATTTCTATGTTCATATATATGGCATGGTTGAGGGCTTGTATACTATTTTCCAGGACTTGTAGATGTTTATAGGTGAGAAAATAAAATAAGATTCTGATTGAGCAGATGGCTTCTATTTCATCAGGAAATATATTTAAGATAATGCTTAATACTCGTGGCCTAAAGGGGACTTTTCTTTGTATGTTTTATCAGGGAGGCTCAATTTGGTAAAAAGAAGAAATGTAGAAATTGATTCAACATCTGGGAGCCGAGCCTATAACCGCCTTGATATGCAGGCTAGCCAGAGTCTTCATATGGTGCTTGAGTTGTATGACAAGTTCAATTTTGAAATCATAGAGGATTACTATGATGATATCACGATTTTGAATTTGGACAAAGATCCTTTGGTAGTAAGCTATTACCAGATGAAAACAAGTGATCATGTGATAACTATCGATTCTGCTATTAAGAAAGATTGGTTGGTAAAAATGCAGAGGCAGATGGAACGACCGGAAGGATGGATAGTCAAGGAATTAGGTCTTATTACAAACACTCCGCTTAAGGTTATTTTTAAAGTACAGGGGAAAAATGGAAAATCAATTGCTCATAAAGTAGAGTATAAAGATCCTCATACGCCCTTTTCCAAATTTGACAAATCCGTTCAAAATCGAATTATAAATGATATAGCAGCGAAATGTGGTATACCTACCGAAGGAGTGGATTTATCAAAGTTTGTTCATGTTCATACAACTCTTTCTATAGAGCGGCATAGAGACATTGTAGAAAAAGAAATGTCTGATTTCCTTTTTTGCAAGAATCGTCACATAACTATAGATACGGTCAAGGGCATTTACCAGACTGTTATGGAAATTTTAACGAAGAAACAAGCATATGAGGAATTATCTGAAGATGCCCCCTCAGAAGATGTAAGAAAATGGAAGGGGTTTTCTAGAGATGATTTTAGTCGGATTATAGACAAATCTATTCTTTTATCTGTCCCTTCATTTCCGGATGTACGAAAATTCCTTCAGATGAAAGATAATGATGAAAGGGAGCTTAGTGTCTCAAATTCATATTCTCGAATAGTCTCTGACAGTATGAATAGCTCAGATAAATCCTTTTCTGCTATATTTGATTTAACGTTGGAATTTATAGAAAAAGACCCATTTACATCAAGTGACAATTTGTGGGATTATGCTCTTAAAATAGAGGAAAAAGTTCGGGGTACGAATTCCCTTTTATTGACTCCTTATAAAGAACATTCTTACATTGCAGTTTTAGCTGTATGTATTTCAATTAATCTTTCAAGAAAAAGCAGGTGACTTATATGAGTAAACCGTTTATTCAGTCAAATGTGCCTACGCATCGCACAATGTATTTTAAAGATATACTGATAACTGATATTTTGGATAAAACTGCTTTCTATACAACATTTCAGCCTGGAGTGAATGTTGTTACTAGTTCTGAAAATCATGTCGGGAAGTCATCTATTTTAAAATCGTTATATTATGCTTTGGGAGCAGAAGTCCGTTTTGATGATCGCTGGGACAAAAATGTAAAACTGATAGTTGTCACTTTCGCTGTGGATGGAGAAGAGTATAGAGTCGCCAGATATTTAAAAAAATATGCAGTTTTTAAGAGTATAGGAAAAAGACTGAAACTGATATTGCTAACCTCAAGTATAACCAAAGAACTGGCTCCATGCTTAGAAAAAATATTTGACTTTTCCGTTTATCTTATGGAGAAAAAACAGGGGCAAGGAAATGATTCAAAAATTATTCAAGCTCCACCAGCCTTTACTTTCATGCCATATTTTATCGATCAGGACAAAGGGTGGTCTGAATTATATGGGAGTTTTCAAAATGTTGAACAGTTTACTAAACCAGAAAGGGCAAAGACGGTTTACTATCATTTAGGCTTATATACCAGATCCCGTATGGAACTTCAGACGAAAAAGGACAAACTTACTGATGAATTGAAGAAACTGAACAAGAGAAAAGAAGATTTCTTGGTTATCATAAAGGCCTTATCTCAAAAGGCAAACTATTTGCTTCCCGTTGATACCATAGAAGAGTTGAAGCAGCAAATGAAAATCCCGAAAGAAGAAATTGAAGAAATGGTTCAGAAGATTGGAACGATTCGGAATAATATTCAGAAATTGCAAACAAGCCTTCAGGAGCACGAATATCAGCTGGAATTAATTAAGAAGTACCAAAAAGCTCATCTATTAGAAAACAATGATAAAAATATGCAGAACACAAAAATTCATGTCTGCCCACGTTGCGGATTTGAGTTTGATGATGCGCTGAATGCTCTTATCAGAAAAAATTATAATCAATCTAATGAAGAATATCTATTTGATCAGGTTAATTTAATCATATTTCATCTAAAAAACGAGCTAAGAACACAAGGGGAAACATACATCAGTCTTGTCCGTGAACTTAAAAGAAAAGAAGTAGTTTATTCTGAGTCACAGAAACCTTACGAAATCTATTTGCGCTCTAAAGGCTTAAGAGAAACGATTCAGCAATATCAACAAGAACTTGGGAAGATAGAGAGTGATATTTCTATAAAAGCAAATGAGATTAAAGAGATTAACAAGGATTTGAGAACCGCTGCGGGCAAAAAAGAAGTAGAAGAAAAATACAAAGAATATGTAGTTAGAATCTTGCAATACTTAGAGGCTTGGAATTCAATATATGATAAGAAAATAAAATTAACTCAGGAAATTAAGGCACAGGGCTCTCTCATGCCTAAAATTATAATTTCGCAGTTTATTGGCCTTTTTCAAACCATTGATAGTGTAAATAGCCCAGCAACCCGCTTTCCTTTTGTTGTTGATTCCCCCCGAAGCTTTGAGTCAAGTGATCGAAGCAGTACTGAAATTTTGAATGTTATCACAAAGTCTATAAAATATGTACCTCAAGTTATATTGGCAACTGTTGACTACGATAAATTTGAAATTCAGTCTAATGCGGAGGTCCATGAAATTGTTCTTGAGAATCAGTTCCATTTGTTGTCTAAAGAAATTTATAGTAAAAAGAAGGAAGAGATTGATGAATTTTACAATATGCTGAACCGAGTTGAGTAGTTTTGCATTGCGGTCAATCGTTCATACACCGCATTGCCTTTTAGGTGCTTATCCAAGTAGACTGAGAAAACGTTTATTTATTGGTGCTATTTTTCTTAAGTGGAACATTACGTTTCTTTAGTGCTGAATATTGCGCTGTTTCAGAGCTGCCTAATACGCATGTGAAAGCCAGCGAATGTACAGGAAGGAGCCGTCTATTTTATGTAGATGACTCTTTCCGGATTTATCCGTTTTAGCGGATTCAATCATGCCCGTAATTGAGGAATATAGGATGGCTCTTTGGTGAGTATTGGGGTAAACTGTGGGGGCTCCCGTCAGCGTATCGTGTGGCTCATGGCGGCGTATTAAATGAGTTTAGCAGCAGGCAGTACTCATTAGAAACGCAAATTTTTAAATTTGCGTTTTCTGATTTTTATACTGAAAGGCTTTACCGAATATGATAAAATAAAGATGATACACATCAAAGCTCAAATTGATATATTATTGAGGAAAGGTTATATCAGCAGGGGGTGAGTAGAATGTCGAGCGCACTGACGGTTGCCAAGTATATTGTAAATAGATGTGTGAAAAGTGGTACACCAATTAGTAATTTGCAGTTACAAAAGATACTTTATTTTGTGCAAATGGCATTTTTGAAGAAGATGGATAAGCCTTGCTTTAGCGATGATATTGAAGCATGGCAGTTTGGCCCTGTTGTTCCTGCTGTTTATTATCATTTCTGTGGCTTTGGCGCAATGCCTATATGGTCCAGTTATAAGGTGGATTCAGTTTCACATAGTGAAATTATAGATCAAGTGGTGGATGAAAAGAAGCAAATGAATCCTTGGGATCTAGTAGCTGAATCGCATCGTAAGGGAAGCCCCTGGAACTTGACTTATCAGGATGGGCAGGGGAGTCACAAGGTAATTCCTTTAGAATTGATGAGGAATGCAGCTAGATGAATAGGGATGAATTGCAAGATCTAAATGAAAAAAGGCAAGAATTCCGGCAAATCCTTTTGGAGTTATCAGCTGATCAGGAAATATTAAAAGAACCAAAGAAACGAAGTAGTTTCTATTTAAGGTTGGAGAAACTTTATTATGCTCCTGATAACGAAAAGAGGTTCCGTCATTTTTATTCAGATATTTTTAGCGTTCTTACACAAATTAATGATGGTGATGATCAAGGAAGTATTGATGTTTTAGGACAAAATATGGATATCTTACTTTGTGGATACCAGGCTAAGAATTCTGATGATGAAGGAAAACTTATTGATATTTCTGATCAAATTCGGAAGCTGTATGATCATATCAGTTTGGATATTGCACGGATTAAATACTCAGAAAAAGGGGACGTAGAGGTATCAGGCCAAGAATCAATTGAGAAGATACGATCCCAGATTAATGATGATGAGATTAAAATCATAACTTTGCAAGACAGTGTTAAAGAGGCAACTGTGAAAGCAGATAAAATGCAGAAAGAGTATGTCTCTATTTTGGCTATTTTTGCTGCGGTTATTGGAATCTTTTTCTCAGGAGTCGGTTTTTCAACTTCAGTTTTAAGTAATATTGACAAGTCATCTATCTATCGAATTTTATTAGGCGTTACCATTTTAGGTATATTCCTTTTTAATTTACTCGCCCTGCTGCTTGGTTTTATTCGTGAGATTGTTGTGAATAAGACATGGAGCTTGCGGGTGTATATTATTGGTAATCTTGCCTTTATCATAATTTTAGTCCTTATATATGTAGCATGGATTTTCCAGGTATTGGGAGAAGCGAGCTTTTAAACTATAATGACTAACATTCTTTGAAAAGTGAATATCTTTTTATGCATTTGCAAATAGCTGGCATTTAAAAGGGCAAATACAAAAAAGCTCCCCGCGGATGGGGAGTTTTTTTGTATTGCTCTTCTAATTTTCAAACCGCTTCAGCCGGTAGGTACATTTCTTCTTTGGTCTGTTTTCACAGGTTACGTAGATGGCATACTCTTTCGGATAAAGCGGATTGACTTCATGGGCCATAAGGTTGGGAATGTTTTCTTTATCGAATTTGACAGTGCTGATGGTGCCGTCTTTTTGCTTAATACGGAAAAAGGATTTTTCCATGCTGA
>ERZ840096.2596-NODE-2596-length-13971-cov-7.422751_pt1 | contig 13971 bp, 15 predicted proteins | sample MGYA00519878_ERZ840096 | MGnify/ENA primary metagenome ERZ840096 (study PRJEB31850, sample SAMEA3708865) | human gut metagenome | biome: human gut; feature: human-associated habitat; material: faeces | place: China | collected 2014 ...
ACTTTATTTTAAAATGAAGGAAAAAAATGTATTGGGTAGAAGGTATTTCTATCCTCTGATAAGTGAATTTTCTACTTACAGAGGATTGGAGTCAGCACGGCCTGAGAACTTGCCGATGGCGCATAGTATTGCTGATAGGGTGATATGTTTGCCGATGTATCATGGTCTGAATACCGATGCAGTGGAATGTATCCTTAATTTAATTGTCAAGTGATGAGACAGAAGAAACTATTGCTTCTTGGCGGCCTGCGTTATTTACTCCCTGTAATAGAGGCTGCCCATAAGCTGGGTTATCATGTGATAACTTGTGACTATATCCCGGACAACATAGCCCACAAATATTCAGACGAGTATCATAATGTGAGTATTATAGACAAGGAAGCCGTACTTGCCTTGGCCCGCAGGCTCCAGATAGACGGGATTATGTCATTTGCTGTTGACCCCGGGGTTGTGACTGCTGCTTATGTTCAGGAACAAATGGGGCTGCCTGCATTCGGTCCTTATGAGTCGGTGTGTATTTTGCAGAACAAAGACAGGTTTCGCAATTTTCTGACACAACATGGATTTAATGTTCCTAAAGCAAAGGGCTTTTCCTCTATAGAAGAGGCTCTGTCTGAAACTTATTGGTATCCTTGGCCTGTGATAGTAAAGCCTACGGATGCAGCGGGAAGTAAAGGGGTGACGAGGGTTGACTGCTTGAGAGAGTTGAAACCTGCCCTTGAATATGCATTCGAACATTCCATGTCCAAACGGGTGATTGTAGAAGAGTTTATAGAGAAACAAGGGTGCTCTTCGGATACGGACAGCTTTTCTGTAGATGGAGAACTGAAGTTTGTGTCATATTCTGCACAGCGTTTTGATACGGATGCCGCCAATCCATATACGCCTTCCGCTTATAGTTGGCCCTCCACTTTCACTGCAGAGCAAGAGGCTGAATTGACGTCTGAATTGCAGCGTTTGTTGAAACTTCTGGGTATGCGTACCTCTATTTATAATGTTGAGACACGTATTGGATTAAACGGTAAGCCTTATATAATGGAAGTTTCCCCAAGAGGTGGTGGCAATCGTCTGGCAGAAATGCTTCGTTTTGCTACGGGAGTTGACTTGATAACCAATGCGGTTCGTGCAGCAGTCGGTGATGATGTGACTGATGTAGAGCAACAACCATATAAAGGGCATTGGGCAGAGGTGGTTCTTCATGCGGAGCAGGAAGGTAAGTTTGCCGCTTTAAAAATAGGTGATGAATATAAATCCCATGTAGTGGAGACTGACCTATGGGTATCCAAAGGCGACCCAGTTCACGCCTTTGTTGGAGCTAACGATGCTATCGGTACTCTTGTAGTCAAGTTTGATACAAAAGAGTCTCTTATTTCTGCAATGTCTGATATTTGCAAATGGGTAACTGTTAAAGTGGAGAAAAAATGAAAAAAATAGCCGTAATTGGTGCAAATGAGCCGCTTGAACCATTTTTTAAGCAAGTCAAGGCTCTTGGATATTATATTGTTGGCATAGCTTATGAAAAAGGTGCCGTATGTAAGAAATATTGTGATAAATTCTATCCAATTTCATTTGCGGATAAAGATGCCGTTTTGGAGATTTGTAAACAGGAAAAAGTGAATGGGATCACTTCTTTTTCTCTTGAATCCGCTTTGCCGACAGTCATTTATGTAGCTCAAAAGATGGGGCTGGTCAGCAATACAGAAGAGTGCCTTCATCGGCTTGAAAATAAATTCACTATGCGGGAGGCTCTCAACGCTGCAGGAATTTCGAATCCCCAATATATTATAGTGTCTGAAGTTGAGGAACTTGATTCTGTCAACATACCTTTTCCTTGTATTGTCAAGCCGGTTGATAGTGGAGGCAGTCAAGGAGTAACTAAGGTTGGGAGTCTTGAGGAGGTGAAGGCAGCTTTTATTCGTGCTTTAGATTACTCGCGGGAAGGGAAGGTAATTATTGAACAGTATATTGATGGTAGAGAATTCAGTGTTGAATACCTTTCCTTCAATGGCCGCCATGTCAATATTCAGATTACAGATAAGGTTACCAGTGGTGCTCCATATTTTGTAGAGTTGCAACATCATCAGCCTGCTAATCTTACAGATGAGCAGAGGCAGCGTATTTGCAGTTTAGTTGAGTCTGCATTGACTGCACTTGCAGTTACAAACTCACCTAGTCATACAGAGGTCAAACTAAATTCAAAAGACGAACTGTATGTTATAGAGGCAGGTGCTCGTTTAGGTGGTGATTTTATAACATCTGATTTGGTTCGTCTTTCAACAGACTATGACCTCGTAAAAGGTGCGATGGAACTTGCAACCGGTGATTTTGCTATACCGGCTATTGAAAATTGTCATTACTCAGGTATATTATTTTATAGTACTCTTACGCCAGAGATTAAAAAGTATATTGATAATCAAAAGGAATATCCTTTTATTGTGGAAGCTGTACGAAATGAGGTTGAGATAGATGAATGCAAGCGTAATGGCGATCGTAATGGATACGCTATTTATCAGTCGAACCACAAAATAGAACCATAATTATGCCATCAATAGAAATGGGCGGAAATTTTTGCCTTTCGAAAGAGCAAATTTCTAGATATGGAAAAGTAAAATGTTCTTATGGTGACTCGCTATTTGAGTGGAAAGATATTCTATTTACTCATGGAGGGCGTAGTGCTATTATTATAGCTGTACGAGATTTAGGTCTTTGCAATACAAAAGTTTTAGTTCCCAATTTTTCATGCCATTCTATTACGGATGCTTTTCATGCATGCGGTTGCAAGGTTGAATATTACAAAATGAATGCAGATCTTACAGCCAATGTCAATGCGTTAATGTTGCGGATTGATAATATACGACCTTCGATACTTTTTACTTGTCCTCTTTTTGGATTTGACACTTTAGCCAATTTAAGACCACTTTATAAAGAGATACAATGTAAGGGCGTTAAAATCATTGAGGATGTAACTCATTCTATTCTTGGCATAAAACCATATATAGAAGCGGACAGAGTGGTTTGTAGTCTTCGAAAATGGCTTGAAATACCGGATGGTGGCTTTGTTTGGGGATTGAAAGATTTGGATAAAGAAGCTTTTTATCAAACTACTTCAGAACATAAAACTATAGTTTCTAACTTTATTAAAGCTTCAAAAGGAAAACTCAAATATTTTGAAACCAAAGATGATAGTTTGAAATTGTCTTTTTTGCCTATATTCTACAAAAATAATGAACTATTTGACGATTGTAATCAGATTTATCGAATGAGTGCTTTCTCTTACGAATTGTTGATGCAAGCAAATTTCGTAGCTAATGCTACTACAAGAAATTCAAACTACCGATATTTATTGCAAAATATAAACAATCAGCTCATTGAGGTGATTCAGACTGAGCTAAAAGAAGATACTGCGCCCTTGTATATGCAGGTATACGTAAAAGATGGGCGTAGGACAGACCTTCAAAAAAAACTTATGTCAGAGAGGCTTTATTGTCCAATCATTTGGCCAACTCCGAATGAGGTGCTTAAGAGCTGCTCAGTAGAGGATATCGCAAACTATAATAATATGCTTTCATTAGTCATAGACCAACGATATGATTTGGAAGATATGAAACGTTTGGCTAAAATTATTAATCACTTTAATTAAATAATCATTTATGGAAGGTATTAAGTACACCGATATTATGGGACCCAATGTCCTTGATAAATTAAAATACTGTGGTGAAAATATTAAAATTTATGACCTGGCCAAAATTTGTAATCCACAATGGGCGGAGATTGATGATGGTTGTATGATTTTTGATTATGCATTCCTTGATGCAAGAGGAGGATTGAAGATTGGGAAGTGTTCTATTTTTGCATGGCATTGCCTTATAGAGGGAGGAGGTCACATTCAAATAGGTGATAGGGTTCTTATTGGTCCTGGTGCCAAATTACTTGGCTCTCCTTATAATTATCACGGCGTGTATGTTAGTCAGGCTCTTCCCGAGGAAGCTTTCTCGATAAATCTTGGGAATATTACCATTGGAAACGATGCTTATATTTGTGCAGGAGCGGTTGTTTTGCCAGGAGTTACAATCGGTGAGGGGGCTGTCGTTGGTGCGAACTCTGTAGTTGACCGCGACTTGAAACCTTGGACAATTTATCATGGTAATCCTGTTAAGAAAGTTGGTGAACGTGAAAGACCTACTGAAGAACATAGAAAGATTATAGAGTCTATGGACTGGACTAAGCATTTCTGATTATGTCCAAACTTATTGTTAATAGTGTTGATGACTTTCTTACATTGAGAGGCAAGTCGTTGGGTAAGTCCGATTGGCTTGAGATTTCACAAGGGGTTATAAATAACTTTGCAGATGCTACATTTGACCACCAGTGGATTCATGTGGATGCAGAAAGGGTAAAGCTCGAAAACCCTCTTGGTTCAACCATTGCTCATGGTTACTTGATTTTGTCGCTAATCCCTTATATGCTTAACGAAATCATTTCAGTAAATAATCTCAGGAAGCTTGTAAACTATGGTATCGAAAAAATGCTTTACAAGAATACTGTGCCAGTAGGAAGCCGCTTGCGCTTGCATGCTACACTTGTCAAAGCAAGAGACCTCGGAGGAATCTGCCAGACAACGATACAATGTAAATTTGAGATAGAAGGACAAGAATATCCTGTACTGGAAGGCTCAATAATTTACTTATACTACTTTAACGAACAATAGTTATTTATCATTTAATATGTTGTAATATGGAAATCAAACAATTTATTGCTGATTTTGCTGATCAGTTTGACGAAACTGAACTTAACGAGTTCCAACCTAAAACAGAGTTCCGTGAACTTGAAGAGTGGAGCTCTTTGGCGGGCCTTGCTATACTTAATATGATTGGCAAAAAGTATGGAGTAAAAATTTCAGCTTCAGAAATTAAGGGTATAGATACCATTGAGGCTCTATACAATTTAGTTTTGTCAAAAAAGTAATGAAGACTATTTTTTCATTGGAAGGTAAGGTTATTCTCATAACTGGAGCATCCTCTGGTATCGGCAAAGCTGTGGCACTACAATGTGCTGCGGCTGGTGCCACATGCATCATAACAGCTCGTAATGAGATGCGCCTTCAGGAGACGTTTGATGGTTTAAGAGGTGAAGGTCATAAGATGGTTTTGGCCGACTTATCTTCATTATTAGGTGTCAACATTTTGCTATCTCATATATTGGGTAAGATTGATGGGGTTGTGGCTTGTGCAGGTATAGTTGAAACCAAGATACTGAAATTTACGGAAGAAGAAGACCTAATGCGCTTGTTTGATACAAATGCTTTTTCTTCTATCAGATTGATTCGTGAACTGGTTCAGCAGAAAAAATTACAGAATGGTGCATCTGTCGTTATGATATCTTCTATTTCAGGTACGAAATGCGGGTATATTGGTGGCGCTCTTTATGGTGCAACAAAAGGTGCGCTGGAAGGTTTTGCTAAGGCAACTGCACTTGAGTTGTCACCCCAAAGAATTCGGGTAAATACAATAGTACCAGGCATGATTGAAACTCCATTATTGGAAGGCAGTGAAATTGGTAGTGAGGAATTGGAGGTAGACAAACTTCGGTATCCATTAAAAAGATATGGGCATCCTGACGAAATAGGATATGCTTCCGTATATCTTTTATCTGATGCAACAATGTGGATGACGGGTACTTCGTTATTGATTGATGGAGGTTATACTCTGAATTGAAATGATGAAAGCATATATTAAAGCGGTGGATTATTATCTTCCGGATAGGATACTTACTAACGAGGAAATAGCGAGACTATTTCCCCAATGGTCGGCTGAAAAAGTTGCTTCAAAAGTAGGCATATTGGAAAGGCATATCGCTGCGGATAATGAAACTGCTACAGACATGGCATTTAAGGCTGCTCAAAAATTGTTTTCCAATAATAGTCATCTACGGGAATCGCTAGATTTCATTTTGTTGTGTTCCCAAAGTGTTGATTATAAATTACCTTCTTCTTCGTGTATTCTTCAGCACCGGTTAGGACTCAAAAATACTTGTGGTGCACTTGATTTTAATCTGGGCTGTTCTGGTTATGAATACGGTTTGGCGATGGCTAAGGGGTTAATTGTTTCTGGAGTAGCGACAAATGTGCTTCTGTTGACAGCTGAGACTTATACAAAATATATACATCCGGAAGACAAAGGGAATCTGACTATCTTTGGCGATGCGGCAACTGCAACAATCGTTTCAACTGACGGCTTTGGAGAAATAGGTGAATTTGAGTTAGGAACTGACGGTTCCGGTGCAGAGTATCTCATGGTCAAAACTGGTGGCTCCCGCATTGTTAATAGAACAGGAAACGTCACTTTGGATTCTAATGGGAATAACAAATGGGATGACAATCTATATATGGATGGGGGAACTATTTTTAATTTTACCTCTGATGTTGTACCGACAATGGTTGAGCGTCTGTTGGAAAAGGAAAAAATCTCTCAGGATGATATTGATTTGTGGATTTTTCACCAAGCGAACAAATACATGATCAATTATTTGCGTAAGTTGATGGAAATAGAAAAAGATAAGTTCTTTATCTATATGGAAAAGGTGGGCAATACCGTATCTTCGACTATTCCTATTGCAATTACGGAGGCATTAAAGCAGGAGCGTCTTCATGGCAATGTATTACTAGCTGGGTTTGGTGTAGGATTAAGTTGGGGAGCTACGGTTATTCGCTGTAAGTAAGCCTTGTATGTTAGAAATAGTATCGCATGTTAATTCAATTTATAATTCTATAAGCTATGTCCTGTTAGAACATGGGACTAAAGAATGTTGGATTATTGATGTAGGTGATTTTGATGTTATAAAGTCTTTGTTTGATGGCTATAACCTAAGAGGTGTACTATTGACGCATGTTCATTACGATCATATATATGGACTGAATGAATTGCAAGCTGACTATCCGGATGTACCTATATATACAAATGAATATGGTGCAAAGAATCTGGTTAGCCCTATAGAGAATTTGTCGTCATATCATGGTGAGGATTTTATCTTATCAAGAACGAATGGTGTTAAGATTATTAAAGAGGGGAATGTGATTCTTATAGGTAGCTATTGTTTATTGGTAATTGATACTCCCGGCCATGATTATTCTTGTCTAAGCTTTTGTGTGGACAACAATCTTTTTACAGGTGATTCCTATATACCTGGAGAAAAGGTGTTTACGAAACTGCAAAATGGTAATAAGCAATTGGCAGAATATTCTTGTCAACGATTATTGCGATTAGGAGAGAAATGTTTTATAAGACCTGGTCATTCTATTTCCTTTGAAAATTGTATGAGTACTTGTTGTTAATAATGTTTTTGTTTAGAAAAGCAAAAAGAACTTATAGAAACAGTTTTAATAGTAAAGTTGATTGTGGTTGGAAATTCGAAGAAAATATGGATTATGTAATAGGAAAGGTATGGTATGTGGAAAAACTCTTTGTGTGCTCTGCATAAAATAATACTTTTTGCTATTGTCTTAAAACTAATTTAAATTTTATTTTGACGTTTTCTCCAGAAAGGCACTTGCTTATGGAATATTTCTTGAAAATACTATACGTTAAAACTATATACTGATTAATGAATTGATAAATGAATGATACTTTAAAAATAGTAGAGGAAGTCCCGTTGGTTAGTGTAATAACTTTAGCATATAACCATGAGAGTTATATACGTGATTGTCTTGAGGGGATTTTAATGCAAAAAACCTCGTTTAAGTTTGAGTTAATTATCCATGATGACGCCTCTACTGATGGGACAGCTGAGATTATTAGAGAATATGTAGCTAAGTACCCCGATATTATTAAACCAATTTATCAATCTGAAAATCAGTATAGCAAAGGAGTACCAATAGGGCGTACTTTTTTATATCCCCGTGTAAAAGGAAAATACATAGCAGAGTGTGAAGGTGATGATTATTGGATTGATCCATTTAAGCTACAAAAGCAGGTTGATTTATTAGAATTGGATTCAGAAATTGCTATGGTGCATACTGATGTGAATGTGCTTTATCAAGAATCAGGAATTGTTTCCAAATGCTATAATAGAAGAAAAAAACTGTTAAACAGTAAATCTGCAATAGAAAAAATCGCAATTAAGAATATATTAAACGGGCAATATTTTGTTAAAACAGCAACAGTGCTTTTTCGAAAGGATTTGCATGACGAGTATGTTCAATCTTCGATTTACAAGTATATACAGAATAATTTTCCTATGGGAGATACCCCATTATGGGTATATTTGGCTTATAAAAAGAAAATAGCTTATTTAGATGAGGTTACTGCAGTCTATCGTAGAAATTCAGGTTCGGTTAGTAATCCTAAGTCAAAACAGAATAAGCTGTATTTTGATTTAAAAAGTTCTGAATTAAGGAAATATTGTATAGATGTCTACAACGTATATGATATGGATTTTCGAGAAAAGAATAATAGAATATATGAGAAACGGTTGTTTAACTATTTATGTTTTTCCCCTAATTATCAATATAAATATTCAGTAAGTCCATTTATGGAGAAAAAAATAGAGTTGATTAGACATGTTGCTTGTATTCGTTCTCTTCTTAAGTATTGTTGTGGTATGAAAATTTCTTTCTTAAATGCTGCTCAACTAATATATCACAAATATTTATTAAAGTGATATTCCTATTTTGTCTTAATCAATAATGCTCGAATTTTTATTAGTTTTGTATCTAATCTCTGGACCAATTAAAAGCTTTGCATCTATAGGATTAATATCTTTTCCTTGTGATTTAACTCTACTAACAGCTTCTTTTTTGATGGTCTTTTTTCTTCATAATCAAATAGATTATTCAAAACAATCTTTTTGCTATAATCGAGGTAGCATAATATGGTATGCTTTGTTGATTTTTTGGCTGTGGATGATTATTTCGTTAGTATATACAAGTTCTAACAATTATTCACTTTCAAAAACTTTTAGTTTTATAACTAACTTAATACCCTTTTTGGTAATTTCATTCAGTACAACTTTTTCTATAAAACGTTTTCTTTTGCTGTTTCTTGTAGCTAATGTTGTTGTTTCATGCTTGTTCATTCCACTATACTCTACGTTTCGTGTTGCTTCTGTAACAGAGGAAATACGTTCTTTTATGGGGTTATATTTATCTTTGGGTACCAATATAGGTTTAATCATTGTGCTTTTATTATCAACTACTGAAAAAATGTTACATGATAAGTGGAAAATGATGATGATTATGTTATTATGGGCATTATTAATTATATTAGGAGCTAGAGGTCCATTGATGTTTGCTTTTATTGTTATGTTGGGAATTATGTATAAAGATTATCAATCGTTTATCCAATTCTTGAAAAAAAATATATTGTATGTTTTTCTTGTTTTGATGTTTTGTATAGGAATTGCCTATTATATTGAACTGAAGACTGGTGGTATGATATCTTTATTATTTGATTTTTCTATAGAACGTTTATCTCTTATTTTAGATGGATTATTTAGTTCTGATAACGATATGGGAGATTCTGCCAACACACGTGTGGAGCTTATATATTTTAGTATTGCACATATATTTTCATCTGTTTTTGTTTTCTTGTTTGGAACCGGTATTGGCAGCTTTGGATACGAATGGACTGGAGTGGACATGCGTTTATATCCTCATAATATTATCTTGGAAATATTGTTTGAATTAGGATTTATCGGATTGTTGATATTTGGATATATACTTTATATACTCTGGAAAAACTATAGTCTGTATCGTAAGAAGTATGTTTCAGGTTTTGTGTTGTTTTATATATTTTTAAATCTGATGAAGTCTAATTGTCTGGAGGATTTGAGGGTTTATTTTTCATTTATAGCCATTTATATATTGTTTCAAAACAGAAAAAGTAAAGATCTTTTTCAATATTCCACTAAATAAATGCGTGTTTTATATATTTCAGAGGATTATCCTTATTCTAAAGTTCATCATGAATTGTGTAAACATATTGTTGAAGGAGAGGATATTAGAATGACTCTTTATTCAGTCATACGTTCTGGGATAAAAAATAGAGATTTGCGAGCATTATATAATAATATTAATTATAAAACCTTGTTCTATGAACTAGACGTTAATGAGTGGAGATATAAGGTTGATTTTTATTATAAAATCCAAAAGAAATATGATTGGCTGGTTCAGCATGATTTGTCAGATGTTACTATGGTACATGCTGCAACTTTATTCTCTGAAGGGGCAGTTGCATTAAAGTTATACAAGGAAAAAGGGATTCCATATATTGTGGCCGTAAGAGGTACAGATATTAATTTCTATTTCAAATATATGTTTCATTTATGGAATTTAGGAACAGAAATATTACAATGTGCAAAAGATGTGATATTCTTAACAGACAAAAGTTGCGAAGTCCTCTTATATAATAAAGGAGTAAAAAAGATTAAAGATATATTGAATGCAAAAAAACACATACTTCCTAATGGAATTGATAATTTTTGGATAAAAAATGCTCAACAATGTAATAGAAATTTAATTCCTTATCGTTTGTTATATATTGGAATGTTTGATAAGAATAAAAATATAATATCATTATTACATGTAATATTAGAATTGAGAAATTTATATCCAGAATTACAATTGTCATTAGTTGGTGGCGGTGGTGATTGTCATGAAAAGGTTCTTGAATATTGTTATAAATATCCAACAATTTTTGAATACAAGGGTAAAATATACGAGAAGGAAATACTATGTAAACTAATCAGAGAACATGATATCTTTACAATGGTATCTCATAGCGAAACGTTTGGTTTAGTGTATCTAGAAGCCTTAAGTCAAGGCTTACCTATTTTGTATACAAAAGGACAAGGAATTGATGGGGTGTTTATTGATAATGTGGGCGAGGGTGTGAACTCTCATGATGTAAATGATATTTTTGCAGGTCTTCAGAAAATAATAGAGAACTATACTTCTTATTATTGGAATAGAAATATTGTTAAATATTTTTCTTGGCCATCAATCGCGTCTTTATATAGAGCAATATATTTAAAATAGTTTAATTTTAATAGTATGGATCAGATAAAAATTGCCGTAATCGGTCTCGGTTACGTAGGGCTTCCTTTGGCTCGTCTTTTCTCAACAAAGTATAAAACGGTAGGATTCGATATGAACCAATCGCGTGTGGATGCGTTGATGACCGGTCATGATGCCACGCTGGAAGTGGCAGATGATTTGCTCCAAGATGCCATCCGGAATCATGGCTTTGTATGTACTACGAAATTGGAAGACATAAAGGATTGTAACTTTTATGTAGTGGCAGTACCTACACCTGTTGACGCAAACAATCGTCCCGACTTGAAACCTTTGTGGGGTGCCAGTGAAACTGTGGGCAAGGTGATTTCCAAAGGGGATATTGTGGTGTATGAGTCCACGGTATATCCCGGGGTTACGGAAGAGGAGTGTTTGCCGGTGGTTGAAAAGGTATCAGGTTTGAAGTTCAATGTGGATTTCTTTGCGGGATATTCTCCCGAACGCATCAATCCGGGCGATAAGGAGCATACGGTGGAGAAAATAAAGAAGGTGACTTCCGGTTCCACTCCTGAGATCGCCGATATAGTAGATGATGTATATAATTCTGTGTTGGTGAATGGCACTCACAAAGCACCGACTATCAGAGTTGCAGAGGCTTCGAAGATTATTGAAAATTCGCAACGAGATGTGAATATTGCGTTTATGAACGAGTTGGCAAAGATCTTTAATGCGATGGGTATCGATACGAACGATGTGATAGAGGCTGCTGCTTCTAAATGGAACTTTATTAAGTTGAAACCTGGATTGGTAGGCGGTCATTGCATCAGTGTGGATCCTTATTATTTGATTCAGAAGGCACAGGTGTACGGGGTATTGCCGCGTGTGATGTCGTCGGCACGTCGCTTGAACGATGGTATGGGTGACTATGTGGCCAATCAGGTTATTAAGCTGATGAACAAGAAGGGGGTATTGGTGAAAGATGCCAGGATTCTGTTGCTGGGCATCACGTTCAAGGAAAACTGCCCGGACATCCGCAATACTAAGATTGTGGACATTTACAGTACGTTGCACGAATATACTTCAAACATTACGGTTTATGACCCTTGGGCGGATAGAGCGCAAGTGGAGCATGAATATGGTATAGGAGTTTCCAACGGGGATATGGAAAGTCTGAAAGGGCAGTTTGATGCCGTGATTTTGGGCGTGTCGCACAATGAATTCAAGGATTTGGATGTTCGCTCTTTTTTGAAGGCGGAGAGCGGAGTTGTGTATGATGTGAAGGGTATTCTGCCCAAGAATCAAATAGACGGAAGATTGTAAAGAAAATATGCTTTCCGTAATTTGTCCTATATATAATGAAGCGAGATACATTGATGTATGCATTCAATCTGTCTTGCTTCAGGATTATCCGAAAGAGCAGCTTGAAGTGCTCTTTGTGGATGGCATGAGTCTGGATGGAACCCGTGAAAGGGTGCTGGAATATGCCCATGAATACCCGTTCATTAAATTGATAGACAATCCAAGAAGGATTGTTCCGGTGGCGATGAACATTGGCATACGGGCATCCCAAGGGGATGTGGTGATGCGCCTGGATGCCCATGCCAGTTATCCGACGAACTATTTCTCGGTTTTGGTAAAGAAACTTTATGAACTGAATGCGGACAACGTGGGTGCTGCTTGCAGGACGGACGTACTGAACAAGACTCCTAAAACACTTGCCATACGCGAGGTGCTAAGCAATAGGTTTGGCGTGGGTAATTCCATGTTCCGCTTGGGTGTGGATAAGGCAATGGACGTGGAAACCGTGCCTTTCGGGTGTTGGCGCAGGGAGGTGTTTGAGAAATATGGTTACTATGATGAACGCTTGATACGCAACCAGGACATTGAACTGAACAAGCGCATTATACATGGTGGTGGTCGCATTTGCATTGTGCCGGAAACTTATTGTACCTACTTGGCTCGTGAGACGTTCAAAGGATTGGCAAGGAATAATTTTTCTAACGGGAAATGGAACATCTTGACGGTGTACTATACAAGACAACTGAAATCGTTGTCGGTAAGGCATTTTATTCCGTTGGTATTCTTGCTGTCTTTACTTCTTCCGTTGCTTGCGGCGTTGTTTTATCTTCCGTTCGCTTGTTTGTCAATTTTTTCATTGTCGGTCTATCTGTTAATCCTTGTCGGCACCAGTGTGTCTGTAAATTCGCATAGTAAAATTAGTGTTCCTTACTTGTTCCTATCTTTTGTGGTGTTACATCTTTCCTATGGGTATGGTTCGTTAGTTGGGATTTATAAATGTATCGGTTATGGGAAGCGAAAATAGATTGAATGGGAAGGATACCTTGATGTCTTGGTTATGGCGCAAGACGCATGGAAAAAATCTCATCTCCCTATTATTGTTGTCATTCTTTTACCTGTTATAATCCTTAAACCCATCAGAAAATGGCTTTCAACTGTGCTGATTCCTACCATTCCATTTTCAAATTTAAGGGTACAATGTTACTGCTGGTGCGGGTATAAGATAGGAAAGAACTGTTTTATCGGTATGCGTTGTTATTTGGATGATATGTGCCATACCCTGATTGAAATAGAAGATAATGTAACGATTTCATATGGTGTGTACTTTACCTGTCATGGAAGGAAGCAGGGGCACAACCGCATCCTTATAAAGCAGGTAGCATATATCGGGATGAATGCTTCTATAATAGCCCGCAGGGAAGAAGGTACAGTAGTAGGACGGAATGCGATAGTGGGTGCCTGTTCGTTGGTGAATAAGTCTGTTCCCGATGAGGGCGTAGTGGCCGGAATACCGGTAAGAGCTATAGGAAAAAGTGGAAAATAAGGTAAAGGACTATTATTATATAATATTTTTTTAAGCTTTTCAGAGGTAAAGAACATTTGTTTACAATTTGTAAGTGCTCAAATTAGGGCTCAATTTTAGAATCAGTAGCTTTGCTGCGAACTTA
>ERZ840096.2603-NODE-2603-length-13941-cov-14.968385_pt1 | contig 13941 bp, 10 predicted proteins | sample MGYA00519878_ERZ840096 | MGnify/ENA primary metagenome ERZ840096 (study PRJEB31850, sample SAMEA3708865) | human gut metagenome | biome: human gut; feature: human-associated habitat; material: faeces | place: China | collected 2014 ...
GCCGAGTACCGCAGCGGCCTTGTGTATGGCGCGGAAAAGCCGGAGGAAGCCCCGCTGGTGTACGCCCTTGTCACCAAAGACGGCGTAGAGCGGTACTGAGACCGGACAGCAGGGGAGAACCCTGTTTTCCGCGAAAATGCAAGGTCGGGCAGCCCGCAGGCGGCCCGACCTTGCTCTTATAACAATATTTTTTCCGCTGAGGATGCCCAAAGCGTACGCGGTGGGCATTCTAAATCGTTTCGTCCCAAGGGGACTGCTGCACAAAGCTGTGTGGCAGTCCCTTTTTGCGCTTTCACGCTGAGAACAGGCCATCTTGCACAAAAGAACTGTCGCTTTTTAAGCAATTCGCTGTATTTGCGGGACAAACGGTAGAACTTTGCATCGGGATATGGTATACTACACTGTACTTGTATGCTCCGGAAAAAGGGGCTGCCAAAGGAGAAAGGACTTGTTATGAAGATCATTCTGGTGGGCGGCGGCAAGGTCGGCACGGCTCTGGCGCGCCAGCTCAGCGAGGAAGGCCACAACGTGACTGTGGTGGACACCAACAAAGCGCGCGTGGAGCACCTGACCGAAAGCTACGACGTGCTGGGCATTGTAGGCAATGGCTCGTCCATCACCACCCTGTCTGAGGCGGGCATTGAGGATGCGGACGTGTTCATTGCGGTCACCGGCTCGGACGAACTGAACCTGCTTTGCTGCATGTTCGCCAAAAAGGCGGGCCACTGCCACGGCATTGCCCGCGTGCGCAACCCGTCTTACAGCCACGAGCTGGACTTTATCAAAAAGCAGATCGGCATTTCCGCCATTATCAACCCGGAAATGGCAGCGGCAAAAGAGATCTCTCATCTGCTGCGTTTCCCCGGTGCCAGCAAGATCGATACCTTTGCGGACGGCCGTGTGCGGCTGATCAAGTTTGCGCTGCCCGATGCACTGGATGGCGTGGCCATCCGCGAGATCCCTACCCGGCTCAAGAGCGATATTCTGGTGTGCGCGGTGGAGCGTGAGGGCGGGGTCATCATCCCCAACGGTAACTTTGTGCTGCAAAAGGGTGATCAGGTCACCTTCCTTGCTACGCAGGAAAAAGCTCACGCCTTCTTCCAGCAGCTGCATCTGCCGGTGCAGCCGGTACGCAACGCCCTCATCGTGGGCGGCGGTGCCATTGCTTACTACCTCAGTCAGGAACTGCTGGAAAACCATGTGCGGGTGCGCATTGTGGAGCGGGACGCTGCCCGCTGCGTAGAACTGGCTGAGCAGCTGCCCGGTGCCCAGATCCTGAACGAGGACGGCTCCAACCGCGAGTTTTTGCTTTCCGAGGGTCTGGAATCCACCGAGGCTTTCGTGGCACTGACCAACATCGACGAGGAGAACGTGCTGCTGACCCTGTTTGCCAAAAAGCACTCCAACGGCAAGCTGGTGACCAAGGTCAACCGTCTGGAATTTGACGATATTCTGGCCGGGCTGGATCTGGGCAGCGTGGTCTACCCCAAGTACATGACCTGTGACTACATCGTGCAGTACGTCCGCGCCCTGCAAAACGAGGCAGGCAACAACATCAAGACTCTGTACCGCATACTGGATGACCGCGTGGAGGCACTGGAATTTACAGTGCACGAGGAGAGCGCCGCTACCGGTGTGCCCCTGAGCCAGCTGCACCTGAAAAAGAACCTGCTGCTGTGCTGCATTACCCGCGGTAGCAAGATCCTGATTCCCCGCGGCGGCGACCAGATCCAAGTGGGCGATAACGTCATCGTGGTCACGCTGGAGCATGGTCTGCACGACCTGCGCGACATCGTGGAGCACTGACGGAGGCGAACTATGAATTATGCGATCGTTTTCCGTCTGCTGGGCTATGTGCTGATGATCGAGGGTGCATTGCTGCTGCTGCCCGCCGCCGCCAGCTTAGTGTATGGCGAGTGGATGGTGCTGGGCGTGTTTCTGCTCACAGCTGCCGTCAGCGCTGGCATCGGCTACGCCCTGCACACCATCAAGCCCCGCAGTAAGGTGTTCTATATGCGCGAAGGCTTTGCGGCTACCTCGCTGTGCTGGGTGTTCATCTCGGTGATGGGCGCGGTGCCCTTTGTGCTCACCGGCTGCATCCCGAACCCCGTGGATGCCCTGTTTGAGACGGTCTCCGGCTTTACCACCACCGGTGCCAGCATCCTGCCCGCCGTGGAGGGGCTGCCCAACGGTATTCTGTTCTGGCGCAGCTTCACCCACTGGATTGGCGGCATGGGTGTTCTGGTGTTTCTGCTCTCGCTGCTGCCGCTGACTGGCGGCTCTCACGTCAACCTGATGAAAGCCGAAAGCCCCGGCCCGCAGGTGGACAAGCTTGTGCCTAAGGTGCAGTCCACCGCTAAGATCCTGTACGGCATCTACTTTGCCCTTACCGTGCTGGAGCTGGTGTTCCTGCTGATTGGCCGAATGCCCCTGTTCGAAGCCATGCTCACTGCCTTTGGTACGGCGGGTACCGGCGGCTTCGGCTTCCGCAACGACAGCTTTGCCAGCTTTTCGCCCTACATCCAGTGGGTCGTGACCATTTTCATGATCCTGTTCGGCGTCAACTTCAACGCCTACTTCCTGCTGCTCATGCGCAAGTTCCGCCGCGCTGCTGCCAGCGAGGAGGTGCGGGGCTACTTTGTGGTCATCGTCGTGGCAGTGGGTATCATCACTGCCAATATTTATAGTATGTACAACAGCTTTGGCGAGGCGTTGCGGCAGGCCGCTTTTCAGGTGGGCTCCATCATCACCACCACCGGCTTTTCCAGCTGCGATTTTGACCTGTGGCCGACCCTCTCGAAAGAGATTCTGGTCATGCTCATGTTCATTGGCGCCTGCGCCGGCAGTACCGGCGGCGGCATCAAGGTGAGCCGTTTCCTCATTCTGGGTAAGACCCTGGCCAAGGAGCTCAAGACCGCCCTGCACCCGCAGGTGGTAGCGCCCGCCCGCATGGACGGCAAGCTACTGAACCACGAGACCATCCGCACCACCAACGTGTTTGTGGCGGCGTATATCTTTATCTTTGCGGCCTCCTTCTTCCTCATCAGCCTGAACGGCTTTGATATGGTGACGAACTTTACCGCCGTGGCTGCTACCCTGAACAACATCGGCCCGGGCTTGGAAATGGCAGGCCCAATGCAGAACTTCGGCTGCTTTGCAGACCCCGCAAAGCTGGTGCTCATCTTCGATATGCTGGCCGGCCGTCTGGAGATATTCCCCATGCTGGTGCTGTTTATGCCGGATACATGGCGGCGGTTCTAAGCCTTTTGGGGCACGGGACAAGCATAAAAATATTATTTCGGAACACCGGAGTCTCTATGGATGCTCCGGTGTTCTTTTTTGTGAAAGAAGCTGCAAAGGCAGGTGGCAACGGGTAGAAATGCCTTGCGTTCAGCGCCGCATTGCAGTATGATTATAATATCAATTATCTGACCCTTACCCCTGAGCAGGCAGAACCTTTTTACAAACGAAATCGTTCTGCATGATAAAGAAGAGAGCAAAAACAATAAAACATACAGGAGGAAATTATTATGGGTTTGATCAAAGCAGGTATGGGCGCACTGGGCGGAACTCTTGCAGACCAGTGGAAGGAATTTTTCTACTGCGATTCTCTGGATAAGGATGTGCTGATGGTCAAGGGCCAGAAGCGCACTTCCCGCCGCAGCTCCAACCACGGCGAGGATAATATCATCACCAACGGCAGCGGCATCGCCGTGGCAGACGGACAGTGCATGCTCATCGTGGAGCAGGGCCGCGTGGTGGAGGTGTGCGCCGAACCGGGCGAGTATACCTTCAATTCCTCCACCGAGCCCAGCGTGTTCACCGGCAACTTCGGCGACAGTCTGGCAGCCACTTTCCAAACCGTAGCCAAGCGCTTTACCTACGGCGGCGACACCGGCAAGGATCAGCGAGTGTACTACATCAACACCAAGGAGCTGGGCGAGATCCTGTACGGCACCGCCACCCCCATCCCGTTCCGGGTGGTGGTCAGCGAGGAGCGGGGCTACAAGCTCTCGGTGAACATCCGCTGCAACGGCAGCTTTACTTACCGCATCTGCGACCCGCTGCTGTTCTACACCAACGTGTGTAGCAACGTCTCCACCCAGTACGATGCCTCGGAGCTGGCTCCCCGCCTGAAGAGTGAGCTGATGAACGCTTTGCAGCCGGCGCTGGCCACCCTTTCTGCCAACAAGGTGCAATATTACGAGATCCCTGCCCACACGCTGGAGATCTCCGAGGCGCTCAACGAGCAGCTGTCCAATATCTGGCGCAAAAAGCGCGGCATTGAGGTGTTCTCCTTCAACATCAACTCTCTGTCCATCCCGGAGGAGCAGCAGAAGAAGATCACAGAGTGGGAAGAAAACGCCATGACCACCGACCCCACCACCGCTGCCGCCCGTCTGGTGGGTGGTCAGATCGACGCCATGAAGACCGCCGCCGGCAACACCGCCGGTGCCATGACCGGCTTTATGGGTATGGGCATGGCAGCCGGTGCAAACGGCATGAACGCTCAGAACCTGTTCGCCATGGGACAGCAGCCCGCCGCACCCCAGCAGCCTTCTGCCGCCGACAGCTGGAAGTGCAGCTGCGGCGCTACCGTTACCGGCAAGTTCTGCCCGGAATGCGGCAGCAAAAAGCCGGAACCGAAGCCCGCTGCTGACAGCTGGACTTGCAGCTGCGGTGCCACCGTCACCGGCAAATTCTGCCCGGAGTGCGGCAAGCCCCGCCCGGCAGCAGCAGAGGGCTGGACTTGCAGCTGCGGCGCGGTGAACAAGGGCAAGTTCTGCTCCGAGTGCGGCAAACCCAAGCCTGCTGGTACCCCCAAGTATAAGTGCGACAAGTGCGGCTGGGAACCGGCAGACCCCGCTCACCCGCCCAAGTTCTGCCCGGAGTGCGGCGACCCCTTTGACGAAAACGACCGCAGCTGAACCCGGCACACAATAACCGATCACACTGCGGGGCAGGGAAGGAGCCTCTGCTTCGCAGATCATAGGAGGAAACACTATGGCAGGAATGCTGGAATACAAGTGCCCCTGCTGCGATGGCGCCATCCAATTTGACAGCGCCACCCAGAAGATGAAATGCCCTTACTGTGACACCGAGTTCGAGGTGGATACCCTCAAGGGCTACGACGAGGAGCTGAAGGACGAAAAGCCCAGCGAGATGGAGTGGGCGACCCCCGGCGGCAGCTGGGCAGAAGGAGAGACCGCCGGTCTGCATACTTACAGCTGCAAGAGCTGCGGCGGCGAGATCGTGGGCGACGACACCATGGCCGCGTCTGCCTGCCCCTTCTGCGGCAACCCCATCGTGCTGACCGGACAGTTTGCCGGGGCCCTGCGCCCCGACCTCATCATCCCCTTCAAGCTGGACAAAAAGGCCGCCAAGGCAAAGCTGCAGGAGCATCTCAAGGGCAAGACCCTGCTGCCCCGGGTGTTCCGCAGCCAGAACCACATCGACGAGATCAAGGGCGTGTATGTGCCCTTCTGGCTCTTCGACAGCGATGCCGACGCTCAGCTGCGGTTCACCGCCACCCGGACCCGCTGCTGGTCGGATGACGACTACGATTATACCGAGACCAGCTACTATTCCGTGCGCCGGGACGGCGTGCTGGGCTTTGACGCGGTTCCGGTGGACGGCTCCTCCAAGATGGCAGACGACCTGATGGAATCCATCGAGCCGTTTACCATGAGCGATGCCGTGCCCTTCAAGACTGCGTATCTGGCGGGCTATGTGGCCGATAAGTACGATGTGGACGCCCAAAAGAGCATCCAGCGCGCCAATGAGCGCGTCCGTCAGTCCACCGAGGACGCCTTTACCCAGACCGTTACCGGCTACGACTCCGTGAAAATGGAAAACAGCAGCATCCAGCTGCACGGCGGCAAGGCAAAGTATGCCCTGTTCCCGGTGTGGGTGCTGAGCACCAGCTGGCAGGGCAACAACTACATTTTTGCCATGAACGGCCAGACCGGCAAGTTTGTGGGCAACCTGCCGGTGGATAAAGCCGCCGCCCGCAAGTGGACGCTGGGGCTTACGGCAGCTGTTGGTGCTGCATCCTATGCGGTGATGTGGCTGCTGTGGCTGGCCGGGATTCTGTAAAGGAGGGACGGAAGATGAAAAACACTGCTACCCGACTGCGCTCCCTCTGTGCTGCGCTGGCCGCACTGGTGATTTTGCTGGCGCTGGCTGTACCGGCCTTTGCCGCAGACGGCTTTGCCGACCTGTATTACCGCATGAACGACAGCGCAGAAGTTCTGACCGAGGACGAGGACGGCGAGCTGGAAGCTTCACTGGAGGAACTGAGCGTCCGCCAGAGCTTTGATGTAATCATTGCTACCATCGATTCGCTGGAAAGCGAGGGCTGCACCAGCATGGAGGAATATGCCGATGACCTGTATGATTACTGCCAGTTCGGCTACGGTGAAAACCGGGACGGCGTGCTGCTGCTGATAAGCACAGGCGACCGTAAGTGGCATATCTCCACCTGCGGCTACGGCATTACCGCCTTTACGGATGCCGGCATCCAGTACCTTGGCGAGCAGATGACCCCCGATATGGCAGACGGTGATTACGCCGCCGCCTTCCGCACCTTTATCCAGTGGACGGACGCATATGTCACCGCCGCCCGCGAAGGCCACCCCTACGATGTGGACAACATGCCCAAGGAGCCGTTCTCGATCGTGTATTTGGGCGTGGCGCTGGTCATTGGCCTGATCACGGCACTGATCGTGACCGGCGTGATGAAGAGCCGGCTCAAGAGCGTGGCACCGCAGCGGGACGCAACCAGCTATGTGCGGCAGGGCAGCATGAAGCTGACCAACCAGCGGGATCTGTATCTGTACCGTGAGGTGCACCGCACCGAGCGGCCAAAGGAGTCCAGCTCCAGCGACTCCGGCGGCAGCTCCACTCACACCTCCTCCAGCGGCTCCACCCACGGCGGCGGAGGCGGCTCGTTCTGAAAACGTTCCCCGCAAGATAAAATCTCAAAAAACGATCCGCAGCAGCCGGTCGCACCCGCGCCCCGGCAACCGCTGCGGATCGTTTTTTACTTTTCTGCTGCCCGACACAAACAACTGATTTTTTCTGCGCCTTTGGGGCTATACTTCCAGTGCAGACGATTTTATATGCAGCAAGGAGCAGACACATGGGCATTTGGGAAAATCTGGGCATGGGCGGTTACCGGGGCTTTTCGCGCCCGGCGGCGCGGCTGTTGCAGCAGGCGGTGCAGCTGGCGGGGGATTTGGGCTGTGAGCAGGCGGATACCAGCCATCTTTTGCTGGCAATGCTGCAGCAGCAGGGCGCTGCGGCGCAGTTCCTCACCCGGAAAAACATTACCGAGCCGGAGGTGCGCCGTCAGCTGGCGCAGCGGCGCAGCGCCCCGGCACAGCGGCTGGACCGGCAGTCCATGGCACCGGACCTGCGCCGCACCATGGACTATGCGCTCATTGGGGCGCAGAACGCCCACGTCAGCCGGGCAGAGCCGGAGCATCTGCTCTGTGCCATGTTGGAAGATGACGGCTGCGCCGCCGGGCTGCTGCTGGCGGAGATGGGGCTTTCGCTCACCGAGGCGGTGCGGGAGTGCCGCCAGCTGAGCGGACAGTTTGTGCTGCCCGCCCAGCCCCGGGTGTCGGCCAGCATCCCCCGGGGCAGCCGCGCCAGCGATAAATACTGCCGCGATCTGACCCGCCGCGCCGCCGAAGGGGAGCTGGATCCGGTGTTCTGCCGGGAAGCCGAGCTTGACCGCATGGTGGAGATCCTGTGCCGCCGCCAGAAAAACGACCCCTGTCTGATCGGCGAGCCGGGCGTGGGCAAAACAGCGCTGGCTGAGGGTCTGGCGCTGCGCATTGCCGCCGGGCAGGTGCCCAGAGCGCTGCAAGGGCGGCGGCTGCTGGCACTGGATATGGCCAGCTTGGTGGCGGGCACCAAGTACCGGGGCGATTTTGAAGAGCGGCTGAAAAACCTGCTGGAAGAGCTGGTGCGGGACGGCACCGCCATCCTGTTTATCGACGAGTTCCACACCATCGTGGGAGCCGGTGCCGCCGAGGGTGCTATTGACGCTGCCAGCATCCTGAAACCGGTGCTTGCCCGGGGCGAATTGCAGCTCATCGGCGCCACCACCAATCAGGAGTTCCGCACCCATATCCAGAAGGACGCCGCGCTGGAACGCCGCTTTGGTCGGGTACAGGTGGAGGAACCCACCCCCGCACAGGCGGTGGAGATTCTCAACGGCCTTGCGCCCCGCTACGAGCGATACCATAACGTGCGCCTGCCGCCCCAGACCTTGCAGGCGGCGGTGGAGCTTTCGGTGCGGTATCTGCCCGGCCGCTGTCTGCCGGATAAGGCCATCGACCTTGTGGACGAAGCCTGTGCGGCGGCGCGTATCCTTGCCGAAAAGGAGCAGCGCACCCAGCCGGTGCTCACCCCGGAGGATATCGCCCGGGTGGTGGCAGCCGCCAGCGGCGTGCCCGCCCAGCGGGTGGGCGAGCAGGAGCGGGAGCGTCTGGACAAGCTGGAAAGCCGCCTGAATGCCGAGATCGTCGGTCAGCAGCGAGCGGTGGCGGCCGTGGCTGGAGCCATCCGGCGCAGCCGCACCGGTCTGGGAGAGCCGGGGCGTCCCATCGGTGCTATGCTGTTTTTGGGGCCTACCGGCGTGGGCAAGACCGCACTGGCGCGGGCACTGGCGGTCAGCTGGTTCGGCAGCGAGAAGGCACTGCTCAAGTTCGATATGTCGGAGTATCAGGAGCAGCACACCGCCGCCCGGCTGCTGGGTGCGCCGCCGGGATACCTCGGCCATGACGAGGGCGGGCAGCTGACCGAGGCTGTGCGCCGCCGCCCGTACAGCGTGGTGCTGTTTGACGAGATCGAAAAGGCGCACCCGGATATCCAGAATATCCTGTTGCAAATTTTGGAGGACGGTCAGCTGACCGATGCCATGGGCCGCAAGGCAGATTTCCGCAACACCATCGTGCTGCTTACTTCAAATTTGGGTGCACGGTTTCTGGCGGGGCAGAACGCGCCGCTGGGCTTTGCTGCCGGGGCAGAAGCGGTGTTTGAAAAGCAGTCCGCGCAGGCTGTGGAGGAAGCTAAAAAGTGGTTCCGCCCGGAGCTGCTGGGGCGGCTGGACGAGGTGATCGTGTTCCGCCCGCTGGCAGAGGAAAACCTTTGCGCCATTGCAGAAAAAATGCTCTGTCAGCTGGAGCAGCGCGCCGCCCGCAGCGGCTACCGGCTGCGCCACACCCCGCAGGTGGGGGCGGCACTGGCTGCCCGGGCGCAATCGGCCTACGGTGCGCGGGAACTGCGCCGTCAGGTGGACAGGGCGGTGGAGCAGGCACTTGCGAACCGCATTGCCGCCGGGACGGCCTACGTGGGGCAGCACTGGACGGCAGACTGCGCCGCCGATGGCAGCATCGTTTTGCGGGAGGATGAGACCATAACCCTATAAGAAAATAGCAAAATAGCGTTTTCGCTTGCAACCGGCACGGTTTTCGACTATCATAGAGGAAATAGAGTTACAACAGGGAGGACCCCGATGCACACGCTGTTTCTTCTAAACCCCGCAGCCGGAAAGGCCGACTGTACCCGCACCCTGCCGCAGCAGATCGCGGCGGCTGCTGCCGGTGCCGGGCTTGCCCCGGAGGACTACACCATCCGCGTCACCACCCACGCAGGCCATGCCCGGGAGCTGTCCCGCGCTGCCGCCGCTGCCGCCCAGAAGGCCGGGGTGGAGCTTCACATTTTTACCGCCGGTGGTGACGGCACCTTCAACGAGGCGCTCACCGGCGCTCACGGCTTTGACAAGACCGCCGTGGGCTGCCTGCCCTATGGCAGCGGCAACGACTTTCTGCGCACCTACGGTACAAAGGAGGAGTTTCTGGATCTGGACGCCCAGCTGGCCGGCGGGGTGGTGCCCATCGACCTGATGCGCACCAGTCTGGGGCTTTCTGCCACCATCTGCGCCGCCGGTCTGGACGCACAGGTGGCCTACGGCATCCCCAAGTTCCGGCGCATCCCGCTGTGCGGCGGCGAGGCAGCCTATGCGCTGTCCATTGTTCAGCAGCTGTGCGGGCATATCGGCCGCAGGGTGGAGTACGTCATTGACGGCGAGGTGCTGACCGTGGACTGTCTGATGTGCGCAGTGTGCAATGGCCGCGCCTACGGCGGCGGTTTTATGGCCGGGCCGGAGGCACAGCCGGATGACGGCTGGCTGGATGTGTTCATCGTGCGCAAGGTCAGCCGCCGGGTCATTGCAAAACTGCTGATGTTGTACAAAAACGGCCAGCACTTTCAAAACGGCCAGCTGACCGAGGCCGCAAAGCCCTACTTTATCTACCGCCGCGCAAAATCGGTCAGTCTGCGGGCAGCAGATGGCCGCGGACCCATCATTGCCACAGTGGACGGCGAGTGCGCCCCCTGCAAGCAGGTGTCGGTGCAGGTGCAGCCGCTGGCAGGCCGCGTGCTGCTGCCGCTGCCCGCCTACCAGCGCTTTACCGCCAAAAAAGCGGCTGTGAAGTAAAGAAATAAACCATCAGACCCAAACAAGGCCGCTGCACATTGTTCCGTGCAGCGGCCTTGTGTTTTACTGTTATGCGCCGGTTTGGGTATGGCGCTGCCGCACCCGGCGTTCCAGCGCCTTGTAAAAGCTGCTCAGGCAGAGCGTGAGCAGATATACGGTCAGGATCCAGACCACAGGCTGCACCGTGAGGTTAAGCTTGTCCGCTGTCCACTCCATATACCGGATCAGCACCTGATGAATCAGAAAACCGTAAGGGGACAGCCCGGCCAGCCACAAAAACGGCTTTGCGGAAAGCAGCCGGGAAATGATTCCCTTACCCACGGCAAGCAGCCAGACCAGCAGCACCGCAGAGGGGGTGAACAGCACATTGTACCGGAAGGCCACCGCGCCCAGAACCCCCACCTGCCTGGCGGCGATAAAAAGGCAGCCGCTCGCAAGTAGCACAGCAGCAAGCTCCAGCAGGGAGAAAGCACCGCCCGGCAGGCCGTTCTCCTGTTTGCGGCTGTGGTAAAGGCAGCCCATGCAGCAGCTGATGGTAAAATCTCCCGCCCGGAACACAGGGCACAGATAGGTCAGGTAAAAGGCCGCCTTTCCGCTGAGCCCGGCTTTCCAGAAAACAAAGGACGCAAGGCACTGTGCGCAGAAGATCACGGCGGCAATGCAGCGCAGCCTGCGGACATCCGCCTTTTTCAGTACGACGAGAAGCGGGGGGAAGATGGCATACAGAAAAGCCTGTACCGAAAGATACCACGCCACTCCGTTCAGGCAGAACCAGAAACGGCTGGAGGGAATCCATGTTTGCAGCAGAAAAATGCTTACAACAAGCTGCGCTGCACAGGAGAGCACCCCGCGGGCAGAGGGCTGCGCCAGAAGCCCCTTCAGCACAAATAACAACGCGGCAGCCATCATTATAAGGTGCAGCGGGTACAGCTTTCGTATTTTTTTAAGAGAGAAAGCTATGGCAGACCGCAGTCCCGGTGCTGTGCGCGGGCGGTCGTAATAGTTGCAGGTCATCAGAAAACCGGACAGCGCCACGAATACCGTGATCGCCCACGGCCCCAGCCACGGTGCCCCGCAATGGGAGAGCACCACGCTCAGAAATGCGACTGCCCGCAGCCCCTGCAAAGATGAGATCAGCTTTTTGTCTGTCAAAGTATCCTCCGTTCTGCCGCAAAGCGCGTCAGCTGTGTTTTTGTAATGCGCTATAAGTATAAAAAAGACGGCGCGTCCTGTCAAGAACACACCGCTTTTTTGCGTAGTAGGGTGCGATTTTTGGACGTCATAAATTCTTAACAAAGAAAAATTGCAAAACCCCTTGATTTTTCAGAGCAAGATGAGTACAATACAATTAGCACTCAGAGAAAAGGAGTGCTAAACCGCTGCGGAACACACACGAAGCCCCCGCAGGGCGTAACAAAGTTTCAAATAAATTCAATATAATTGGAGGGCAAGAATTATGAAGATCATTCCTCTTGCAGACCGTGTTGTCATTAAGACTGTTGAAGTTGAGGAGACCACCAAGGGCGGCCTGATCCTGACCGGCAGCGCAAAAGAGAAGCCGCAGGTGGCACAGGTAGTGGCTGTCGGCCCCGGCGGTGTCGTGGACGGCAAGGAAGTCAAGATGACCGTCAAGGTCGGCGATAAGGTCCTCACCAGCAAGTACTCCGGCACCGAAGTCAAGGTGGACGGCGAAGAGTGCACCATTGTGCGCCAGAGCGACATTTTGGCTGTTGTGGAAGACTGAAACTGAATTTTCCCTTTTCAATTGAGCTTGTATTATAAAGGAGCGATGTATTATGGCAAAGCAGATCAAGCAGGGCGAGGACGCCCGCAAGGCACTGTGTGCCGGTATTGATACCCTGGCTAACACCGTTAAAATCACCCTCGGCCCCAAGGGCCGCAATGTGGTGCTGGGCAAGAAGTTCGGCGCACCGGTCATCACCAACGATGGCGTGACCATCGCAAAGGAGATCGAGCTGAAGGACGAGTTCGAGAACATGGGCGCACAGTTGGTGCGTGAAGTCGCAACCAAGACCAACGATGCCGCAGGCGATGGCACCACCACTGCTACCGTGCTGGCACAGGCCATGGTCAACGAGGGCATGAAGAACGTTACCGCCGGCGCAAATCCCATGGATATCCGCCGCGGCATGAGCAAGGCTGTTACCACCGCTGTGGAGACCATCAAGGCACACAGCCAGAAGGTGAAGGACAGCAACGATATCGCCCGCGTCGGCACCATCTCTGCCGGCGACCCCGAGATCGGCCGTCTGATCGCCGAGGCTATGGAGAAGGTCACCTCTGACGGCGTTATCACCATCGAGGAGAACAAGACCACAGCCGAGACCTACAACGAGATCGTGGAAGGTATGCAGTTTGACCGCGGCTACCTGACCCCCTATATGGTCACCGATACCGACAAGATGGTGGCCGATCTGGACAACGCCGCTATCCTGATCACCGATAAGAAGATCAGCGTCATTCAGGATCTGGTTCCCCTGCTGGAGCAGGTGATGCAGAACGGCATGAAGCTGCTGATCGTGGCTGAGGATATCGAGGGCGAGGCTCTGTCCACCCTGATCGTCAACCGTCTGCGCGGTACCCTGAATGTCGTGGCTGTTAAGGCTCCCGGCTTCGGCGACCGCCGCAAGGAGATGCTGCAGGATATCGCTACCCTGACCGGCGGCACCGTGATCTCCTCTGATCTGGGCTACGAGCTGAAGGACGCAACCGTCCAGATGCTGGGTCATGCCCGTCAGGTGAAGGTGACCAAGGAGAACACCACCATCGTGGGCGGCGCAGGCGATAAGGACGCCATTGCAGCCCGCATTGCCCAGATCCGCAGCCAGATCGAGGCCGCTACCAGCGACTTTGACCGTGAGAAGCTGCAGGAGCGTCTGGCTAAGTTGGCCGGCGGCGTGGCTGTCATCAAGGTCGGTGCTGCTACCGAAGTCGAGATGAAGGACAAGAAGCTGCGCATTGAGGATGCACTGAACGCTACCAAGGCAGCTGTGCAGGAGGGTGTTGTGGCCGGCGGCGGTACCGCTCCCATCAATGCGATCCCCGCTGTGCGCGCTCTGTGCGACACGCTGGAAGGCGACGAGCGCACCGGTGCCAAGATCGTGCTGAAGGCTCTGGAAGCTCCTCTACGCCAGATCGCCAAGAATGCCGGTCTGGAGGGCAGCGTCATCATCGACAAGATCATCTCTGCTAACAAGCCCAACTACGGCTTCGATGCCCAGAACGAGGTCTTTGTCGAGGATATGATCGCCGCAGGCATCGTGGACCCGACCAAGGTTACCCGTTCCGCTCTGGAGAATGCAGCTTCCGTCGCTGAGATGGTGCTGACCACCGAGAGCCTCGTGGCTGACCTGCCGGAACCCCCGGCTCCCGCTGCACCTGCCGGCGGTGACATGGGCGGCATGTACTAA
>ERZ840096.2614-NODE-2614-length-13861-cov-7.569535_pt1 | contig 13861 bp, 10 predicted proteins | sample MGYA00519878_ERZ840096 | MGnify/ENA primary metagenome ERZ840096 (study PRJEB31850, sample SAMEA3708865) | human gut metagenome | biome: human gut; feature: human-associated habitat; material: faeces | place: China | collected 2014 ...
TTGACTCCTTCCATACTTTCTGCAGAACCAAATTTCAGTTTCTTTTCTACAGTAGCCTCACGATAACCTCTGCGATGGGTTTTCACATCCGTTCGTTTGCTGCGGATCTGAGCATGACGCAGACCACGTAACGCAGCTTCTGTTTCACGCTCTGCAAGTCTGGCACTTTCCACACCTGCATTTTCATCTGTTTCTTCCTCTTCGGAAGAGACTGCTTTCATGCCAGATATAACAGCTTGTGTGGCAATGTATTTCCCGGCTGTCCCTCCCGGTTTCATGCCAGCACCTTTCACCATCTGATTTCCTTCATCATCAAAGGATAATCTTCCGGCTTTTGCCTGTTCTTTGGTCATCTGTTTTTGCAGCTGTTTCTTCCGAATGGATTTCTTTTGGCTGTTCAGAGTGTTATCATCATCCGGGATTTTTTCATGGCGATGCAGTTTCTTTCGATATCCGGATACTTTTTCTTCCGGTGTAACTTCAACTGTATTCTCAACAGCTTCCTGCCGGACAGAAGATTTCCGGATCTTTTCCATCTGCAGTCGTTTACCTTTTCCCGATTTTGAATCTTCATTCTCAGCCTTTTTCCGTTCCCGTTCAGGAACAAATTCTTCTTTAGTTTCCGGTCGCCCACGGCTCCTGTGACTGATATCTTTTACACTACCATCATGGAGATTTTCTTCTGTCAGACCATCTCTGGTCATCTTTGCGACCTTTTTATCTTTGCCTTTAAATTCTTTTCCAGCTATAGGTCATCACCTCCTGGCACAACTTTTCTTTCTGTACTCATTCAGTTCCTGGCGTCCTATAATCGGGATACCAGGATAACCATCTGCCTGTGTCCTGATTGCCGGAGAGCTCGCCTGAATATGAAATACCCAGTTCAATTCACTCGGATCTCTCGGCCAGAAACCATTGATCAGCATAGCCTCCTTGAACTGATTGTTGTGCAGATGGATCTGGGTACGTTTATACAAAACTTCTTTCAGATCATCACTGGTAAGATGCGGATAGATTTTCTGTGCCGGATAAAAATTCCAGAATACCCAGTCAAGGATAATATTCTGTGTTTCCAGCGGAAGTTCATACAGATGATGATCATCATTGACTGTATGAACACGGTATCCAGGCTGTGCATTTTCCAGATTTTTCATCTGAATGTAAGGATTATCCTGGTTCCACTGCCTGATTCGGATCTTATCGATTTCCTTCATGTTTTTCCGCCTCCATTTCTTTCTCTCGTTTTTCAACTTCTTCCGGTTTTGTAGTCATCAAACTGTACAGCTTCAAGGTCTTATCGAACTTGTCCTTAAATGGAATAATTGTTGTTCCATAGAAAAGAAGTCCTTCTCCTTCCCCGGAATTCGTCACATAAGACAACTGATATGGGGAAATATTCAGCTGTTTTGCGAGGATCTGTCTGTCACCTGCCGCCTGGTTCAGCATCAGGATAAAATCACTGTTCTCAAAGATATTTTCAATTTCCCTGCTGGCAAGAAGATCCTTAATGTTCTGAGTGATACCAGTCGGTACACCTCCCCATTTACGGAATCTCTTCCAGATTTCTACGGAATAAGCTGCTGTCTGTTCTTCTTTGAGCAGAAGGTGGAACTCATCGATGTAGTACCTGGTGGATTTGATGCCACGGTTGATCGTAACTCTGTTCCATACCTGATCCTGGACGATGAGCATTCCGATTTTCTTCAGCTGCTTTCCAAGCTCTTTGATATCAAAACAGACAATTCGATTATTCAGTTCCACATTGGTTCTATGGTTGAATACTTTCAGTGATCCATTTACATAGATTTCCAGTGCTGTTGCAATTCTCTGGGCCTGTGGTTCTTTCTGCTTTCTGAGGCAGTCATACAGGTCACCGAGGACCGGCATGTTTTCCGGTTTTGGATCTGCAAAGTACTTCTGATACACCAGTGGAAGACAACGGTCGATCACTGATTTTTCCTCTGCTTCAATACCATCCCTGCTTCCCATGATTAGCTCACATAAGGACAGGACAAAATCAGATTTCACACCAAGTGGATTGTCATCATCGGAATAATCCATATTGATATCCATCGGATTGATATAATCCTTACTGGTTGGTGAGATGTGTACCACCTGTCCGCCAAGTGCATGGACCAGCGGGTAATACTCGCCCTCCGGATCTCCGATGATAATGTCATCCTTCGTAACAAAGAACGCATTGGTGATCTCTCTTTTTGCTGCAAAGGATTTACCGGATCCAGGTGTACCAAGGATCAATCCATTCGGGTTTTTCAGCTTTTTACGATCCACCATAATCATGTTGTTACTAAGGGCATTCAATCCGTAATATAAGGATTCTCCCGCCATAAATAGTTCCTGTGTCGTAAATGGAACAAAGATTGCTGTGCTGGTAGTCGTAAGAGCCCGCTTGATCGGGATATGATTTACTCCCAACAGAACACTACTCATAAGTCCTTCTTCCTGCTGATAATCCAGACGTTTCAGTACACAGTTATATTTCTGGGCGATACCGGCAGTCTGGAAGATGGCATTATCCAGTGCCTGCTTTGTCTTTGCGGTATTTAAAAAGAGCGCTGTTACAAGGAACATACGCTCATTTCGTGACTGCAGGTCTTCCAGAAGCCTTTTCGCTTCTCCGCCATACGTGTTCAGATCCGATGGGATAATATCCATATCATATCCGGCCCGGACTGCTTTTTTCTGTTCTTCGATTTTCATACGATTGATATCCGTCACTTTGCTTTTTACCAGCTTGATTGCCTTCATCTGATCCACCGACTGCACATGCAGGTTGACGATCAGGTTCTTATCAATATCCAGAAATTCTGCCAGCATCTTATCCGTAAGCTCCGGCGCCAGGATCTGCAGATAGGAGACAGCCCCGATGGTATTTCCCATCTGGAATGTATTTCTGTCCCGGAACACAAAACTGGTCGGTGCCACATAATCCTTTGTATTGAGTCCTGTCCGGATCATGGATCCATAGTCAAACTGGAAATCTGTCATCACATCCGGATTGAATGTCTCATACAGGATCTGCAGACGTTCCACGCCATTCAGCGGATATGCCGGAACTCCAAGGATCTTGAAGTTGTTCAGGATATCTGATTCAATACGTTCCAGCTTTGGCTTTGCTTCCCGGATATTATCTGCTTCGATGGAAAAGGTGATATATTTTGATTTCACCAGTCCATTATTTCCTTTCGCCAGCTGCTGTTTCAACATCTTTGCATATTCCATGCGAACATCATCAAAAGCATCCTCCTGTGGCCGGATCTGGATCACCTGCTCAAACTCCTTCATGCTGCTCTTATGATTGATAAAGCTCAGCTGAAAATGGATACTGGCATCAAAGTAATTGAGGAAATCACACCAGTTTTCAAAGATTGCATTTTTATCTTCATTCTGAGCCAGCTGGTAGTTGATGTCATAAAAGCGGATACACTTAGAATACGTTTTTCCCTGTACCCTGCAGATTCCATCTCTTCCCATTTCCTTATAAGCGATCGACTGCTGGACGGACAGTTTTTTCTGCCTGCGTTTCTCTTCCTGCTTTTCTTTTTTCTTTTTCTCTTTTCTGTCTACTTTTTTGTATCCGGTATCTGCGACAGTTTTCTTATTTTTCTTTTTTCGCAACCGTTTTTCCTCCTTTCGGTTTTCCTGTATCCGGAGACTGTCTGATCTGTTCCGGATCTGTCTCATAATAGTTTTCAGTTTCATATTTTCTAACGGGTGAACGAAGAAACTTCACCCTGATCATATGCATCAGAACATCTTCCAGATGCATCCCGTCTTTTTCGTACATGGCAAATAAAAATGCCGGTAACATCAAAAGCACCATGACTGTTGCTGCATTACTGTTTCCCATCACATTACGCAAGAGGAAATAGCTTGGAATTCCCATTGCAGCACCAATCCCAATACAGATCAGCTGTCTTTTGGTCAGGTTAAATGCTACTTTATTTTTTACCTTCGTTAAGTCTTTCGGTACGCTGACATATGCCATGATTTTCACTCCTTCCTGTAAATTAGTGCGCGTTAAATATCGACTTACTTAATGATGCTGTCTTAAAGAGGCTGTAACATAAGATCACCGTATAAGCCATAACGCCAAATAATGAAGAACTCAGATTATCTGAATACTGGATACCTGCAACAAGCACTGCATAGATTGCAACGCATACCATCATCAGAAATGCCTGGAAAGCCAGGGCAAAGAGTCCTCTGAAATAATTCGTGCCGATCTGTCCCCATTCTCTGTTACTCATAGTTGCGAATGGAATCGGCGCAACTGAGGTATATAGGTAAATCTCTATCATACGTCCATACATGATCACTGTGATCAGTACAGACAGGATTCTCATACAGAAGCCAGCGATAAGGGTTTCCAGCGCCAATACAACAAGTTCTCCGATTTCCATACTTTCCAGGGTTGCGGAAAGATCCGTCAATGCCGAAGAAATATCAATGGCGGTACTTCCGCTGATAACACCGGCCGCAGAATTAACTACGTGCTGGCCCACATCGAATACCGCCATTGTGATCGTAAATGTGTTACTCACCAGATATACAGCGATCCACATTTTTACGAAGTACTTGAAAAACATCCAGGTATCAATATCATGCATGTTGTTGCGCTCGGTCAGCATAGAAATCAATTCGTAGCAGAGTACGAGTGTGATAATAATACCTGCGATCGGCATGATCACGGAATCCGATAAGTTCCGGATCATACTGAATATGCTGCCGTTCCACCCTTGCGGGGTCTGTCCAACCTGGGTAGCGATCTCACCAGTCTTTTGATTGACATCAGTAAACATCGTGTCCAGGTTGGAAGTGATCATCCCGGTTAAGAGTTCCCTCATCCATTCCTCAATCGCATCAAAAATCTGACTGAACATGGATCTCTACTCCTTTCTCTTAACCAAATAATCCACTCAGAAGCGGGATCAGCTGTGTTCCGATCAGGATAACACCACCACCGCTCATCAGCTGTTTAATTCCCTGGGATTTTGCACCCGGGTTGTCGTTTCCATAACCTTCCATCAGGTTGATTACGCCCCAGACACCAAGACCGGCACCGATTGCAACGACCAGTGTCTGAAGGATATTGATTGCACTGCTAAAAAAAGCCATAATCAAATGTATGCACAAACGCTTTTTCTTATGGTCTGTAAGCGTTTGGCTCTACTCCTTTCCCTTTTATTCAGACCTTTTTGTACCCCCGCTCAACAACAGGGTGCTCGAATTCTTTCTTTCATATCAGTCCTCACCTTCCTCAGCTTCAATCGCTGATACATCTTCTTGTGTTACAGTTACTTCATACATTTCAAATTCTGTATCTTCCGACATCACCAGTCGGTGTGCCAGATATTTTTCGACATCAAACGCATTATTCTTATTGAAATCGGCAAGCTCTTTGTACCGTTTATGCTTTGTGATGTCATATTTGTTGCTTAAAAACGGACGGACTCCTCGAAGCTGTAAGATACATTTTTCTCCATCCATGACCGCCAGCTCATCTCTACTCATCAGCTCCTTTCCAGTCTTTTGATAGTTCAGTCCATAGGACCGGTTGCTGCCTCTGGTATCTGATGTGTTGTAAAGATCAATGGTTTCCTTTCCCAGGGTTTCTGATATTTCTTTCAGTGTGGAACTTTCCTTTCCGCCCAGGAAAAGAACGGTGTCACAATTGCCTGTGATTGTCTCAGCAGCATCCTTATAGATGGTTTTCAGCTGAGATTGTGACTGCAAGATGATAGAAGCCGAGATTTCCCTGCTTCGGATCGTAGCAATCAATTTGTCGAATTTGGGAATCTGTCCGATATTGCTGAACTCATCAAGAAGCAACCGTACATGATAGGGAAGCCTGCCTCCATGCTCATCATCCGCTTTATCACAAAGCAGGTTAAAGAGCTGGGTGTACATGATCGCTACCACAAAGTTGAATGTGTCATCTGTATCGCTGATGATGACAAACATGGCTGTTCTCTGATCACCGATCATATCCAGTTCCATTTCGTCATAGGACATGATTTCTCTTAGTTCCTGAATATCAAATGGTGCAAGTCTGGCACCACAGGAAATCAAAATCGATTTTGCAGTTTTGCCGGCAGCAAGCTTGTACTTGCGATATTGCCTTACTGCAAAGTGTTCCGGATTTTCTGCTTCCAGTTCTTCAAACAATTCATCCACTGCATTTTTAAATTCTTCATCATCCTCCCTGGTCTCACTGGCATTGATAAATTCCAGCAAAGTAGAAAAGTTCTGTTCTTCCTCTGGTGCCTCATACCAGATGTATCCGATCAGTGCAGAATACAAAAGACGTTCGGCCTTGACCCAGAAATCTTCAGTTGATTTTTCGCCTTCACCCTTGGTATTCGCGATAATGGTATTGACCAGCTTCAAGATGTCTTTTTCACTCCGGATATAATGGAACGGATTGTAATGCATGGACTTTTTAAAGTTGATCGTATTTAATACCTTGATCCGGTATCCTCCATTTACCAGCATCTTCCCGCATTCAACGATGATCGTTCCCTTCGGATCAGTGACCACATAGGACACGTGATCCGTCATCTGCATAAGATTGGGTTTCACATAGAATCTTGTCTTTCCGGATCCGGAACCACCGATGACGATCACATTCTTATTTCTGGCATACTTTGGGGCTTTTGGTCGGCTGTTCATGGTCAGACGTTCTGTTTCTGTGAGGATGACATTGTTTTCAAAGACCGGATCCATGAAGGGTTCGATATCTTTTCTATTTCCCCATCTTGCAGATCCATACTCCACACCCTGCCGGAACTTCTTTGCATTTTTAGAACGATAGTAGACCACCAGTTTTAATGCACCTGCAACCAGAACACCTACTGCAAGGTCCTGCAAAGCGACACTTGGCAGCCAGCTTAAAAATGCCAGTCGGAAATTGACTAACATCACGCCAAGTCTCTGGACCATGCTTTCTCCCAGGCAATGTCGGTACAGCCAGGAGCCTTTATCTGCTACATAGAAGATAAAGAAATATGGGAGATTTAAGATCACCAGCCGTTTGACCTGGATCTTCTGTAATTTTTCCATAATCATCGTTCCTGACCTCTGGATTTTTGTCTCTGCTTCACACGCTGGCGGTGCTTTGCTTTTCTTTCTACAGATTTCTGCAGTTTCTTTCTGACGGATGGTTTCTTCGCCTGTTTCTTTTTCAGTTCTACTCCGGCATATTCCCGGAAAGCCGCTGTCATCACATCCACATCTTTGGCCTTAAAGAAGACCAGATATTTCGGTGAATCCGCACCGACCTCTTTTTTCAGGCTGTAATCAATGCCGTATTTTCTTGCCACACGATCAAAGGATTTGATATTTTCATCTGTGATCTTTAAGTTGGAAAGCTGTACTCCCTGTGCATTCAGCTGCTTGATGGTCTGCTTTCCATGTGGCTTTTTCTTTTCAATCTTTTTTCGGGCTTTTTCCCTTCCTTTCTCCTGAGCCCGTCCGGTCTTTTCTGCCATTTTCACCTGCGTTGCTTTCTGTTTCCTGCGGTTATCCATTTCCAGGAACTTCCGAAGGGCTGCTTTTAGCACACTGGCAGTGATCTTGACTCCCTGGATGCTCAGGCTGATTACTTTCTGATTTACTTCTTCCTGCAATTACCCACGTCCTTTCTTTCCTTTCATCTCAGAATAAAGACGGGCAATACAATATCCGATACATGGAACATGTTTTCCATACGGACAGCCACTACATGGTGTCGTTTTTACTGCTTTTTTCTTCTCAGGAAGCAGATAATGGCACTGTTTCAAGCTACAGCCTTTCTTTTTACCTTCCCACCAGTAACAGTACTTGCAGGACCATGGCTTTTCTTCGCTGTACTTTCTTCCCTCAATAGCTGCATTTGGTTCTATGATCAGATCTTTATTTGTCTTCATTCCGTTCTTCCTCTTTTCTCATGATTTCTGTCAGTTTTTTCTCTGCCTGACTTCCGGCAGCAATGAGACAATACAAAACTGTAAATATTGCCGCTGCTCCCAGAAGAGCAACAAAAATAATGATATTTCTCATGGTTTCTCCCATCTAAAAAAGCGTCCACAGATTCCTTTCGGTTTCCATGAACGCTCATTCTTATTTGATTAGTGTTTCTTTTTTCTCATAAATGCAAGGGCTCCTGTACCAGTCGCACCAATGCCGAAAAGTATAAACCACAGCCACAGATTGGTGTTATCCCCAGTCTTTGGTGAATCACTGACAGGTTTTCCACCTTCCGGTGTCTTTTCTGCCGTTTTTTCCTCATCCACCATGGTTACATGCTGTACTTCATCGGTATCCTTTACTTCGAATTCCACATCTTTTGCAACCAGATAGCCATCCGGTGCTGTTTCTTCACGGAGAGTGTATTTTCCGATCGGAAGCATTTCGATATAATGTGCTTTCTCTGTACTGGTCCAGCTTTCGACAACTTTTCCATCCTGATCAAGGATTGTGAGTTTTGCTCCTGGAAGTTCTTTTCCGGCGATATCCTGTTTGGAGATTTTCACCTTCGTCACATCATCCTTCATCTCAACTTTCTGCACATCGGCAGTATCTTTGATGGTGAACTTCACGCTTTCAGCTGTCACATAACCATCGGCTGGTTTTGTTTCAACCAGTGTGTATTCTTTTCCGACAGTCAGCTCACGGATCACATGTGCTTCTTTACCGGAAGTCCATTCATCCACGATATTTCCATCGGCATCTACCACTTTCAGCTTACATCCCGGAAGTTCTTTTCCGGTTGTCAGACTGGATTTTGTAAATTCAACGACGGTTGGCTGATTCTCAAAGGTAAAATCATAGGTTACTGTCGGCTGATCCTCGCCTGCATACTCAAAAGTAAATTCCTTTACTTCATCGTTGGTTACAAATCCGTCCGGTGCATAGAGCTCTTTTACATAGTAAGTTGCTCCTATTGGAAGATCTGCAACAAATGTGATATTTCCTTCTTCATCCGTAGATTTCAGTTCAATAATCTCATCGGCTTCAATCAGGACTTTACCTGTTGTCTCAGACTTAATGTCTTCTTTGGCAAATAATCCAAAGATAGCGCCTTCCAATGTACGGTCAGAATCTTTTTCTTTCTTAAGTACACTGACTTCTACTCTCTGGCGGTTGTTCTGCCAGTCTTTGTCATAGACTACAACTGGTGTATTCTGATTCACGTAAGTCAGATCTACATGACGGATCTCACCATCCAGTACATGACCGTAAGCAGTTCCTGTTTCTTTCACATAGTATTTACCAAGTGGAAGATTTTCCAGTTTTGCAATACCGGTTTCATCTGTCTTTATTGTTGCAATCAGTTCATCCTTTTTATAGTAATCGTCACTGACGCCATCGGCAGCCTTAATGTCTTCCTCAGCATAGACTTCAAACGTAACATCTGTCAGCTTTCCAGTTACATAGTTGAAAATGTGTTCCACCACACCTTTGACCTTATCGGCCAGTGTAACAGAATCCAGGAATTCTCCCTTCTTGTTGATGATGAGTTCACCAACCGGTACCTCGTCCTTCATTTCCACTTTTTGAACCTCTCCGGTATCTTTGACTGTGAATGTCACATCATTGGCTACCAGATAACCATGTGGTGCAAACTCTTCATGTAGGGTATAATTCTCACCCACTTTCAGATATTTGATCACATGCGGTGCATCTTTGGAAGATGTCCAGCTGTCTACTACATTTCCATCTTTATCCGTTACTTTCAGATAAGCTCCATCCAGTTCTACACCGGTTGTTGCATCTGATTTTGTGATCTCAACAGTTGTCGGCTGGTTCTTCTTTACGGATTTTAATGTTACTGTCTGTACATCCTGCCCCTGATAAGAAGCATCAAATCTCAGTACTTCATCCGAAGATACGAATCCATCTGGTGCTTTCAGTTCTTTTACGTAATAGTTTCCAAGTGGAAGATCCAGTGTACATGCTGCCTGACCTTTTTCATCAGAAGTCATTTCCTGTAAAAGAGTATCTGCTTTGACGATCACTTTTCCATCTTTCGTCTGAATGTCTTTTGCATTGTAAATACCGAACACTGCTCCGGCTACTGTATTGCCTGTCTCAGCATCCTGTTTTTCGACCGTAATCGACACTTTCTGTCGTTCATCTGTGACAGAGATTTCTTTCTCGATCACTTCGGTATCCTGATCCGCATAAGCAAATTCGACATTTTCCGGCACGGTATTTAACACATAAGTGTCCGGTGCATTCTTCTCTTTGACATAGTACCTGCCAAGTGGAAGATTCTTTACGGTTGCATAACCATCTGCATCCGTTGTGACGGTTGCTACCAGTGCATCCTTTGCAAAATACAGAGTTCTCTGTCCATCTGCATCTACCTGATGATCGGCAGTATAAATATCTTCTGCCGCATAGACTTCAAATTCAGCACCTGCAAGTCCAGCCATTTCATACTGGAAGTCCTTATCAAATCCCTTTAACACTTCACCCTGTTTATAGATCTTTAACTGACCTTTGACCGGGGCATTGGTATATTCCACATCAATGACTGCATCTCCTGTGACAGGATCGGTCAGATAAGCAGTATCTGTATCAACTGCAACTGTCACATAGTTTTTGGATATTGTGTACCCATCGGGTGCCGTCACTTCCTCAATCCGGTAGTTACCAGGTTTCAGATTCTTTGGCAGTACCAGGTATCCTTCCTCGTTTGTGAAATAGGATTTGTGTACCGTTGGCTTCGGATAGGATGTTGTCTGTTCCACATATTTCTGGTTATCCAGGTCATATACCTTGAATTCAGTATTCGCCAGGAGTACAGATTTCTGTGTTTCTGCATCCTTTTTGATGATCTTTAATTTTGCTTTGAATTCTTTGTCCAGAAGCACTCGCCATGTCTGCGGTGTATCCGGATGATTTTCTGTGATCTTCACTACAAAATCATCAACCGGTGCATAGTTGTGTTTGCTTGTGGTTTCTCTTACCACATAAGTTCCATATGGAAGCGGAATCGATCTTGCATATCCTTTTTCATCGGTAAACATTTCTGTCTGGCCATCTGCAGTCAGTACAACTGGTCTGGCTGAGTCAAAATCATAACTTCCATCTGCTTTTACTTTCAGATCACTAACAAGCCATGCTGAAAAACCGACTCCCTGCAGAAGATCTGCATCGGTCTTTCCATTGTTTGCGGCTTTAATGATCTGGAACGGTTGCTTAATGACTGTTTCTTTACATACAGAAGTTCTTTCTACTGTCGGAACAGTAGCACCTTCGTAAGTACAGTCCACATCATGTTCTGTCGGATCCAGTACGTATCCCACCGGAGCACTAAGCTCTTTCAGATAATACTTTCCAAGATAGAGATCCGATACAGAAGCTTCGCCATTCTTATCCGTTGTCAGGGATGTGATCAGGCTGTCTTTCTTATGGATCGTTCCGGTTCTTCCATCCGGATGAATAATATCTTCCCTTGCATAAAGGCCATATACTGCACCTTCCAGCGTTGCATCCCCCTGTGCTGCATTCCCTGTCTCAGCATCCTGTTTTGCAATGTTGATTTTTGTATTTACACGTTTGTCTGTTACATTTTTAGTCGTTGTCTTTCCGATAGCAAGAGTCACATTATAAGACTTTGTATCAATCTGATATCCTGTTGGAACAGAGATTTCTTTCAGATAAACAACTTCCTGTGTCTTTTCCATTGTGAGCTGTGAAGCACCATTCTGATCTGTTGCAGGCATCTCTGCAATCAGCTTTGTACATGCAGCATCGGAATAGATCCCGTACACTGCACCAGCCAGTGTATTGCCTGTATCCTGGTCTTTCTTTACAATGGATACCTTACATTCTTTTGTCCAGGTTACTTTAAAATACACATATTTCTCATTTTCGACACCTTCACCGAAAACAAGAGCCAGATCCTGTGTTCCGGATCCTGTCACAATCTTGTAAGCAGAGTATTCTTTATCAATACTTCCCTTCATCTGAGAAGAAAATGTAGCACTGACGCTCTCTGCCTGATCAAGTGGTGCTGTCAGATAAAACTGTGTACCTCCACTGATTTCTACACTTACTCCTGCAGCACTGGTTTTACCGGTTGTCACATTTACAAGCTTTACACCGCTTGGCAACTTAAATGTGATTGTCTGCAGTTTATCTGCTTTGAATGTGATCACACTTGTTCGCTGGCTGTTTCCTTCCACATAAGCCTTTACATTAGATTCGGAAAAGCTCATATCTACAGACGGAATGTCCGGCATATTTACACAATAATTGTAAAGCTCCATTGCCAGGTTCTTTCCTGTTGCATTGGTTCCGGATGCCCAGTCACTGGATCCATTTGCATAAGCCGCTGCAAGATGCGTAATAATGAATCTCTTTCCTGCTGGAAAATCCGGATGTTTCTCATCGAAGAAACCATTCTCATCACTTGCTTTTGTTCCGTAATAGCAGACCTTTGCAAGTGTCTTTCCATCGGCAAGTTTCTGGATCGTATAAGTTCCATTTCCCGGTCCTTTTTTTGATGGTTCAACACAGTATGCTGTCGCATTGATGCTTCCCCATTTCACATAATATGGACAAGTCAGATAAGAACCTAATCCATAATCTGCGTAATAGTACCAGGAACCGGCTGTGACGGTGACTGATTTTGTTCCTGTCTCACCAGAAACAAGCATCATTGGCATATCGAAAGTAATACTTTCGCCTGCTTCAAGATCTGCAAGAGCAACTTCCTGGTCAACCGCTTCCTGCATGACCTCAGAGAGTGTGATCCCTGTTTCCGGATCAACGGTCTCCTGGTCTTCAGTTGCTTCGATCTCTGCATCAAATTCTTTTTCTGTCAGTTCTGTTTTGCTCTCCGTGTCAGCAGCATCAGTTTCCTCTGTAGACGAGTCAGCCTCAGAATCCTCTGTTTCTGTCTTATCGGAAGAACCAGCATCCTGATCAGAAGAACTTTCTGACTGCGAATCTTTCTGTTGATCCGCTTCTTTTACCACGATCTTTCGATTGATCTGGTAGGTTGGGTGATCCGTTGTCTGTGGTTCTACATAATAGACTGCCTTATAGGAATTGGCATAATCGGTAGAAAAGTCATTCCCGTCCGTATCTTTTGCTTCCTGAAATGTAACTTTTACTTTGCTGTCATCCTGGATCGTAAGACCGGTATAATCACTCTTTACATCGAAATTGTCTCCAACCTTGATCTCATAATCCTTTGCAGTTACCACTTCATCTTCATCCAGCTGATCCTTGATCTCCTCATAATACGGAATCTTTTTTACAGATCCGGCATCATCAGAAGCATAGGCAACAGCGGGAGAGAGTACCGTCGATAGAACCGTTACTGCAGTCAGTAAACCGGACATCACCCTGCGTGCTTTCTTTTTCACGTTCATTCTCTTAAATCCTTCCTTTCTGATTCTTTTGTGTATGGTTATCTGTTAGTTTCTGCATATTATCTTTTATACGAAGATGATCGCCTCCTTTCCTGAAATTTGCGCTATTTGGGACAGTCAGCACAAGCTGAGATAACAGCACAAATATATGGCGGTACCTGTTTGTCACAAATACCGCCACATGATTTCTACTGTCATCCTCTTTTTAGATTCAGACATTTTATTTTGATTTAAAATTTAAGCGTTTTCCTGTTTTCTTTCCCGGATCCGTTCCTATATCAGTTTCCATCTCTGATACGTTTTCTTCTGGCAGACACGCAGCTTTTCGCTCTATGCATGTTCAAACCAAATATCACTCCGGGCAGGCTATTCATTTTTCAAGGTACATGAAGGTGTTCTATGCAAACCCTTCATATAACGAAACGCTCAGAGCCTGTTTTACAGTGGTCTAATTCAATTTTTTTAAAATT
>ERZ840096.2630-NODE-2630-length-13772-cov-10.908581_pt1 | contig 13772 bp, 9 predicted proteins | sample MGYA00519878_ERZ840096 | MGnify/ENA primary metagenome ERZ840096 (study PRJEB31850, sample SAMEA3708865) | human gut metagenome | biome: human gut; feature: human-associated habitat; material: faeces | place: China | collected 2014 ...
GCTGGGGCAGATCGCCGTGGATTTTTGGGAGACCACATGGCAGAGCGAGAAGCGCGTACTGCCCTACGAAACGCGGCTGCTGCTGTCCCTGACCAACGCTGTCGGTGCGGGCCGGATGAGGCAGGCGGCGCGGGAGCTGGTAAAAGCATATATCCACGGTGTGGAGAGCGCTGCGCTGGACGATGTGTTCGAGCTGCTGGCATGGAATCAGGGCATCGGCTTTTTCAGCAGCGAGATCGGCCCCTCGGCGCTGTTTCAGGCGTACAAGCTCATTAAAAACGGTGAGAAGCAGGGCAAGTCCCGGGAGGATATCTGCAGTGCGCTGCGCGAGAAATTCGGAGAGAAGAACCCGGAAATGCAGGTTCTGAACTAAAAAGCAGAAGGAGACGAACGACAATGGATAACAGGATGTTTTGTTTTCAGTGCGAGCAGACGGCAGGCTGCGCTGGTTGTACTGGAAAAGCCGGCGTCTGCGGCAAAACCACTGAGGTGGCGGAGCTTCAGGATCAACTGACTGGCGCTCTGGTTGGACTGTCCCGTGTGGTAGATAATGCCCCGGATACGAATGAGGGGACTTGGCGGCTGATGATCGAGGGCTTGTTCACCACTGTCACCAATGTGAACTTTAACGAAAAGACTATCCGGGATTTGATTGACCGGGTACATGCGGAAAAGGCACGGCTGGTGCCCAACTGCTATAGCTGCACCTCTCGCTGTGGGCGGAACGACGACTATGACATGCACCTGCTTTGGAGCGCACAGGAGGATGTGCGCAGTCTAAAATCCCTGATCCTTTTTGGTGTGCGTGGCATGGCGGCGTACGCCTATCACGCCATGGTGCTGGGCTATACGGACGACGCTGTGAACCGCTTCTTTGCCAAGGCGCTGTTTGCCGTGGGCGAGGACTGGGGCATGGACGAGCTGCTGCCCATCGTGATGGAGGTCGGCGAAAAGAACCTCCAGTGCATGGCGCTGCTGGACAAGGCCAACACCGAGAGCTATGGCACACCCACGCCCGTGACCGTTCCGCTGACGGTGGAGAAGGGGCCGTTCATCGTCATCACCGGCCATGATCTCCACGACCTGAAGCTGCTGCTGGAGCAGACGGCGGGCAAGGGCGTGAATATCTACACGCACGGCGAAATGCTGCCAGCCCACGGCTATCCGGAGCTGAAGAAATACCCACACCTCAAGGGCAACTTCGGCACGGCGTGGCAGAACCAGCAGAAGGAGTTTGCCGACATCCCCGCGCCGGTGCTGTTCACCACAAACTGCCTGATGCCTCCACGGGCGAGCTACGCCGACCGTGTGTTCACCACGGCGGTGGTATCCTATCCCAAAATCACCCACATCGGTGAGGACAAGGACTTCACCCCTGTCATCGAAAAGGCACTGGCGCTGGGTGGCTACAACGAGGACAAGCCGTTTACCGGCATCAACGGCGGCGGCACGGTCATGACCGGCTTCGGTCACGGTGCGGTGCTGAGCGTGGCGGAGCAGGTGATCGAGGCAATAAAGAGCGGTGCCATCCGGCACTTTTTCCTGGTTGGCGGCTGCGACGGTGCGCGCCCGGGACGCAACTACTATACCGAGTTTGTCAAGCAGACGCCTGCCGACACTGTGGTGCTGACGCTGGCCTGCGGAAAATACCGCTTCAACGACCTTGACCTCGGTACCATTGGCGGGCTGCCGCGGCTGATGGATGTAGGACAATGTAACGACGCCTACGGAGCTGTGAAGATCGCGCTGGCCTTGGCGGACACCTTTGGCTGCGGGGTCAACGACCTGCCCTTGTCTCTGGTGCTCTCGTGGTATGAGCAGAAGGCAGTGTGCATCCTGCTGACGCTGCTGCATCTGGGCATCAAGAATATCCGTCTCGGCCCCACCCTGCCGGCGTTCATCTCGCCGAATGTACTGAACTATCTCGTGGAAAACTTTCACATTGCCCCGGTCACCACGCCGGAGGAGGATCTGAAGGTGCTGCTCAAGCACTGACAAACCGTAACGCGGCTGCGGAGAGGAACATCTCCTTAGCCGCCCTTTATTGAAAGCAATCATGAGTGGCGCGGCTATTTATCCCCGCCACTCATGAGCGTTTGCTTTTTGGTTCTTTGCTTTGATACTCCTACACGCCGCCGGCTCCAAAGCCTGCTTCTCATGTCAGAGCACCCGGAGAAGTGAAGAAAACTGCTTACTTCAACAACCCAGCATCTGTATCTTAACATAAGATTTATGGCTCGGTGCTATAATAACCTCAGCAAACCAGGCAATCGCCAAGGAAAGGATAGATTAGGACCATGAAATCACGACGGGATGGCATTTTTATTTTATGCATTGTGTTTATTGCCGCCGTACTTGCAGGCTGCGGCGCGGCCGAGCAGCGACCGGCCTTGGAAAGGATCGAGTACACAAACCTGAACGACAGTGGATCAAGGGAACTTTTGAAGGAGCTGCTCTCTGGCGCAGGCGTATCAGACGGGCGTATTCAGAGTTTTTTCCGCCGTGTGGACCACTTTAATGACAGCGTGAAGCAGGAATGGCTTACGGATGGCTTTGAGGAAGCGGAGCTGCTGTATACGAAATATGACCCTTACGCGATGCAGGACGAATGGACGGCGAAAAACGGGACGTTTCCGGGCTATAACTGCCGGATCACCGCCATGAACCTGTTTGGGGACTTCCTCTCCGTGAGCGCAGACTCTCAAATCAATGCCGGTGAAGATGTGCTGTTTGTGGACGAGGAAACGCTGAAAACAGATCCCGATGCGCTGGGCGGAAGCAGCCTTGCAGATTTCCGCGCACTGTATTCCTCCATGAAGGCGGAGGATACCACGGAGATCAAGCGTCATGTACAAACCGTACAAGAGGAATGGGCTTCCCGCGGTGTTATCTTTCGGGAGAATGAAAGAATCCGCCTCATCACGGTATTCTTCCACGATAAGCCGACCGAGGAGGAATCCCTGCTGTTTGTCGGGCATGTTGGCGTACTTTTGACGGCGAAGGACGGGACGCTGTACTTTGTAGAAAAGGTTGCCTTTCAGGAGCCGTACCGGATGCTGCGCTTTGCCGACCGAACGGCACTGAGCGATTACCTTATGGGGAAATATGATACCTCATGGGGACAGGATACGGCAAGCCCCTTTATCATGGAGAACGACAAGCTTATGGACGGCTGGCGTCCAAATACTGACGGAGGGGCATACGCCGACCTTGTACCAAGCGGCGGCGTTGATGAATACTGCAAGAGCTTCCGTAAACACCAGCCTAAAGGCTGAGGGCTTGCTTTGCGACCACGGCAGTGTCTGTTGAAAAAAGCTGTCCTGGGTTCAAAACTCACAATTGTTCACTTGAAAGGTTATGGAGGAGTGCCGGTGGTGGTAATCCTCCTGCTTTTTTGTACAGAGGGAACGGGTGAGAAGCAAAGAAAATGAGAAACCGCTTTCCTATGCAGCTAACAGACTTATGTCGTTTTGCTGGGCAAACTGCCACAACGCAGCCGCAATAATTGGCTATTTTCACAAATAAAATCGGCAATATCGAGGGAGACAGGCGAGTTTAAGGACGGAAAACAGTTTCACAGAAAACGATTTACAGCATTTTTGGCGTGAATTATAATAAAAATGCCCTATAGTGATATTGGGACAAAAAAATATGGAGGAAAGTAAGATGAAAAAGGTATTGGCCATTCTTTTTGCTGTTTCTTTGTGCATTTCCTCGCTTTATACGGTTGCCTTCGCGGAAGAAGAGAAGAGCAACGAGATGATTCCTGTTTGCGTATCCGTACCTGAAGGCTGGGACGCTCCCTGCTGTTGGGCCTGGGCGGATGATGGCACAAACGCTTTTGAGGCATGGCCTGGCGAGCAGCTTGAACCTTTGGATGATGGGTGGTATTACACTTATGTTCCACGCTTTGTGCAGAACATCATTGTCAATGCCAGTGAGGCCTCTGTCCAGACGGAAGGCATTGCGGTAGAGGCCGGCAAAGCCGTTTGGATCACGGTTGCCGATGACGCGACCGCTTCTGTAAGCTATGAAGCGCAGAGTATGGCAGAGGTCCCCGAGTATGTGGAGAAGTTTACAGTACATGCTTATGTGCCGCTGACATGGAAAAGCGTAAATCTTTGGGCATGGTCCGCCCCCGATGGTACCAATGCATTTGCGGCGTGGCCCGGTCAGGCTATGGATGAGGGTGAAGACGGCTGGTTCACCGCCAAAGCCCCTACATGGGTGAATTCTGTCATAGTTAACGGCAACGAGGGCACTGTTCAGACAGCCGATATCAGCATTGAGGGCAAGGAGCTCTGGATTACCGTTTATGAGGATCTGAGCTATGAGCTCTCCGACACAGATCCGAACAAAACGGCTGAAAATATTACCGTCCGCGCTCAGGTTCCCTCCGACTGGTCTGCTCCGTGCTGCTGGGCATGGTCTGCGCCGGACGGCACAAATGCATTTTCTTCGTGGCCCGGTGAGGCTCTGACAATGGATGGTGACTGGTATACCATCGAGGTTCCCGGTTGGATTAACTCCGTAATCATTAACGCCAATGAAGGCTCTGTCCAGACCGCTGATCTGTCTGTTGAAGTCGGAAAGGATGTATGGATTGTTGTGTCTGATGCGGAAAATGCAACCGTCAGCTATGAGGAACCTGCCGGCAGCAAAATCGTTGCCGCTGAAAAGGACAATACCGTTCTGATTGTTTGCGTTGCTTTGGCTGTTGCTGCTGCGGCAGCGGTTGCGGTCGTTGTTGTGGTAAAGAAGAAAAAGGCAAAGTAACGGTTGATAACAATAGTGCGGGTATGCGTTTTTGCATCCCCGCACTATGTATTAGAAAGGGGATATTATGAAACGATTTCTCGCCTTGACGCTGGCGCTGCTGATAGTAATGACCATGGCGGCGTGCGGCGGATCTGGCGGCAAAGCTGCCGATCCGAATACTCTTGTTGTGTGGCACGACAAGGAGGCCGCAGTCATTGAAGCCTTACAGGCATATCTGGATAAGGCACTGCCTGATATCACGGTACGGTTTGAAAAGAAAACCAGCCTGACAGACTCGCTGAAGCTGGTAGGCAATGATCCTTCCTCCGCTCCCGATCTGTTTATATTTGCCCATGACAAAATAGGCGTTTTTGCCGAAATGGGAATACTTACGCCTGTTACAGAGCTGATCTCACAAAGCGAACTGTCCGGTTATCTCCCCATGACGCTGGAGGCTGCGACCTACAACGGCAGCTTGTACCAGCTTCCTCTGTATTTTGAAACGCTGCTGTTTATGTATAATCGACGCTATATGCAGGATGAAGAGGTGCCGACCACCACAGAAGAATTGCTGGCGTATATGAAAGAAAACACCGGGCGCGGTCGCTACGGCTTTGTGGAGCAGCACAGCACCGCCTATTACAGCGCTGCATGGATTCACGGCTTTGGCGGCAGCATTATCGATGCAGACGGCACACCGTTCCCCGATCAGCAGGCAGTCAAGGACGCGTTGGAGTATCATTTGAAATTTGTAGATCTGATGCCTGGGGAAACGGAGTATTCTACGGTGAATACCCTGTTTTTGGAGGGGAAAGCGGACGCAACAATCGGCGGTCCGTGGATGGTTCCCTCTGCCCGTGAAGCGAATATAGACCTCGGCATTGCTTCGATGCCTACCGTAGATAAAACAGGCAGGGCTCTTGCTCCCTACTCCGGCGTGCAGGGGATTCATGTGCTGACCTTCGCGGCACAGAACAAAACGGACGCCGTCCAAAAGCTGCTGCATGCATTGCTGGATCCGGAAGTGGGTGTTGTGCTGGCGCAAGCAAGCGGTTGTGCTCCGGCAAACAGCGCATGCTATGATGACAGCCGTGTATGTGATGATACACTGGTGCAGGCAATGCGCACTACCGCTGAAATTGCCGTTCCCATGCCCAATATCCCCGAAATGGATGTTATGTGGACAGTAGTCGGTAATTTGCTGACAGATGTAAACCTCTCCAAATCGGGGATAGACAAAGCCTTTGCTGCCGCATTGACGCAAGCGAACAGCTTGATCGACGCCATGCATTGAGGAACTTTCTATGAAACGTAAGCTACAAAAGGAGTGGCTCCGCTCCTATTTATGGTCCGGACCGTCCCTCCTGCTGATTGCTTTGGTAGTAGTCTTTCCCATCCTCTATACGTTCTATATCTCTCTGACCAACATGAACGTGTACCACTGGTTTGACTTTACCATTATCGGCTTGGAGAATTATATCCGTGCGCTGTTCGTTTTTGATTCCGGGTTTTTATCGGCGCTTCTCGTAACCGTTTTGTGGACGGTGGTCAATATGGTGTTGCAGCTGGTGATCGCCTTTGTGCTGGCAAGCCTTTTGAATATACAGAACTTACGGTTTCGGAAGCTGTATAAAACGCTGCTGATGTTTCCGTGGGCCATGCCCGGCTATGTCTCCATTCTCCTGTGGAAAACCGGCATGTTCAACACACAGTTCGGCTTGCTGAACCAGTGGATGGAAAAGCTGGGGCTGGAGACTATGCGGTGGCTATCCTCGGATGTGTCGGCGTTTATCTGCTGCACGGCTGTCAATCTTTGGCTGGCGCTGCCGTTTATGATTATGATTATGGATGGCGCTATGCAGAGCATAGACAAAAGTTACTTTGAAAGCGCTTTGCTTGATGGTGCCGGATGGGTGCAGCGCACCCGTTATATTACGATTCCGGCTATTCGTCCCATCATTGCGCCGGCTGTTATTATCACCATCTTCACAACCTTCAAGCAGTTCGATGTGATCTATCTTCTGACACAGCAGGCTGGAGCCAAAACCGGCGCACATGTGCATACAATTTTGACCTATGCCTACGAAAATGCATTCATCAGCAATAACTATGGATACAGCTCTGCCATATCGATCATTATCTTTGTGTTGCTGATTGCATTCTCCGCCCGGTATCGGCTGCAAGAGGAGGGTTCCAGATGAGCCGCAAACAAAAAGAACGCGTTCGCCTTACGGCACTGAATATTTTCTTTATCGTCCTGTGTTTTATTACACTGATTCCTATTCTCTATTCGCTTAGTGTTTCCCTCAACGGACAAAACACATTGCTGAGTTCGGATTTTTCCTTTATCCCCAAGAACTTCTCACTGGAAAACTACCGCCGTGTCCTTTTTGGTGAAGATATTCTCACATGGCTTGGCAACAGCGTTTATCTGGCGGTCGTTACTGTATCCCTGTCACTCTGTGTAGCAATTCCGGCTGCCTACTGTTTTTCACGGCGGCGGTTTCCCGGTCGCAGACCGATTTTGAAGTGCCTTGTGTTGCTCAATTCGTTTCCGGCTGTCCTGTCGATGTTTGCCGTATACCGCCTGCTCCGCCCGATGGGACTTATCAATCACCGAACCGGCCTTATCCTGATCTATACCGGGACCATGGCGGTCTTCAGCCTTTGGAATATCAAGGGCTATTTTGACACGGTACCCGTGGAAATCGAAGAAGCTGCCCGGATGGACGGTGCGAATCCTCTTCAGGTGGTCACGCGAATTGTTTTGCCTTTGGCGAAGCCCAGTATCGTTGTCACAGCTCTGATGGTCCTGATTTATGTGTGGAACGAGTATATCTATGCTACAACCTTTATGACCGGCGAGGAGAACTACACACTGGCTGCCGGACTGTATGCGTTGCAAGCAACGGAAATGAGCGGCAGCTGGCCGGTTTTTGCCGCCGCGTCCATTACCGTATCAATTCCGGTGCTGATCATCTTCTTCCTATGCCAGAAGCACATGACTTCCGGCTTAACGGCCGGCGGAGTGAAAGGATAAGCATGAAAAAAGAAGCTGTTTTACACATCCCCATGTCGCAGTACGCGCATGGACTTGACGAAAAGCACATCGTTTTTCGCCTGCGCTGCGCCAAAGGCGATTTGAAGAGCTGCACGCTCTACTATGGAGATACCGCCTGCCGTGTTACTCCCATCGTTTTTACTCCTGTCGCCATGAGGGTGGCAGCGAGCGATTTGTATCATGATTACTGGCAGGTAGTGCTGGATAGTCCCTATAAGCGACTGTATTATTACTTCCATCTGAATGACGGTACCGAGCGGATCCTGTATTACGGCGATGTATTTACCGATCATCTGGTGGATGACCGTTCGCAGTATTTCAAGCTGCCGTTCAACCACCGGGCAGACATTGCGGTTGTGCCTGACTGGGTCAATGACGCTGTGGTGTACAATATTTTCCCCGACAGCTTTGCCTCAGGGGTCAAACGCATTTCCATTCAGGATCGAGCCATTGACTATCATGGTCAGCCCGTACGCGGCAAATTGGGCGGCACATTGTGGGGTATTGCCGACAATGTTGACTATCTGGAAGAGCTGGGCGTGAACTGCGTATACCTGAATCCCATCTTTGTGGCAGGAGAGTACCACAAATACGATCTTTTGGATTATTTTCACGTTGACCCGTGCTTTGGCGGCGACGAGGCACTGCATCATCTGGTACGTGTGCTTCATGCACGGGGAATCCGCATTTTGATCGACGGCGTGTTCAATCATTGCGGCTGGCATTTTTTCGCCTTTGAAGATGTGGTGGAAAAAGGAGAGGCCTCCTCTTACAGAGACTGGTTCTACGGTTTGAAATTCCCCGTGGTGTGTCCGGACGATCCGGAGGATTATCCGGAATACGAATGCTTCGCCTATGAGCGGATGATGCCAAAGCTGGATACAGCGAACCCTGCTGTGCGAGAGTACTTTTGCGAGGTAGGACGCTATTGGGTGAAGAATTTCCACATCGACGGCTGGCGGCTGGATGTTGCCAGTGAAGTGGACGATGGCTTCTGGCGGGCATTCAGAAAAGCGGTGAAGGAGATTGACCCGGATGTGCTGCTCATCGGCGAAGTATGGGAAAGCGCAGGGCACTGGCTCCAGGGCGACATGTTTGACTCCACCATGAATTACGATTTCCGAAAGCACTGCAATCTGTTTTTTGCGGAGCAATCCATTGATGCATCGGATTTTGCGGGACGTATCACAGATATGCTCATGCGCTATCGGATGCAGATGACTCCGGCGCAGATGAATCTGCTGGACAGCCATGATGTGAGTCGGTTTCTGTCTTTGTGCGGCGGAGACATGAGGCGGTATCGATTGGCCATTCTTTTTATGATGACTTTTGTCGGAATGCCCACGGTTTTCTATGGTGATGAACTGGGTGTTCAAGGTCTTTCAGAAGAAGAATACCGTTGTCCGATGCCGTGGGATAACGAAAATTCGACTCTGTGTGCTTTTTTCAAGGAAGCCATCGCCATGCGCAAAAAACTGGAACCGCTTCGCTGTGGCGATTTCCGCGTGGTATCTGCAGAGCGCGGAAGCGGACTAATCATCTACGCAAGGGAATACTGCAATCGGCGTGTTACCATCTGTATCAATCGCGGAGACAAAGCCGTTGATTTGGACGAGGAATACGGTAAACTGCATTGGAGCGAAGGACTTGACCACAGGAAACTCTACGATCATGGCTTTGCAGTATTTGTTGACGGTCAATGCTGAATAAATTATACTTAAAATAGTTGTATGATTATTCTGCATGGAGGGCTGTGTCATGGGTATTACGATTAAGGATGTTGCGGCAGCGGCCGGCACCTCTGTTTCTACCGTGTCCAAAGTGATCAATGGGCACTACAGTATTTCAGAGGAAACAGCGGCGCGGGTGCGCAGGGTTATGCAGGAACTCAACTATTATCCAAACGCCAGCGCACAGAGTTTTGCTAGAGGCACGACCAAAACGATTGCGGTTTTAGCAAATTTAGCTCCGAACACAGCCTTTCAGAATCCACATATGTTTGAGATTATTGCGGGTTTAGAGGAGTCTTTGAGCGCCAGAGGGTATCGGCTTCAGCTTCGCGGAGTAGACCCGGCAACTGCATACGAAGTAGCCAAGGAAGTGATTTATCGGCAAAGTGCCGACGCACTGGCCATCCACGTTTCCGTAATAGCATACCCCTTGTCCGGACTGCTTACAAAATCGCACTTTCCTCACATCGTGTTGGGCGCGCCGAATTTTGAAAGCCAGGTGTGTTGGATTGACAACAACAATGTGTACTCCGGAACCGTCGCAGCGGCTTATCTTCTTTCACGGGGATACCGGAAAATTGCATTTATCGGCGGACAGTATTACGACTTTGGGTCGCTGCATCGACTGCAAGGTGTAAAGCAGGAACTCGAAAATGCCGGCCTGCAATTGGAAGATCAGTATATCTGGTTGGGAGAATCTACCCGAGCAGACAGCTTCCTTATGACGATGAAGCTCCTGGATCATAAAATTCTGCCGGACGCCATTATCTGCGCCAACAACTATATTGCCATGGGGTGTGTTGACGCTCTTTGCAGGAAAAACATAAGAATTCCGCAGGATATCGGCATTGTTGCGTTTGATGACTACCCGCTCTCTCAAGTAATAGAACCTCAGCTCACCATTGTGGATATCAATGTAAGGGACTTAGGCAGGCAAGCTGGTAAGTTGATAATAGACATAATCAAGCATCCCAATAAGCAAATTCAGACGTATGTAACGACTTCAAACATTGTGGAGAGAAAGTCAACCAGACGCACAAAGCAAACATAAAGCGATGAAAGGAAGGGAGTCAGGAGCCGTAGAGCATAAGTTTTAGGGTTTTTACACGAGATATTAAGGCCATTTGATGCAGAAGGAGGAAACATGGCATGAAGCGTGCTAGAGGAGTTTTAGTGTTCGTGCTGGTAATAGTTTTGTTGCTATCCATACCTGGCGCGACTGTATTTGCTCAAGAAACTGTCAATGACCTTGGTCCAGTTTCGTCCAAAGATGTCATCTATCAGATTATTACTGACCGCTTCTATGATGGCGACAGTACAAATAATATTCCGGTTGGTTTTAGTTCCAACTTATATGACGGAACTGGGGCAGACTTGAAACTATATCAAGGTGGGGATTGGGATGGCATTGTTCAGAAAATTCCTTATCTGAAAGGGATGGGCGTAACCGCTGTTTGGATTTCCGCGCCCTATGAAAATCGAGATACAGCGATAATTGATTATCAAAATGACGGGAGTTACGACACTTGGACCAGCTTTCATGGATATCATGTACGTAATTATTTTGCAACAAACAAGCATTTTGGTACTCTTAATGAGTTCAAGGATTTGCGGGATGCTCTTCATGAAAACGGCATTAAATTGGTAATCGATTTTGTTACCAATCATACAAGCCGTGAAATGAACCCAACAAACAACAACGCTCCAGAAGATGGAAAACTGTATGAGCCAGACCGCAAGGAAAATGGAGAATTTGCTTTTGATGCAAATGGAGAACCATATGACTACAACAATGACGGACTGATTGAAAACTTGATCGCTGATCCCAACAACAATATAAATGGCTGGTTCCATGGTCTTGGGGACAGAGGCAATGACTCTAGCCGATTTGGATACCGGCATAAGGATTTAGGTTCGCTTGCGGACTTCTCGCAGCAACATAGTGATGTTGTTGCATATTTGGAAGCCGCCATGCTGTTTTGGAGTGATTTGGGCGTAAATGGTATTCGCCATGATGCTACTCTTCATATGGATCCGTCTTTTGTAAAAGGCCTAAAAGATGTTGTGGATTCCAGAAAAACCGTTACTCACTTTGGGGAATTCTTTATTGGCAGACCAGATCCCAAATATGATGAATACGTTTATTTTCCCAAACAAACTGGTGTAAACAACCTTGATTTTGAGTTCTACCGAGCAGCAAGCACAACATTTGGCTCATTCTCTACTCCAATGAGCAACTTTGCCAATATGTTGGTATATACTCAGGAGGATTACGACCATCCTAATCAGACTGTAACCTTCCTAGATAATCACGATGTTACCCGCTTTGGATATACCCAAAGGAGTCAGAAAGTCTACAATGCGGCGCTTGCAGTTCTGCTGACATCAAGGGGCATTCCTACAATCTACTACGGAACGGAACAGTATGTTATACCCAGTGATGCAAGTGATGTTGCAGGAAGAGTATACATGCCCACCGAATGTGGCTTTAGTACAACAACAACAGCATACCAGCTTATAGCAACCCTATCTACCCTGCGGCGCTCAAACGATGCAATTGCATACGGCACTACAACCGTTCGCTATAGCGATGATAATGTGATGGTTTTTGAACGACAATTCTACGATGACGTAGTTGTCGTTGCAGTCAACCGACAGCCCGATAGTGCAAGCGTTATTCCTGCAATTCAAACAAATCTCCCCACCGGACAGTATTCGGATTATTTGGACGGATCCTTGTTTGGTACTGCCACGACTGTGCAGAACAATCTCATACCTTCGTTTACTATTTCTGGCGGCGGCGTTTGCGTATGGCAATACCAAGCATCCGAAGCGCCTTCCACGCCCCAGATTGGAGATGTAATCTCTACTACTGGACGTCCCGGAAATACCGTTCACATTTATGGAGATGGTTTTAGTGGGAATATCTCGGTATATTTCGGGACTACCGCTGCAACTGTTCAAAGTACAACCGCCAATAAGATTGTGGCAACTGTACCCGAGGGGGTTAATGCCGGACTCCAACCTATCACCGTGCGAAAGGGGACGGCAACTAGTAATGCAATTTACTATAATGTTCTGTCTGGAGATCAAAATCAGATAGTTTTCCATGTATCCGCTGAAACTCAACTTGGTGAGAATATCTATATAGTTGGGAACATTCCGGAACTCGGAAATTGGAATCCTGATAACTGTACGGAATCCATGCTCAACCCCAATTATCCGGAGTGGTTTCTTCCTGTAAGCGTTCCCTCTGGAACAACGATAGAATTTAAGTTTATCAAAAAAGATGCCTTAGGAAATATCACTTGGGAAAGCGGGAGCAACCGAACTGTAACATCCTCGTCTAACCCCTGTGGCGTTGTGGATACAGAAGTCTATACATGGAGAAACTAGCGCGTTGTTGTTTGTGAAGAAACCATACGGTATGGTGGGATATTAAAGATCATTGTCGATCAAGAATCAGGAGTTCATTATCTGGTGTCAAGTGGCATGTGGCTAAGCGGTATGACGCCCCTTATTGATAAAGACGGTAATCCAATCATAAAACACACATGAGGTAAAAACTATAAAAAACAGAATGTCAATCTTGTCCTTTGATCACGATGATCGCCTGGATTAACGAGCATACTGCCTAAAAAGGCAGGGGCAATGGTGAGTATGTTTTCTTCCAAAAGAATACTGAGCGCCATCACAAACGATCCCCAATGAAGCCTGAGGCTGCGGCATTTGCCGCAGCCTCTTTTGCCAGCATGTAGGGTGTCCTGATGCATATCGGGAGAGGTTCTTTCGTCTCCTGATATCACGACTGAGACGCACTTTTTAGATACCCAGCAGCTCCGCTGCGTTAGTATCGGCTTGACCTTAAACGAAGCCTTTTCTATGACGCCCTGCTCGTCGATGAGAAAGCTGCTGCGGACGATGCCCATGGAAGCCTTCTCGCAGAGCTGCTTCTCCTGCCAGACTCCGTAGGTTTGGATCGCCTGTAGCTCCGGGTCGGAGAGTAGAAGAAGTGGCAGATCGTGTTTTTGCGTAAATCTTGCGTAGGATGCCTTCGAGTCCTTACTGATGCCGATGAAACGGCGTTCTGCTTTTCAAATTCTACGTAGGCTACGGCAAAGGCACAGACCTGCCGTGTGCAGCCGGGGGCGTTGTCCTTGGGATAGAGATGTGGTTATTTCTCTCTAAAGAGCGAAACAGAGTTTAATAAAATCGATATTCCT
>ERZ840096.2644-NODE-2644-length-13629-cov-3.034699_pt1 | contig 13629 bp, 10 predicted proteins | sample MGYA00519878_ERZ840096 | MGnify/ENA primary metagenome ERZ840096 (study PRJEB31850, sample SAMEA3708865) | human gut metagenome | biome: human gut; feature: human-associated habitat; material: faeces | place: China | collected 2014 ...
CTCGGTGCGGTATCCCGGCAGGAATTCCAGGATGGGGGAGTACGCCACCAGCGACAGCGTGAGGATGAAGAGCATCAGCATGAACGCCACCAGTACGCGCGACACCGCCGCCACGCCGACGTCGAAGCTGGTGCGCGTGGGCTTGACCTCCAGGGCGCGGGCGACCTTGCCCAGATAGGTGTGCTTGCCGGTGCACAGCACCACGGCGGTAGCCGATCCGCTCTGCACGGTGGTGCCGGAGAACGCGATGTTGGTGCAGTCGTCGATGGCGATCGAGGTCCCGCGGCCGTGGTATTCGATCTCGACGGGTTCGGCCGTCTTCTCCACGGGCTCGCTCTCGCCGGTGAGCGCCGCTTGGGTCACAAACAGGTCCTTGGCGGTGATGATGCGCACATCGGCCGGGATCATGTCGCCGGCGGAGAGTTTCACGATGTCGCCGGGCACCACGTCTTCCATGGGGATCTCGCGCCCGGCGTCCCCGCCGCGGATCACGCAGCAGGTGGTGGTCACCATGTTCTTGAGGGCGCTGGCGGCGCTCTCGCTCTTGGACTCCTGCGTGTAGCGAAGAACGCCGGAGATCAGCACCATGATGCCGATGATGATGGCGGTGGAGGGATCGGCCTCGCCGGGTGCCGCCATGACCACGTTGGTGTAGACGGAGACCGCCGCCAGCGCTGCCAGGATCAGCGTGAACGGGCTCACAAAAGCAGCGGCGACGCGCTTGAACTTGGGCTCGTGGCGCTCTTCCTCCACCACGTTCTTTCCGTAGACGCCGGTGAGGTCGCGGGCAAGCTCGGGGTCCAGGCCGGCCTCGCCGGTATCGAGCTGGCCAAAGACATCGCCGGGTCGGTGGGTCGCCGCATAGACCACCAGACGGTCGAGTTCGCTGGTCTGAACGTTCTTCTGCTGGCGGCGCAGCTGGTGGAGCTGATGAATCGCGCGGGTCAACTTGGACATATCGCACCTCCTAATCCTCGCGCCAACGTCGGTTTGCCCCGTGTCGAGCGGGGCGGCGCATTGGCGCACGTGATAGTCGCAGCGCTGGGGCTGCCTGATGCTCGGGCTCGTTCCGTAGCCGGCCGACACCGTGCCACAAACGGCGGACGGGCGGCGTAACGGATGCTCGGTGCGCCGCATCTCGCGGACGCACGCGTACCCTACGGATTTAGTTGGTGGATGCTATCAGCACATCGATTACGTTACAGTGTCTCGAATTCGGCGCGCTTCGATTAAGGCGTTTTTGGACGAGGAGCCTTCGAACAGGAATAATTAGCTTGGCGGTCCTTTGGGCAAAGCTTCTTTGGACGAGGAATCCTTATTGTGGCCTCGCTTTAACGCGGCCTCACCTTAAGCGCACGCGTTGGAGGCATGCCATGCGCGCAATCGATAGCCGGCATCGCCGGATCTACTACTGGGAACGTCCATGGCTGCACCTCCTTGTGCTTGGGCCGAGGCCTCTTGAATAACCTACTGGCAGTATAGGTATGAACCTGTACTTGTCAACGGTATTATCTCTAACATCCGTCGCTTTTCTTTGACAACACGGTTTCGACACGCCATATACAGGTCGTCGACACGCTTTGCCCAAACTCTCTTTACCGGGGCCTTACAAATGGGCCTTTCGATGGGTCGCCGGAATCGCGCATGCACCTTGTCTAGACGCTAGCGGGCTAAAGCTGCGCGTGCGAAGGATGAGCCGGGGCACGCCGTGGGCGTCGCTGGGGGACATATCTGGCTATGCGTTGGGCGTGCGCCGGGCATGTGCGCCATTTTAAGGGAACAGACGTTAACAATTCTTGTCCCTCTCTTAGACGCGTGCGCATGGGGTAGTATGGTGCGGTACAACAACGGCGGCGCCGTCCCGCACGACGCCACAACGGCGGCGCCCCGCGCGGCGTCACAAAGGAAGCGAAGGTAATGGAGCGAGCACGGCAGATATCCGAGTCCATCGAGCTCGGCATCGTCCTCTCCCTGGTGGGCGGCTTCATGGACGTGTACTCCTACATGGGTCGCGACCAGGTCTTCGCCAACGCTCAGACCGGCAACATCCTGCTGTTCGGCGTGCATCTGTCGCAGGGCAACCTCGACCTCTCCATCCGCTACCTGCTTCCCGTGGTGTCTTTCGCGCTGGGCATCATGCTGGCGGATATGATCCACGCCCGTCTGGGCAGCGTGCTGCACTGGCGCCAAGTCTCCATCTTCATCGAGGCGCTCATATTGCTGGGCGTGGCGTTCATGGGGCCCAATCTCAACCTGCTCGCGAACAGCCTCACATCGTTCGCGTGCGGCATGCAGGTGGAATCATTCCGCAAAATACATGGACGAGGAATCGCCACCACCATGTGCATAGGCAACCTGCGCAGCGCTCTTCAAAATGTGGACGATTATATCCTCAACCATGAGCGCGGCTTCCTTGTCAACGCGCTGCTCTACGCCGGCGTCATCGCGTGCTTTGTACTGGGCGCGGTGTTGGGCAACTGGTCGCTCGAGCGCTGGGGCCTGCAGTCCATCGCCATCTGCACGCTGCTGTTGTTTGTGGCGTTTAGCATGATGTTCATCGACCGCGAGCACCCCGGCAGCCACGCCCACGGCCACCGCGATCACAGCAAGCGCTAACCGGCGCCAAGAGCAGTTCAGCGCCCAGCAGGCTACGTTCACGGGATTCACGCCTCGTGAACTAATTTAAGGTGCCGCAGCGATATAGAATGCAAAACGTTGGCGGGACCACCGCGCGCCCAGTCGGTCGCAAGCCCACAGTTGCGCCAAGCAGCGGCAAACCCAAAAGGCAGCGCACCCAAACGGCTGCACCAAACGGCGCTGTGCTCCCTATATATCTATGCACGGAGGCAACATCATGGCTAATCGCATCGTTCTCAACACCATCTCCTATCATGGTGCCGGCGCCATCGCGGAGATCCCCGGCGAGCTGCAGCGCCGCGGCTACAAGAAGGTCTTTGTCTGCACCGACCCCGACCTGGTGAAGTTCGGCGTCGCCGCCAAGGTCACCGACCTGCTCGATGAGGCCGGCATCGCCTACAGCGTCTACTCCGACATCAAGCCCAACCCCACCATCCAGAACGTTACCGACGGCGTCGAGGCTTATCAGGCTGCCGAGGCGGACTCCATCGTCACCATCGGCGGCGGCTCGGCTATGGACACCGCCAAGGCCATCGGCGTCATCATCACCAACCCCGAGTTCGCCGACGTGCGCTCCCTTGAGGGCGTCGCCCCCACCAAGAACCACGCCGTGTTCACCATCGCCGTGCCCACCACCGCCGGCACCGCCGCGGAGGTCACCATCAACTACGTCATCACCGACGTCGAGAAGGTCCGCAAGTTCGTGTGCGTCGACACCAACGACGCTCCCGAGGTCGCCGTGGTCGATCCCGAGATGATGGCAACCATGCCCGCCGGCCTCACCGCCAGCACCGGTATGGACGCCCTCACCCACGCCATCGAGGGCTACACCACCAAGGGCGCTTGGGAGATGAGCGACATGTTCCACCTCAAGGCCATCGAGCTCATCTCCAAGAACCTGCGCGACGCCGTGGCAGAGGCCAAGAGCGGCGTGCCCGGATCCGGCCGCGAGGGCATGGCGCTCGCCCAGTACATCGCCGGCATGGGCTTCTCCAACGTCGGCCTGGGCGTCGACCACTCCATGGCCCACACCCTCTCCGCGCACTTCGACACCCCGCACGGCGTCGCCTGCGCCATGCTGCTGCCCATCGCCATGGAGTTCAACAAGCCCGTCGTGACCGAGCGCCTGGCTAAGGTCGCCGTCGCCATGGGCGTCGACACCACCGGCATGAGCACCGATGAGGCCGCCGACGCCGCCATCGCCGCCGTCAAGCAGCTCTCCGTCGATGTCAACATCCCCACCGTCTGCGAGGCCATCACCGAGGACGAGCTGGACACCCTCACCAAGGATGCCATGGCCGACGCCTGCTTCCCGGGCAATCCCCGCGAGGCCACCTATGACGACGTCATGGGCATGTTCCGCCAGATCATGAAGTAAACCCCCTCAAAAAAGCGGGCTTTCCGAGCTTTAGCTTCCGGCCTTTTTAGGCTTTCCGCTTCATAGCGACATGTAAAGGCGCCGCGAGCACATTTTCGCTCGCGGCGCCTTTTTGCGTTTTTGGACGAGGGCTGCCCCGCGTCTTTGTCGTAGCTGCGGCTACTTCTCGGCCGCCACCGCCGTACCGCCGCCCAGGACAACGTCGCCATGGTAGACAACCACGGCCTGCCCCGGGGCGATCGCGCGCTGCGGCTGGTCGAACACCACACGGTAGCTGCCTGGATTATCGCCGCGCATCAGGCGGGCCGTCTGGTCTTGCTGGTGGTAGCGCACCTTGGCGGTCACGGGTACGCCGCCCTGGCCCGCGCGATCAAGCGCCGCCTCCATACGGCTGGCGGGTGCGCTCCAAACCCAATCGTCCGCAACCAGCGCGCGCGACATCAGGTCCTCGCTCTCGCCCAAGACGACGCGGTTTGCCTGCGGGTCCACGGACGTCACAAACACCGGGTGCGCCAGCGCCACGCCCAGGCCCTTGCGCTGGCCTATGGTGTAGCGGATGGCGCCGTGGTGGCGGCCCAGCACCTCGCCTGCGGCATTGACAATGTCGCCCTCGGGTAGCGCCTGCCCGCGTCGCAGCTCTATAAACGTGGCGAAGTCGTTGTCCGGCACAAAGCAGATGCCCTGGCTGTCGCGCTTCTGCGCGTTGACAAAGCCCTGTTCCTGGGCGATGCGGCGCACGTCGCGCTCCTTGATGAGGCCTCCCAGCGGAAACAGCGTGCGGGTGAGGCGCTCCTGCGTAAGCGAGTACAGCACATAGCTCTGCTCCTTGGAGGTATCCACGCCTTTTTTGAGCAGGTAGACGCCTTTGCCTGCGGCGTCCGCGCTTCCCGCCGCGCCCACGGCGTCGCCGCTTGCGGTGGGCGCGCCGTCCTCGTCCACGCGAACAATCTGCGCGTAGTGGCCGGTCGCGATGTAGTCGCAACCCATCTGGTCGGCAAAGTCCAGCAGCGCGCCAAACTTCATCACGCGGTTGCACAGCACGCAGGGGTTGGGGGTGAGGCCATGCTCATAGGCGGTGACAAAGCGCTCGATCACGTCGCGGTCAAAGGCCTCGCGGCAGTCGATCACATGGTGCTCAAAGCCCAGTCGCTGGGCGATGGCGCGCGCGTCCTCAATGTCCGCCACGTTGTTGCAGGCCCGGCCCTCGCCGCGCCCCGCGCAGCCCGCGTCGTACAGGCGCATGGTGGCGCCAACGCATTCGTATCCCTGCTGAAGCAGCAGGTAAGCGGTCACGCTGGAGTCTACGCCACCGCTCATGGCGACCAGCACGCGCTTCTTGCGGCCGGTCCCGTTCGTTGCGGTTGCGTTGGTCGCGGCGGGCGCGTCGGTTGCGGTGCTGTTTGCGGACAAGGTGGGGGAGAGGGTCATAAGGGCCTTTCTCATAAAACGTGCGGGGCGCCTGTTAAGGGTACCTGTTGAGTTTACTCGCTGAACAGCGGGGTGGACAGGTAGCGCTCGCCGGTGTCGGGCATGACGGCGACAATGGTCTTGCCGGCGTTCTCCGGCTTGCGGGCGAGCTCAAGGGCGGCGTGCAGGGCGGCGCCGGAGGAGATGCCAACCAGCACGCCCTCTTCATGGCCCAGGCGACGGCCCGCGGCGAACGCGTCCTCTGCGGCCACGGGCATGATCTTGTCGTAGATAGACGTGTCGAGCGCCTCCGGCACAAAGCCGGCGCCGATGCCCTGGATCTTGTGGGGACCGGGCTTGCCGCCGGACAGCACGGGCGAGTCGGCGGGCTCAACGGCAACAATCTCTACCTGCGGGTTTTGCTTCTTGAGGTAGCGGCCGGTGCCGGTGATGGTGCCGCCGGTGCCCACGCCGGCAACCAGGATGTCGACCTTGCCGTCGGTGTCCTCCCAAATCTCCGGACCCGTGGTCGCCTCATGGATGGCGGGGTTGGCGGGGTTCACAAACTGGCCGGCGATCATGCTCTTGGGGGTCTCGCGCGCCAGCTCCTCGGCCTTGGCGATAGCGCCCTTCATGCCCAGCGGGCCCTCGGTCAGCACCAGCTCGGCACCGTAGCCGCGCATAAGCTGGCGGCGCTCCACGCTCATGGTCTCGGGCATGGTGATGATCAGGCGGTAGCCGCGGGCGGCGGCGACGCTGGACAGGCCGACGCCGGTGTTGCCGCTGGTGGGTTCGATGATGGTGTAGCCGTCGTTTCGACGGATCTTGCCCGTGCGCTCCGCCTCGTCCAACATCGCCTTGGCGATGCGGTCCTTGGCGGAACCCGCGGGGTTGAAGTACTCAAGCTTTACCAGCACGCGCGCGGCCAGGTTGTCCGCCGCCTCGATGTTGGTGATCTCCAGCAGGGGGGTGTGTCCGATAAGCTGGTCGATCGAAGTGTATACCTTGCTCATGAGAGCCTCCTTCTTGCAGTAGCTGCGCGCACGGGTCGTGCGACTTGGCTATAAATCCTATAACCCACATGAATAGTATGGAATAGTCGACATCGATAGTTAACTTTATACATATATCCCTGTCAAGCATCCGAAAGCGCTCGCCGGCAAATGAGACCGCATGTTAACAAAAATACCTTGTCAGAGGTACTTTTTTAGCCGTGGGCGGCGCGTGGGCAATCTGTGAACTTCGCTCTATCCATTCATCTGGAATAAAACCCCTCTTGTCCGGGTTTTTGCAACGTCCACCGCGCCGCCGACGGATAGAGGCGCCACTTTCGCAGCGGTCTGCTAGGATAAGGCTACCAATCACGTCGGAAGGTGGAAGTAATGCTGGTATCCACAAAGGGACGCTACGCGCTGCGCGTTATGGTCGATCTTGCGGAGCATCAGGGCGAGGGGCGTATCCCCTTGAAGCAGATCGCGGAGCGCCAGGGCGTCTCCGAGAAGTATCTGGAAAACATCTTGGCGACCTTGGTCCGCAACGGCATGTTGTCCGGTATGCGCGGCAAAGGCGGCGGCTATCGTCTTACGCGCAACCCGTCTGATTACAGCGCGGGGGAGATCCTGCGTCTTACCGAGGGCAGCTTAGCCCCGGTTTCCTGCCTGGATGGTACGTGCAGCGGTTGCGAGCGCGCGGCAGATTGCCCTACGGTGGGGATGTGGTCCAAGCTGGACAGCATGATTACCGGCTACCTGGACAGCGTCACCATCGAGGATTTGCGCTGCTCGCCGCGCGGCATCGACTACGTAATCTAGCATCCAACAGCGCCGGCGCGTGCGTGCTTGCTGTCGCCGGCCTCGCTTTAACAACTGAACGCATGGGGGCGGGCCTTTGGGGGTCCGCTTTTCTGTGCCGGGCGAACGCCGAGGGAGCTGGAATTGAATCCTGCGGTTCACGTTGATGGCCCTATGAGCTCTTTGCTTAAGAACGACCCCTCGCGTCTAGCATGTACAACTATGCTTAAAAGGATGTAATATTAAGCATGGTTGTACAATAGAGAAGAGGTGGTTGGTTTGTCGGTAGTCGAAATTGCGTCAAAGCATAGCGGATTTGTAACTACATCGCAGGTGACGAACTCCGGTATTCCTAGAAGAAAGCTTGCGGAGGCTGTTGAAGAGGGAGCCCTCATACGAATCGATCGCGGCCTCTATGCTTTGCCCGAGGTCTGGGAGGACCCCTATCTCATTGCACAGCACAGATTCTCCCGCGGAATCTTCTCGGATGATACCGCGCTTTTTCTTCATGGCATGACTGATAGAGCGCCTTTTGTCCTTACGATGACGTTCCCAAGATCGTATAACGCATCTGCTGCGCGGGATGCCGGCATTGTGTGCCGTACGTGCTCGGATGAAGTCTATGACCTTGGTGTTGTGACGATGCGGACGGAGTACGGAAACAGCGTGAGGCTATATGACCTTGAAAGGTCTCTATGCGATGTAGTTAGAGGGCAAAAAACGATCGATTCTCAGGTAGTTGCACCAGCCATGAAAGCTTACGCTCGCAGCAAGCACAGGGATGCTGCGAAGTTGATTTGGTATGCGGGGAAGCTGGGGGTTGAGAAGAAGGTTCGTGGCTACCTAGAGGTGCTCCTATGAGAACGAGTAACGCCATGCAATTGAAAGCACGCCGGCTTCGCTTTAACAGATGAACGCATGGAGGCGGATCCCTAGGGGGTCCACTTTTCTGTGCCGGGCTAACGATCAGTGCGCCTTTCAACGCATGCTCGTGCGCACTTGTTGAGGATAATTGCATCGATTTCCGCTACCCCCGATGTATACCTTGCGCGCGCAAGCCTCTCTACCTTGGGCGGAGCGCGGCAAATATGGTGTCTACTGGGCAAAACCTAAAATCGATGCAATTATCCTTGAGAATTGCACGGGTAAATCAAGCCGACCCTTCGTGGGCGAGCAAAATACCTCCTGGTGGCAGAAGATTCGCGCGCTGCTCGCATTTGTGGAAAGCAAATTGAACCAAATTCTCAAGGAGTTCAATTCCGGACCGTGCTATGCTCCAAACTAAATTGAACTTTGCTCATAAATTGAACCAAGCAAAGAGGTTCAACAACAAGGGCGCCGTTCAAATTGAACTATTGGAGGTCAATGTGGCCAATACCATATTCAGCGATCGCTTAGTACAGACTCTGGAACAGCGCGACATGCGCCAGTCTGACCTTATCCGCATTGCGGCACAGCAGGGCATCAAGCTTGGAAAAAGCCAGGTTAGCCAGTATGTAAGCGGTAAGACAATGCCCCGGGCGGACGTGGTGCGCGATATCGCATCAGTGTTGGGCGTGGACCAGGAATGGCTTGCAGGCCAAGAAGGGCAGGCGGCCGATCCTTCGGCGTCTACGGCACAGGCCCCCGCGGCATCGCCGCCGGCAGGCGCATCGGCAAACGGCGCCACGTCCGTCGCCGTTGCCTCGGCAGCCGCAGCTCCAGAATCCGAAGCCCCCGTACCCGGCCCCGTCGCCGCAGAACAGGCCGTAATAAGCGAAGCGGCTACAGGCCAAACCGTGCCACCCGTCACCCCTACGCAATCCGCCCAGCAGCAAAACACAAGGAGCACCCCCATGCGCGAGTTCAAAAAGTCTTCCAAGCTCGATAACGTCCTGTACGATGTCCGCGGTCCCGTGGTCGATGAGGCCAGCCGCATGGAGGCGGAGGGCCTTCGCATCCTCAAGCTCAACATCGGCAACCCCGCGCCCTTCGGCTTTCGCACCCCGGACGAGGTGGTGCAGGACATGCGCCACCAGCTGCCGGACTGCGAGGGCTATTCCGACTCCAAGGGCCTGTTCTCCGCGCGCAAGGCCATCATGCAGTACGCGCAGCTCAAGCACATCCCCAACGTGGACATGGACAGCATCTACACCGGCAACGGCGTGTCCGAGCTCATCAACCTGTGCATGCAGGCGCTGCTCGACACGGGTGACGAGATCTTGATCCCCAGCCCGGATTACCCGCTGTGGACCGCGTGCGCCACGCTCTCCGGCGGCACCCCCGTGCACTACATCTGCGACGAGGAGGCCGAGTGGTACCCGGACCTCAAGGACATCGAGTCCAAGATCACCCCGCGCACCAAGGCCATCGTCATCATCAACCCCAACAATCCCACGGGCGCCCTGTATCCGCGCGAGGTGCTGGAGGGCATCGTCGAGATCGCGCGCAAGCACCAGCTCATGATCTTCTCCGATGAGATCTACGACCGCCTGGTCATGGACGACCTGGAGCACATCTCCATCGCCTCGCTCGCGCCCGACCTGTTCTGCATCACGTTCTCCGGCCTGTCCAAGAGCCACATGATCGCCGGCTACCGCATCGGCTGGATGGTGCTCTCCGGCAACAAGCGCTGCGCGCGCGACTTCATCACGGGCATCAACATGCTGTCCAACATGCGCCTGTGCTCTAACGTGCCGGCGCAGTCCATTGTCCAAACGGCGCTGGGCGGGCACCAGTCCGTCAAGAGCTACGTGGTGCCGGGCGGCCGCATCTACGACCAGCGCGAGTACGTCTACAAGGCGCTCAACGAGATCCCGGGCATCACCGCGGTCAAGCCCAAGGCGGCCTTCTACATCTTCCCCAAGATTGACGTCAAGAAGTTCAACATCACCAACGACGAGCAGTTCGCGCTCGACCTGCTGCACGAGAAACGCGTCCTCATCGTGCCCGGCAAGGGTTTCAACTGGCACAAGCCCGACCACTTCCGCGTGGTCTACCTGCCCCGCATGGACGTGCTACAGGAGTGCATGGAGGACCTTTCCGACTTCATGGCGCACTACCGCCAGGCGTAAAGCCCGTGCCCGCCATCAAGGCGGCATCGCCTCGAAGGCGGGTTCTTCCGCGTGCCGCCGCGTCCCGGCACGCCCCGATCGCGTACGTACAGGAGGGGGCAGGCACCGGCGCCACCTCTCTCGTACAGAGCCGCGTCCGGCTTTACGGCTGGGCGCGGCTTTCTTGTTATTGGACGAGGAAGGGTTTTTTGGACGAGGAATTGCTGCTCTTGGTGGGGATGAGGTTTAAAGCTGTGATAGCTCGCGATGCTGAGAGGGGTAAAACGTGGCAAATGATCAGCTGAATCGACCGACCAGCAAGAGGAGCGAGTTGTAATCGAAGTTATCTTCTTGCGGAGAAGGCAGCGACGAGGCTTTCGCCGTAGCTCTTTTGATACCTTTTTCTATCGAGTTGGAATATGCACATTGTTAGCGCGTCGAGAGCGAATAAAACGCCAGCAAATGTGCCCATTGCGGGAGCGGGGGTGGAACGGTTGTCATCTTCAAGTATTTTGAGATGGATATCGGATTTTTTAGACAGCGAATTGCCCGCAGCATCGGAAATCGATATAACGGGAATATGAAGAGACTGAGCGTATTCGGCAATGCCGACAGGCTCGGCTTTCTCGCCTGATTTCGAAATCACAATAACCACGTCGCGTGTGGGGTCCAGCATAAGAATCCTGCGCTTCGCCTGCACAAAATCATCGACACTTATTGCCTGGACCCCGAGTTCGACAAGTGAGTCTCCAAGGTATTCGGCAAGGATGTGGCTATTGAGATATCCGTAGCAAACGACGGTTGATGCCCTATTGATATAGCGGGCGGCGGCATCAAAGTTGTCCCCTGCGTTGCTTTTGACAACCGCGTCGATAAACCCATGGTATTGCTCTCCGAGTTTGGAGAGAACCTCGAAGGGGGCGTCTTCCGGTTCGATTTCCGATTCAACGCCTCCTTTGGCGTGTTGGACGTCTTCTATGAGCTCACCAAACATGCGATAGCCCATTTTCTTAGAGAACCTAATGACGGTAGATTGTCCGACGCCTAAACGCTCCGCAAGCTCATAGGAGGTCATATCCGCAAGCTCGCCCCTGTTTACAAGTAGGTAATCGGCAATCTTTTTTTCAGCCATGGAGAATTTTGGATACATGCTTTTGACCGTGGCGGAAAACATGGGGGCCTCGTTTACTACAGGGGCGTCGTTTGGTTAACGGCGCCCGGTCTTTTCATCTCTTTTATTGTATTATCCAACTCGCATAAGCGGTTTGGAATCTCCTGCGGTTATCTCGCGTATGGCCGCAGTAATCATATCCCTTGCAAAGCGAGACTTCTCTTCGTTTTCGTTAATGCCGCATATTGTTGATACTGCAGCGCTAAGCTCCTTTTCTTTCAAGACCTCAGCGATTTGCACTGATTGCGGCTCAGTTTCATCGGTGTAGCAAAAACCGTATGCCGCTGCGTGAAAGATGAAGTAGGGGACGATGCCGTGCTTCATGCACAGGAACGCTGGGCCAAGGAATCTATCGTTTGCCTGCAGTTTTCTTATTGGTTGACGAACAATACGGCTGATCTGATCGGAAAAGAATGGGCTGGTGATTTTCTCGAATGTCTCGCGAACCTCCTTATCGGATGGCATGGGCATGCCATATTCAAGTTCCAGAGCGCGCCTTCCTTCAAACCATGCGTACTTTGCCAGCTCCCATGCTCGCTTATCCGAAGCGATCTGGTTAATCGTCTCGCATCCTGCATAGGCTCCCATAAAGCCGAGGGAGCAGTGAAACAGATTCTCGTTCCAGATTTTTTTAATCATTCCAAGCTCGCACGAATCGATAGGCTCGAAGAATGAGGGCATATTCCAATCTGGACCAAAGCGGAACGCATTATCGACCTGGAGGACGGGCTTATCATCGCCGGTAAGTGCCAACGCGTCTTCTTGAAGAACATCTGGATAGACAACCTTGCGATTGGCTTTCGAAGTGATCAGCGTGACGTACTTGTTGTAGTGGTCTTTCTCCGGTTCGCTCAACAGGGCTGTCATGGCGGTATCGAAGCGCGGTTTAAGCCCAACATAGTTTCCGCCAAGAATAACCGCGACAGGGGCTACGATATGACGATTATTCCGAAGACTGACCATCTCCGCTAAATCGGCTGCAACGGCATCGAACGATTCCGGAAAAACTGCCGTTGCGACTATTTCAGATTCTGCCAGGAAATCGATGTATGCTGCATGATCGCGTTTTACGTCGACGGCGTGGAAGTTATCCACTCGCGTTTTGCGGATCGTTCCCGTTAGAAGGTTCTTTTGCTCAACGGTGTAGTATCCCTGTTCACGGAGCGTGTCGACCAGCTTTGAATCGATATCGGCAAAAACTAGGTCGAAGTTCTTTTCAGAATAGAACAATTCGCCGAGCATGCCTCGACCAGTGCGGCCGGAGCCGATGATGGTGACACGCCTCATGCCTTATCGCCGTTCTTCTCGTTATAGGAGATGGCAATAAGCTCCATAGAACCCTTGAGTTCAAATGTGCCGTAGTTGCAGGGGATGAGGATGGTCTCGCCCTTCGCAATGGGTTCATTGGCGATGGCTCCCGATCCATCAGCGCACGTCACGATGAGGAAGCCGTCGTAGCTATACGAGCCCGATCCATTCACTTTGAACTTCTTGGCAACATATTCGCCATCGACGTCGTAATAGTCGTAGCGCAGAATGTCATCCATTTTTACCGGCTCAACGTGTTTCGAGCAAAATGGCAGCTCTGGGAAGCTGGCGCAATCGCAGACCTTTTCGATTTCCAGCGGACGGTTCGGGTCGTTGCGATCGTTATCATAGAAACGATAGGTCAAATCTCCGTTCGTTCCAAACGTGGCGCTTACAATTCCGCTGCCCCATCCACCATGGATTACACCCGCCGGCGTGTGCACAAAGTCTCCATCTTTAACTTCGAGAACACTGAACAAATTGTCCCAGTCCTTGGCATCGATAAGCGCTCGAAACTCTTCGCGACTGCTTGCCTTATGACCAAATAGCCATGTGCCAACATGATCGCTTTCGCGAAGCGCAACGGCTCCCGACACCTTTCCGCGGCATCCATCGTGTTCGAGGGCATAGGCGTCGTCGGGATGTGACTGATACGATTGGAAACCTTCGTTGCAGGTGATCGTCATGCGAACTGGGAACTCCGGCTCGTTGCAACCAAAGACTTCTGGATGATTTGCATAGAACTGAGAAAGAGGCTCATTTGTCTCGCGTACTACCGAATCCAGGTCTCCTGGGATGGCGATTGCGCAGTAAATCGTTCCGATTTTATCCAAACTTTGATCAAGTCCGAATTCGTCGATTAGCTTTCTGCCCGCCCAAACAAAAGACTTATAGATCGGTTCAAGA
>ERZ840096.2650-NODE-2650-length-13615-cov-2.808923_pt1 | contig 13615 bp, 10 predicted proteins | sample MGYA00519878_ERZ840096 | MGnify/ENA primary metagenome ERZ840096 (study PRJEB31850, sample SAMEA3708865) | human gut metagenome | biome: human gut; feature: human-associated habitat; material: faeces | place: China | collected 2014 ...
CTGAAATTTTTTGCCGGTGTGGCCTTTGACGGGGACGCCGACCGCTGTCTGGCGGTGGACGAGCAGGGGAACCTGATCGACGGGGACCAGATCATGGCCGCCTGCGGTCTGGACCGGAAGGAGAAGGGTCAGCTGCCCGGGGACACAGTGGTGGCCACGGTGATGTCCAACCTGGGGCTGCACGTCTTTGCCGGGGAGCACGGCCTGAAGCTGGAGTGTACCTCCGTGGGCGACCGGAATGTGTTGGAGCGGATGCAGGAAAAGGGCTATGTTCTGGGCGGCGAGCAGTCGGGCCACATGATCTTCCTGGAGCACGCCACCACCGGGGACGGCCAGCTCACCGCCCTGCAGGTGCTGGCCCTGCTCAAGGAGAGCGGAAGAAAGGCCTCTGAGCTCTTCGGGGCCTGCCAGCGCTATCCCCAGGTGCTGATCAATGTGCCGGTGGCCAGCAACGACGTGAAAAAGGCTGTCATGGCCAGTGACGCTCTCTGGGCCGCGGTGCGCGGGGAGGAGGAGCAGCTGGCCGGCAGCGGACGGGTGCTGGTGCGCCCCTCCGGGACAGAGGCTCTAATGCGCGTGATGGTGGAGGCCAAGACGGAGGAGACTGCCCAGGCCGCTGCGGACCGCCTGGCCGCCCTGATCCCCGGCCTTGTGGAGTGCTGATTTAGAAAAAATTTACAGAGATATGGAAAAATGAACAAATTTTTTCCGGATAGCCCTTGACAAAACCAGTCAATTTGTTTATGATGTATAAGAACAAAAATACAAGTTCAGGAAACCCGGATTTCCGGTGGGTGTGGCATTGCTGGCGGCGGCGGTGCTGGTCTGGGGGGCTCCATTCTGGCTGATGTCGCACCGGGTGCCGTTTCAGTATCTGGGCTGGGCGGATTCGACGCTGTGGGATTATATCAGTGAGGTGCTGCTTTTTCCGGTGATGCTGCCGGTCCGGCTGCTGCCGTGGGCGCTGATCGCATGGATGCCGTTTTGCGTGGCGCTTCAGGCGCTGGATACGACGCCGATTTTCAGCCGTTATCTGCGGACGCTGACCTTTGCGACGCTGGCGCTGCTGTGGCTGCTGCCGCAGGGAGAGCCGCGTGAGATCTTCTATTTGCTCGGGCCGCTGTCGATCCTGGTCGGAATCAATTACGAACTCGGAATCCGCCGCTATGGGATCAAGGTCCGCAAACTGCTGGTTTTCTGCGAATATTTCACGGTGGGGCTGGCGCTGGCGGTCGGCGGCATCTGCTTCGCGCCGGAACGGTGGCTGAGCTGGTTCATCAGTTTGAACAATACGCTGGATTTCCGGCTCGCCCCCGAATTCCGGCTGACGGCGCTGGTGGCCGTGGCCGTATTGCTTTCGCTGACCGTATTTCTGCACTACTCCCGCAAAACCCAGCCGGTCTGGCTGATTTTGCTGACGACTACGGCGGCGGCCGGGATTTTCTATGGGATTGTGATGCATCCCTACCGGGCGCAGGAGGAGGTGAAGCGGGAGTTCGGAACCTCGATCCGGCGGGCGCTCGACGGACAGCCGGGCGGCACGTTGTACAAAAGCAATATCCTCGACCTTTACGGAGAACTTTTCTACTCCGGCGCGAAAGTGGTGAAGCTTCAGAGTCTGGAAGAACTGCCGGAGGATCAGGAGACGGTTTATTTGATCAGCACCGAATTTCCGCAGTATCCGGACCGCAGCTGGAGCAACCTGCTGCCGCCGGATTACTCCTACCGCAACCACCGCCTCTCTTTGTGGAAAGGAGTGAAGCGGGAACGCAAGGCGCAGCCCGCTCCGCTGATCTGATTCGGGCCGCCGCTATTTGATGTATGGTGACGGTGCGCGGAACGGCCTTGAACCGGAACTGCTTCCCGACGGCGGCGACGGCATCGAACTGTGCGGCGACGGCGACGGAGAGTTGCTGATATATGGCGACGGAGTACGCGGCGACGGCTTTTCTTCCGCCGGGGACGGAGCTGTATCCGGCTTTTCCGGCATATTGCTGAACGTGCGCCGCGATGAGGTGTCCGGAACCGGGGAGACCTGTCGGCTTACCGGTTTTGAGCTGCTTTCCGGATTTTTCGGCATTGCGGAATGGGCGGAACCGGCGTCGGGCGAGACGGCCACCGGTCCGACCACTTCTCCTTTGGCATTGTGAAGGAACATCGGAATTCCCGGTTTGCCGTCGGTCGAATTGAAGGTGGTTCCCGTCTTCGGATCATTGTAGATCACGGTGGAGGCGTCTTTGCCGCCTTTCGGGGAAAGCACCAGACCCCCCGCCGGTACCGCTCCGGCCAAGTTGGCGCGGAGCGCCGCGGAAGAATCCGAGGAGAGCACGGCCGGGACATGGTGCGGCATCACATGGCCGATCACTTCCGGGACAGTGGTGTCCGGTCCCAGGATCAGTTTGCCCCAGGGCGGGGCGGGCGGCTCCGGAGTTTCTCCGGCGGCCAGTACTCCGCAGCAGGCTGCGGCCAGCAGAAATAAGCATGGTTTCATCATGACGACCTCCCGGTTCGCGTGTTTGCTGTTATTATAATTCAATGATCCGAATTTTTCAAGTCTCAAAAGTAAATTGACTTGACAGGCCGTTCAATTACGGCTATATTCATCTTCACGGTGAGATATTTCAAGAATTGAGGAGATATGGATTATGAGTGAACAATTTGAACCCCATCCCGGGGGCGGATACTATGCCAATACCGACTTTATGCCGGTGGACTCCTGGCGCATTCTGCGCATCATGTCCGAGTTTGTCGAATCCTTTGAAACGATGAGCCGGATGCCGGACAATCTGGTGGCGGTGTTCGGTTCCGCCCGGACTCCGGAGGATTCTCCGGATTATCAGGCCGCCCGGCAGACCGGCGCGATGCTGGTCAAAGCCGGCTACGGCGTGATCACCGGCGGCGGCCCCGGCATCATGGGGGCCGCCAACCGCGGAGCCAAAGAGGCGGGCGGCCGGGCGATCGGTCTCAATATCGAACTGCCGATGGAGCAGCATCCGAATGAGTATCAGACTGATTCGCTGTCGTTCCGCTACTTTTTCATCCGCAAAGTCTGCTTTCTGAAGTACGCGAGCGGAGTGATCGTGTTTCCCGGCGGTTTCGGCACGCTGGATGAGCTTGCGGAAGTGCTGACCATGATTCAGACCCGCAAGATCAACCCGATTCCGGTCATCCTTGTAGGCAAGAAGTTCTGGAACGGTTTCCTGCATTGGATCAAGGAAACCCTCGTCTCGGCGGGGATGATTTCCGAGTTTGATCAGGGGCTTTATCATCTGGTCGACTCCGCCGAAGACGCGGTTTCCTATTTGCAGGCCTGTCACCGCTACGGCCGCAACGGCACCGTGCGTTCCGAAAACAAGTGAGCGGGGGCGCCCGCTGCCGGCCCGCCGCAAATCAGGACGGGGCGGCTTATTGGGGGATAAGTTCTCAGGCGCCGGCGAGGGGAACCGGGAGAGGTGCGCGACATCTCCCCCGGGAGCTATTCGAAAAGCGCCGATCCCGTGCTCACTACCCTCCGGATCTTCTGAACTGCTGTTTTCCTGGACGAGGAATTCAGAGTTGCAGCGCGACGATCATCGTGTAGATTTTGGAGTCGATGCCGACTCCTTCGGATTCCTGACGTTTCACGAATTCGGCCAGATGAGTGCGGGAAACCCGGAAACACTCGATGCACTCGCTGTCTTCCGGATGCGGAGTCGCATTCCGGTTCCGGGGAGCGTCTCCGTCGACTTCCATGGTCACCAGTGAAATCGCTTCGCCGGTAAGCCCGGGGGAACTGTAGCCGGGCAATGAGACGGAGAGCACTTTCCCGTGATAACCGGTCTCTTCGTAAAGCTCGCGGACTGCGGTTTCTGCGGGCGTTTCGCCCGGATCGATCAGACCGGCGGGGAATTCCAGCATCAGCCTGCCCGTCGGCGGGCGGAACTGGCGCACGAAAAGAATCTCGTCATCCGGCACGATCCGGGCGATGATGAATACGGCGGAAGCCTCGCCGTCACGGTCCACGGCTTCCCAGTGGCGGAGGCGCCCCCGGTCGTCCTGGAAGGACAAATCTTTCAGCACCAGAAACTTTCCGGCGCCGATCACACTACGGGACAATATTTTTTGCTGCATGGCACAATCCATAAAATTACTGAATTTCTTTTAAGATGCACTTGCAAAATGGAGATTTCAAGTTAAGTTAAAATAAAATCTTTTCAAATCCTATTTCCAAGCAATTCAATAAGCCACTCCACGGCGGCGGTATCATCGGCAGCCGAGGACGCGAGAGAAGTTTTTATTTTTATGATTTTGGGAATTACCGGCGCGTTCGGCTGCGGTAAAAGTGCCGTCCTGTCGCATTTTGCCGCATGGGGCTGGCAAACCGCCGATGCCGATCAGCTTTGTCATGAATTCTATCAGGAACGCGATCCGTCATTTCTCTCGGCCCTGACCGGACGCTGGGGAAAACAGGTGCTTGACGCCACCGGCGGTGTAAATCGCCGCGCGTTGGGGAAAATCGTCTTTTCGGATCCGGGAGAACTGGCCGAACTGACCCGGTTGATCTACCCGCGGCTCGGAGAGAAACTGAGGACGCTGACCGGCTCGTGGAAAGAACGTGAACTGAATGGAGCGGTCGAGGTTCCGCTGCTCTATGAAGAACGGTATGAATCGTGGTTTGACGCGACGGTTGCCGTCTGGGCGGCAAAAGAGGTCCGCCATGCCCGGCTGACCGCCGCGCGCGGCTTTACCGCCGCCGAGATCCGGCAGCGGGAAGACCGGCAGCTGGCTTCCGACGTGAAGCTGGAGCGCGCGGACTATGCATTGATCAACAACAGCAGCCGCGAAGAGCTTGAACGCCAGATCGATCTGCTTATCAGTCAATTACAATTAAGGTAACGAAAACATGGATGAAATCACCGAACTTCTTCCGGCCGGCGAGGCCGGAAGCGAAACTTCACAGCCCGCAGCCCCGAAACGCCGCGGCCGCAAACCCAAAGCCAAGACTGCTCCCGCGGAAAAAAGCGAGACGGAATCCGCCGAAAAACTGACCGCCGACCTGCCGTTCATCCCGGAGCCGGAAGCGGTTCCCGCCGCTGCGGCTGCGGAACCGGTTGCCGCTCCGGCCGACCAGCAGGCTGAAGTAGCGGCGACCTCCGATGCGGTGATGCGCGAACTTCTGCTGGAGGAGCTTTCGGAACCCGCCCGTGAAACGCCGGTCCGCAAACGTCAGGAGAACTCCGCGGAGGAGAACGGTCAGGCGGCTCCCCGCCGTGGGCGCCCCCGTCGCGAAAACAACAATCGCGACAATAACAACCGTGAAAACCGCCAACCCCGGGAATTCCAGGAGAACGGCAACCGTGAGCCGCGCGAAAACAACAAACGCGAAAATTACAATAAGCGGGAAAACTACAACAACCGCGAGTCTCGCGAAAATTATAACGGCAACCGCGAACCGCGCGAAAACTATAACGGCAACCGTGAACCGCGTGAAAATTATAATAACCGTGAACCGCGCGATGAACAGCGCGAAGAGCCGCAGCGCGATCATATCGGTCCCTCGCTGAACATCAGCGAGCTTCAGGAAAAGTCGATGCAGGAGCTTGCCGTGATGGGGGCCGAACTCGGCATCGAGGGCATCGGCGCGCTGGATAAGTCGACGCTGGTGTGCGAGATTCTGCGGGCCAATGCGGAAAAATGCGGCCAGATGTTCGGCTCCGGCTACCTCGAAGTGTTGCCGGACGGTTTCGGCTTCCTGCGGTCGCCCTCCTACAGCTATCTGCCCTGTTCCGAGGACATCTATCTGTCGCCGTCGCAGATCAAGCGTTTCGCGCTGAAAACCGGCGACTTCATCGCCGGCCAGATCCGTACCCCGCGCGAAAAGGAACGCTTTTTCGCGATGCTGAAGGTCGAGAGCATCAACAATGACTCGCCCGAACGCAAGAAGGAGATCATCCCCTTCAACAGCCTGGTCCCCTACTTCCCGACCCAGCGGCTGGTGCTGGAGCGCGATCCTGCGGATTATTCCACCCGGATCGTCGACCTGGTCACGCCGATCGGCAAAGGGCAGCGCGGCCTGATCGTCGCTCCGCCCCGCACCGGAAAGACCGTGCTGCTCCAGAAAATCGCGAACAGCATCCGCGCCAACAACCCGGAGGTCAAGCTGATCATTCTGCTGATCGACGAACGCCCCGAGGAAGTCACCGACATGATGCGCAGCGTCGACGCCGAAGTGGTCAGTTCCACCTTCGACGAGCCGCCGGAGCGGCACGTTCAGGTCGCCGAAATGGTGATCGAAAAGGCCAAGCGCATGGTCGAATACAAACAGGATGTGGTGATCCTGCTCGACAGTATCACCCGCCTTGCCCGCGCCTACAACACGCTGCAGCCGCACAGCGGCAAGATCCTGACCGGAGGTGTGGACGCGACCGCGCTGCACAAGCCGAAGCGGTTCTTCGGAGCGGCGCGCAACATCGAGAACCACGGCAGTTTGACCATCATCGCGACCGCGCTGGTGGAAACCGGCAGCCGCATGGACGACGTGATCTTCGAGGAGTTCAAAGGCACCGGCAATATGGAACTGCACCTCGACCGCAACGTTTCCGACCGGCGCATCTACCCGGCGATCAATGTGGAAAAATCGGGCACCCGCAAAGAGGAGCTGCTGCTCCATCCGGATGAGCTCAACAAGGTGTGGATCCTGCGCAAGGCGATCAACGGCGTTCCGCCGGCGGAAGCGATGGAATTGCTGCTCGGCCGCCTGAAGAAGGTCAAGACCAACATCGAATTTCTGTTGACGCTTCAACCCGGGAACAACTGATTTTCCGGCAACTCGAAAGGGAAACGATTATGGCGGACCTGCGTAAAAAAAATTCGACGGTGTCGGCGTATCTGCTCTTTCTCGTGGTCCTGCTGGTGGTGGCCGCCGCGGCGATCATGCTGTGGCCGGTCTATCAGGATTACCGGAAGAAGCAGACCGAGCTCAACGACCTCAACGCCCGGCTCAATGACCGCAGGGAGGAGTCGGCGCGCCTGAACGCCGAGGTCGCCGATCTCAAGCGTTCCCCGGAGGCGGTGGAGAAGGTCGCCCGCGAGAAGTTCGGCCTGGTCGGAGACAACGAAAGCGTGATCCGTTATCAGGTCCCGGAAAAAGCGAAATAATTTGACATTCCGCCGTTGCATTTGCGCATTGTTATTTATATATTATAAATACCAAGGGAAATTCAACCGCGAACCGTCAGTTTTTATCTCAGGAAAGGGATTTGGCAGTGAAAAAAAATATGTATGTGATTCTGGTCGGCGTTGCCGTTCTGCATATCGCCGTTCTGGGCGGCCTTCTGGTCTCCGGCGGCTGCTCCAGCACCGTGATGAATGAACGCCAGTACGCGCCTGCCGCCGGCGGCGAAACTCCGATGGATGAGTTCACCCGGCAGCCTCCGGTTGTCCAGCCGCAGCCCACGGTCAACGAGGTGACTCCGCCCGTGCCGGTTCCGGCCGCTCCCAAAGCGCAGCCCCGAGAGGCCGTGAAACTGCCCGTCTACGAGCCGATGACCGGAGTGACTTCGAGCGGTGGAATCAGTTCCGCGCCGGTTACCGCGGCCGCCGGCGGCACCTATGTGGTCAAAGCGGGCGATACGGTCGGCAAAATCGCCAATGCGCACGGCGTCAGCCTTTCCGCGATGCTTAAGGCGAACGGACTCGACCTCAACAGCGCCAAACGGATCCGCCCCGGCCGGAAGCTGGTGATTCCGACCGGCGGCAAGCCGGTGACTTCCGTAAAGACCAGTGAAAAGAGTGTGACGAAAGGCAGAAAAGGCGTCGCCCCGGTCAAACCGGGTTCCGCCGCGCCGGTTGCCGCCGACGGCACCTACACGGTAAAGGCCGGGGACACGATTCCGGGGATCGCCAAAAAGCTCGGCATCCGGTCGCGCGATCTGCAGAACGCCAACAATCTTTCCGACGAGGCGACCCGCCGTCTTCAGATCGGCCAGAAGCTGGTCGTTCCGGGTAAGGGCGGTTCCGACAATGTGGTGAGTTCCAAACCGGTGCAGCCGACGCCGCAGAAACCGGACATCAGTATCGATGACCTGATCAAGGGTGCCCAGAATGCCACGGTTCACAGCGATCCGGTCATTCCGCCGGCGGACAACAGCGCGCCTGTGGTGCCGGCTGTGACGGAAAATCCGGTTGTTCCCGTCACGGAGAAACCGAACGAGGTCGTGACCGGCAATTCGCAGTTGTTTGAGATCACCGACGACCAGATTTCGCTGGAAGACTTCGCGAAGAAATACAATACCACGGTCAGCGTTCTGAAGCAGCTCAATCCTGAACTGCCCAAGGACAACACGCTTCGCAAGGGCAGCGTGATCTTCATTCCCGCGGAATGATCCGGTTCGCGATGAAACCTCTCCTCCGGGCTTCGGTCCGGGGGATTTTTTTTTGCCGTTTTTTTCGCTTTTCCGCTTGACCGGGGAGGCGGTTTGATTCATGGTATATCCGGGGAAGTCAATGTTTTTATTTCAGGGAGGGAATCAGATGTTCAGAATCCTGCTGGCCGCGCTGCCGGTTGCGGCGGCCTTTGTATTTGCGGCGCCGGCTGATGCGGCGGTCCTTCAGGAAGGCTTTGGCGCTTCCTCTTCTTTTACCCTGAACGGGCTTTTTGTGCAGCTCTCTCCCGACCGGGATACGCTGCGGATCGACACCATCCGGGCCGCGAATGACTGGAACTGGCTGTTCCGCACCAAAGCCGGGATTCTGAAACCGGGAAGAAATTATGTGGCCACTTTCCGCTGCAGGGTTGAGGAGCCGGATGCGGCGCGCCGTTTTTTCCATTTTCTCTGCCGCCCCGTCTCCGCCGCTGATGCTTCACTGGATTCCCTGCGGCACAACGAGGGCGGCCGGACGGAGTTCCGGCCGGTCACTCTGCGGTTCCGGGCCGGGACGGAGGCGGAAGACTACGCTTTTCAGATTCATGCTTTCCGTCGCCTGAAAGGAGAGATCACCGATTTCAAGCTGTCGGAGGGAACGCAGGACGGCTTTATCCCGATCCGGCGGAATCTGATGCCGGCGGCCGGCCGGAACGATTTGCGGATTCCGGCCGGGGCGCGGGAGTTCGAGGTAGACCGGCCCGATAATCCGGCGGGAGCCATCGTCGATGCCGCGGAGTTCGGTCTGAATCCGGCCGCCCCCGACAACACCGCCGCCCTGAACCGGGCCATCGCGCACTGTCGCGCCGCCGGAGCGGCTCGGCTTCGGGTTCCGCCGGGAACCTATCGCATGACGGCCGACGCCGCCGTCCTGTTCGACGGCCTGCGGGATTTCGTCTTCGACGGCGGCGGGGCAACCTTTGTCTACTGCAAAAAGCGAGAGCCGAATTTCCGCATCCGGCAGTGCGAGCGGGTCGTGTTGCGCAACTTCAAGGTGGATTGGGACTGGGAAAAAGACCCGCTTGCCAGTCTGGTCGAGGTGGCGCAGGCGGCGGAGGAGTTCGTGGACTTCCGGTTCGTCGAGTACGACCGGTTCCCCCGCCGGGATCTGCGCGTTGCGATCGTCAGCAGCTTCGACCCGGCGACCCGGTCGGTCGGCGTCGAGGGAGGTTTCGACCGCGGCTTTGAATTCTTTGCCGGCCGCAACCGGCCCGACACCGAATGGCTGTCCGGCAATGTGCTGCGGCTCCGTCAGAAGGGCGGGCTCGGCCGGTTCCGCGAAGGGCAGCTTTTTCGGATGCAGCATTATTACTACGATATGAATTGCTTTGTGATGGCGGACAACCGCCATCTCTCTCTGGAGGATATCGACATCCATTCCTGCGCGGGCCATGCTTTCACCGTCGGCGGCATTCAGCAGTACTGGCAGTTCCGACGGGTCAATATCGCCCCTCCGGCAGGAGTTCCCCGCCGCGTGATCACCTGTACGGCGGATCACTGCCATATTTCACGCTCGCGCGGCTTTTTCAAAATGGAGAACTGCGAATTCAGCTACGGCGCCGACGACTGCCTGAATGCGCACGACAACACCGGATTCGCCGAGAGATCCGGCGCTCATACCCTCGTGACCCGCAACGCCCGGCAGGATACTTTCCGGGTGGGCGATCCGGTTGAGCTGCGCCACGGCGACTACTCCCCCTCCGGCTTCACGGCCACGGTCCGGGAAGTCCGGGCCGTCGACGCGGCCGCCGGCCGGTATGAGCTTTCCTTCGCGGAGGAGCTTCCGGCGCCGCCGGCCGGAGGCTTCATCCTTTTCAACCGGAATTACGGAACGCGCAACCTGATCATACGCAACAATTTCTTTCATGACAACCGCGCCCGGGGGCTCCTGCTTCTGGCGCGGGATGTCACGGTGGAGGACAACCATTTCCGGCATAATGAGATGGGAGCGATCAAGATCGAAACCGGCTATACTCTGAATTCCTGGAGCGAGGGATACGGCGCCGGCAACATCGTGATACGGAATAACCGGTTTGATTCCGTGAATCCGCGCGACATCGGCAATGACGGCAAAGCGCGTGATATCTATCTGGGGGTCTATCTCAGGACGGACCCGTCGACGGAACGCACCGCTTACCCGATCCTTTCGGACATCCTGTTTGAAAACAATCTCTTCAAGGACAGCTTCGGGCTGGTCGCTTTCATCAGCTCCGCGGGGAATGTGACCTTCCGCAACAACACGTTCGTGAATCCCACCGCGCGGAAAAAGCCGCTGTCCTACCGGGCCGGGTTCCACGTGACCCATTCGGAGAATGTCCGCATCGTCGGCAACCGCTATATCGCGTCGCCGCACGTCCCGGATCCCGGCGTTTCCTACGCCCCGGATTCGGTCAGGGATTTGCAGGTCTACGGCAATACGGTCGTAACGGAACAGGCTCCCTGACCCGAAGCAGCTACACGCGCGGCTGCAGGAAAGAGCGGTAGCCGGCGGCGAGATTTTCCATCGCCTCGCGGTAGAAGCGGATCTGGTCGCGGGTGCCGCAGGCGCAGACCGCCCCGGCGGTCCTGCCGTCCTCGGTCGGCTGGGTCAGGTTGCTGATGGTCATGAAGCCGTTGATCTGGAGGTCGCTCAGCGGACTGATGAAGATTTCCGAGTCGCGCAGGATCGAAATGCCCATCGAACCGACGAATTCGCTCATCGACCCCGGCATCAGCCGCAGCGCGATCTGGTAGAACAGCGGGTGGATCATCGAATAGAGCTCCAGCAGCTCGTAGCTCTCGCTTTCACCGCGCCGGGTGCGCCACAGGCGGCGGTTGAACTCCTTCTGGAAGTTGATGAACCAGCTCAGCGGATTGTTGCGGTCGAAGTAGCGCCCCGCCCGGATAAAGACCAGACTCAGTTCCCGCTCCGCCGGATTGCGCCCTTCGAGGTCGGTGTCGACCGGAAAGAGCATCTTGCCGTTGCGGAAGAAGCGGTGCTGGGCCATTCCCCAGATGATCATTCCGGCGACCGTGGCGGGGCCTTCCATCAGCGTGGCGTACTTTTCATTCAGCTCCCGGCGCAGCGCCAGCAGCGGCTCGAAGTCCACGAAGAAGCGGCAGCGGAACAGCCGGTTGCCCGCGTACTGCACCTCCGGTTTCGCCGCCGGGCTTCCGGCGGGCGGGAACGGCAGCGTCCCGAAGTTTCCCCAGTTGTGTTTCAGGTCGGCGAGCAGTTCCTGCATCGGCATGCCGTCGACCGGCACGTGGTGGTACTGCATCCAGAGGTCGACTTCCCGGAAATCCGGCGTGAAGCGCGCGATCACATTCAGCAGCCCCCAGCCGGGATTGCGGTATTTGCGCAGATTGGGCGTGGCCAGCCGTCTGGCGTTCAGCGCAACCGGATCGTCCGGCAGGAATTCGCAGTGGATAAAGGTTGCGGTCAGCAGCCGCTCCACCAGGTTCTTGAGCTCGAATCTCGCGGCATAGCTGTAGCCGGGCACCTTGCGGGCCCAGCGCCGGAGCCGGGTCGAAAACCGGCGGCTGACCTCCTTGCTGTCGTGGCGGCGCAGGTTGTTGATCAGCCGGACGGCTTCGCGCATCACCGCCTTGACCGCCTCCGTGTCGAGGAGCTGGAAATTTTCACGCCCCGGGTCGAAGTGCATTTCGATCCACAGCAGCTCGCCGGTGCGATCGTAGAACGCCTCCGCCACATCCGTGAACCAGACTTTGCGCCGTCCCAGCCGGAACCAGCCGGGGCTGGCCGACCAGTGAAGCTGGCTGTGATTGCGGATGTATTCGCCGAGATGGTGAATCAGCTCCAGCCGGGCCGAAACCGGATTGTCGGGGCGGCTGCCGTGATAATAGTTCAACCGGAAGCAGGAGAGCACGAATTTGGAGTATTCGCTGCGCAGGAAAATGCCGGTCGCCTTGCGCCAGCCGTTCTCCTCGGCCCTCATGCCGAGCTTTTTCAGCAGTTGCAGCACCTTGATGAAGCCGAGCAGGAAGATCGTGCCGAAGCTCCAGCGGTCGACCAGCCGGGTCATCCGGAGTTTGTAGACGTCGCGCAACTGGCGCAGCTGATCCATCGAACGCTCCCGCAGCGACCGGGATTCCACCACCGGGGCGGCCGCCTTCGCCGGCAGCAGTTCCGTTGACGTTTCCGGCGCGGGCGCCGGGGGAGCGTCCAGCAGGAAATCGGCGATCAGCCTGCCGGTTTCCTCCGGGCACTCCTCCTGCGGCGAATGGCCGCATTCGGGCAGCACCTCCAACCGTGAACCGGCGATGCAGTCGTGGAATTTTTCACCGTCTTCCATCGGGATAATCCGGTCCTGTGCGCCCCAGATGATCAGAGTCGGCAGCCGCAGCTTGCGCAGATCCTGCTGAAAAGCCGGCACATTCGGAATCAGAAACTGTCTGGCCGCCGCGATCACGCATTCGCGCGAACCGGGCAGCCGCATCGCTTCGGCATAGGCTCCGACCAGCTCCTGACTGATCTTCATCTCGCTGGCATAGGCCTGCTGCATGATCAGATAGGCCATCAAATCCTCGTTGGCGAAGCGCAGCAGCGGATTGTCGTGTGACATCGCGGCCAGAGTTTCGATGAAGGCCGGCACCTGTTCGAACATGCCGGCGCTGTCGATCAGGACCAGTTTGTCGACCCGGCTGCGCACGTCGGAGTAGTTCAGGATCAGCGAGGAGATTGCCCCGCCCATCGAATGGCCGATCAGCACCAGATCCTTCAGGTCCAGCGAACGGATGAAGTCGGCGGTGCTGCGGGTGAAGTCGAACAGCGACAGCCGGTCCGGATCGTTCTTGGACGAATACCCGAAGCCCTTCACATCCAGCCGGATGTAGCGGAAATCCGGCGGCAGGTACTCCAGCACCGGTTCCCAGGTGCAGGAAAATTCCGCGAATCCGTGGATCAGCAGCACCGGTTGACCGGCCGCTTCGTTGTCGAAATAGGCGATCCGGGTGATGACTCCATTTTCATCGGCCTGTTCCAGCCAGCGGCGTTCAATCATAAGCGGAAATCATTTCCTCGCATTCGGACATTGATATTATCATAAAAGAAATATAACATCTCCCGCGCATTTTTACAGTCCTCGGAGCGAAAAAGCACAGAAAAAGCGACTTCGCGCCGTGTACAAGTTTCTTGAACCGGGATTTCGCTCCTTTTGGAGCGACCAAGGCGCTTCGCCCTTGGAACCCGACCGGCAAGGTGCCGGCGCCGG
>ERZ840096.2667-NODE-2667-length-13526-cov-3.154554_pt1 | contig 13526 bp, 9 predicted proteins | sample MGYA00519878_ERZ840096 | MGnify/ENA primary metagenome ERZ840096 (study PRJEB31850, sample SAMEA3708865) | human gut metagenome | biome: human gut; feature: human-associated habitat; material: faeces | place: China | collected 2014 ...
AAAAGCGAGCTCTCGCAAGAAGGGGCGACCTAAAAGCCGCTCTATACCGTGAATCTGGGATAGCCGCTAATCTGTGCCGCTGATTTGGGGCTACTGATCTTGGGCTGCTAATCAAGCGTTGCTAATCCGGTGCCTGATAGCCCCTGCTTGCTGCGCCTAAGCTGCTGCGAATCCTATATACTTTTAGATTGGTATATGCACTTACACATGGGAGGAGTCCAGATGGATCCCAACAAGCGTCCTGACGACATGGTTCGCATCACCACCCCGGAGCTTGCTCGCACGTTTATCGACGAGCAGGTTGCCGCTTGCCGCGAGCAGATCGGCGACAAGAACGTGCTGCTCGCCCTTTCCGGCGGCGTGGACAGCTCCGTTGTCGCGGCCCTGCTGATCAAGGCGGTTGGCAAGCAGCTGATCTGCGTGCACGTCAACCACGGCCTTATGCGCAAGGGCGAGAGCGAGCAGGTTGTCGACGTCTTCAAGAACCAGCTGGACGCCAACCTAGTCTACGTCGACGCCACCGACCGCTTCTTGGATCTTCTGGACGGCGTTGCCGAGCCCGAGACCAAGCGCAAGATCATCGGCGCCGAGTTCATCCGCGTCTTTGAGGAAGAGGCCCGCAAGGTGGGCGACCAGGTGAGCTTCCTGGCACAGGGCACCATCTACCCCGACATCCTCGAGTCCGACGGCGTCAAGGCGCACCACAACGTTGGCGGTCTGCCCGACGACCTGCAGTTCGAGCTGTGCGAGCCCGTTCGCCTGCTGTATAAGGACGAGGTCCGCATGGTGGGTCGCGAGCTGGGCCTGCCCGAGAACATGGTTGAGCGCCAGCCGTTCCCCGGCCCCGGCCTGGGCGTGCGCTGCTTGGGCGCCATCACCCGCGACCGCCTGGAGGCCCTGCGCGAGGCCGACGCCATCCTGCGCGAGGAGTTCGCCGCAGCCGGTCTCGAGGGCAAGGTTTGGCAGTACTTTGTCTCCGTGCCCGACTTCCGCGTCACCGGCGTGAAGGACGGCAAGCGCCTCTACGAGTGGCCGGCGTTCATCCGCGCCGTCAACACCGTCGACGCCATGACCGCCGAGGTCCCCGAGCTCGACTGGGCGCTGCTCAAGAAGATCGGCGACCGCATCGCCTCCGAGGTTCCGGGCATTTGCCGCGTCCTGTACGACCTCACGCCCAAGCCTTGCGGAACGATCGAGTTCGAGTAGTCGACGCTTGTCTTTATTGCGAAGAGCTAAGCACGGCATTATGTCTGGCTTTATCGACCTTACAATTTGAGTTGAAATGAGATGCGCCGGCTTATGGTTGGCATATCTGGGCACCTGATACGTTGGGTGCCCCTTTCATTTAATATGAGAAGATCGTGGCGAGAGACGCGGCCTTGCGGGCTCGGGTTTTTCGACCCGGGCCCGCTATTTGTCCCTCCAGGAATCGGGCAGCCTTCTCCGCTCGATTATCCGCCCGCCCTTTCTGCAGATTCTTAAACGAATGTGATCTGGAGCTTCTTCCCCAAGCCGTGGGCGATTTTGGCAAGCGTTGAAATCGACGGATTGCCGTTGCCATTTTCGAGTCGGCAGAGGTTTGCCGCCTTCATTCCGCATCTGTCTGCAAGCTCTTTCTGGCTAAGCCCCTGCGCGATCCGCGCTTCAACAATGCTCGCCATTACCTCTCGCTGTGTTTCTTGAGCCGCCCATTCGGCGCGGAATTCAGGGTCTTCAAGAGATTGTTCGAGATGCGCTCTATAGCTATTCATGCCTCTCCTTCCAATCGCTTCTCATCTTTTTTGCTTTTTCAATTTCCCTTCTGGGAGTTCGCATTGTTTTTTTAAGAAGCCATTTGTTACGATTGCTCGGTCGCCAGAGAAAAAGAAGTAAAGAAGTCTAGTGGTGTTAGAACCCTGCGGTGTTCTCAATTCATAAATTCCATCGCCTACGTGCTTGGCATAGGGCATCGGCAGTCTCGCACCGTAGGTTTCTAGGAGCGATAAACGCGCAAATACCTTCGCTTTCATCTTCGGTTCCAGACAGTCGATGAAATCTCTTACGGGTACCTTTCCTGCTGAGTCTTCATAGTAGATAACATCCATGCCTTCCTACCCCCTATATTATCATATAAGATAACATTATTGCGGACTATTATTGTAAACGAACGTCTGTTCTTATAATACCAGAACAGACGTTCGTATTGAATGCTATTCATAGATTTAGCTGGGGTGGTTTTATTTATTCTTGGTGGACAAACCGTAGTGTCTCCACCACGGCGGATACTTCGTCCACACGCTTTTGAAGTCCGCGCGCAATGTAGTCAAGCCGTCCGTTTGCGGCTGCGTGCTTGCTGTGCGAGAGAATCTCGACCGCCTCGTCCACAAAACCGGATAAAGCAGCGTGATCAAAAGCGGTGGGGTCATACCATGAAAGGTCGTTGGCAAGCGCCAGCTGGTGCGCGGGATTGGGGTCAAACGGCCTGCTTTGAAACGTCCAGTCGTTTCGCTCTACCTGCTGCGGCGTCTTGTTGTACCACAGCGAGTTGCCGGAGTCGAAAAGAGGCGCGGGGCGCATCTGCAGCGTGTCGACCGAGCGGATAAAGCCAAAGTTGCGCCAATGCCGGTCCGTGTTCGCAAGGATTGCGTCGCATACGATCATCTGCGACAGCGCACGGTGCATGTTAGCGGCATCGCATGCGTGGCGCTCCGCAAAGCGGACCAGGCGATCGTACGTTGTGGCCCCGCGCATGGAAGAAAGGTCGCCGCGAACAAGCGCCGCCGGAACGTATTCCTCGCGCTCGCCCAAGAAATTGGGGCATAGGCACAAGGGGCCGTCTTGGATGTGCGCAAGGGTGTAGGGAGCGTATTCGTCCGGCTGCAGCAGGCGGCGGTACAGGGCGGTCGCTACGACCTCGTTAAACGGTCGCTGGTCATCGCCCGTGCAGCCTTTGGCAAGGCAACGCACGCCATCGCGGATAACCCAGCGCTTTGGCAGCTCGCCCTCAGACGTGTTGTCGGGCGAATCGAGCCCCACCGCACTGAGCCAGTTATCCCACGCCATAAGGTTTGACTGGACAAAGTTGTTGTCAAAATAGTTGACGTCGCTCCACTGTAGGGTCTCATTGGTGGCGGGCCGCAGCCAATAACAGTCCGAGAGCGAGAGCGCCATGTTGTTGAGGGGCAGCAGGGAGAAATCAGTGATCTCGATTTGGCCAAGGCGGGCGAGCAGCCCTGGACGAGAGGCAGGAACGGACCTGTGTCCCCACCAGTCCGTGACGTTTCGGGGTTTCGCCTTGCCGCCGGAGGTGACGGTGCCAAGGGGCATGCGCGGCGCGTCCAGGATCTCGCGAACAACCAGGGGGTTATCTTTCCGCGGGTCATGGCGCACCACTGCAACCTCATGGTCGGCAGACATAAGGACAAAGGTTCGCGATGCGTCGAACTCCACCGCGGCGGCTTTGCCCGCAAGGTAGCGTTCGATCGATTCGCCATCGATCATCCGCCTGCCGCCAATAAGCGACCCCGTTAGCTCGCCTGATGAAAGCAATTGCGAGATTCGCGGCTTGGTCACGCCCAGCGCCCGTGCCGCATCTCCCATGGGGATATACGCATCGCTACCCATTGCCGCACCACCAATCGCTACCACGTTAAATAAGCGTTGATGCTTACATATGCGTCTACAATAATAGCACTTAATAATGTGGACGATGAGACGCGTCTGGGACGACCGGCGGCTAGCGCGGCGACGCGCCAGGTGCCCCCGCGTCCACAGGGGCTATCTGCCAAGGCACGCGCCTATGGTGCCAAGCAGCTCCTTATCCAAGCTGTAGCGCATCCAGCGGCCGTCTTTGCGTGCGGATACAAGTCCCATATCGCGAAGCGCGGCCATATGGTGAGAGAGGGTAGGCTGGGATATGTCCAGTTCCTCCAGCAGCTTGCAAGCGCATAGCTCATCCGAGTGCGAGAGCATGGCTATGATGCGAAGGCGATTGGGGTCTCCCAGCGTCTTAAGGTTGGCGGCGAGCCGAACCTCGTCAAAACATCCCGCTATGACGCGCCGCCTTAGGTATTCGATCTTCATCTTGATTTGATCCATTACGGCGACAAACTGCTGGTCTGGCCCTCCCGTGGGATCTTCCAACCCCCAGTCCTCGTGCCAGCGAGCGAGCAGGGTGGGGCATTGCACGCCGCAACCCATGGTGACCACCATGTCTACGGGCGGAATCTCCTCAAGGGGCTTAGGGGCCAGCGCGGAAGTGTCTACGCCGCGCTGCTGCAAAAGGCGCACGGCATCTGGGTTGACTGCGCGGGCAGGGTGCGTGCCTGCGGAACGGGCGTCGATTTCGTTTGGAGCAAGCGCGTGGGCCAAGGCCTGCGCCATCTGGCTGCGACAGGCGTTGTGCGTGCAGATAAAGGCGACGCTAAGCGGTGCGAAAGTGCTCATTGGTCCTCCAGGCGGGTGCGTGATTCTCGTCCATTATATAGATATCTGTCTATATAATACATATTGATGTGCATCAATATGACTACGGGCGCCGCGGAGCAAGGCTCTGGGCGCCAAGAGGGGAGTGCAACCATGGCAGATGCATCTTTGGATTGGGTTAAGAGCGCTTGTTTTGCGTGGCTTGAGGAGGGTGCAGGCGCTGACGCTGGCGAGCTGCTTGAACGTTTGATGGCGGACGAGAACTGCCCGGCATTTGGTCCGGCTCACCATGCACTGGTGGGAGCGGCGCTGCTTGCATGTTCTTGGAGGTCTGTGGGCAAGGGCGAGCTTGGGGATGCGTTGGACGAGCTGTTCGACCGTGCTTCCTGCGTGCCCGGCGCCGCGTGCGCCAAATGGGGCGTGTGCGGCGCCGCTGCATCGTGCGGCATGGCGTTCGCCATCTTGTCTGGTAACGCCCCGCTTAAGAAAGAGGGTTGGGGCGAAGGTCAGCGCATGGTGGCGCAGATCCTCGCCGCGATCGCGGACGCCGGTGCGCCGCGGTGCTGCAAGCGCGATTCCCGCATCGCCGTCCGCGTGGCGTCGTCCTGGTTCAACGACCAACTGCACGCTGGGCTTGTGGAATCCGAGCCCGTTCGCGGGTGCGCGGTCTATAAGCAAAATTCGGCATGTCTGGGTAGTGGCTGCCCGTTTTTCTCGTAGGGCAAAGGCGCTTTATCGAGTGCTTGGGAACGCGACGGAGGCGTTCTCTACAGGGAGCACGCCAGAAGGTCCGGGCGCTGCAGGGCTCGTCGCAGCGAGTTGGACAGATGCGCCAGGCGATTATCGAGCATCGCCAGCGCGCCAAAGGCGTAGTGGCTGCGCCCTTCCTCGTCCTCGATAATCAGCGTCCATGTGCCGCTATTCGATTCATACACGTTGCAGCAATGGCATCCCATCCAGTCAGACGCTTCATCGAGCAAGCGGGCGGCTTCGTCCTTCGAGATGGAGATGTAGGAGTCGGATGAGATGCAGCTGCGCCCGTATTCGTCCAAATAATGATCGACCAGGCGGCAGTCGCCATTTTGATGGAGCTCCAGCCGCTGGTGCACAAGGGGGCTGCGCGAGGGCTGCCGGCTGCGATCGTGCGTGCTCGATATAAGCTCGATATAAGGTAGAGCGCGGTGGGCTGGCAGGTCAGCAGCGCGGACGAGTTCTCGCCCGCGAGCTGAGCCAGTCGTTCGAGCGCCAGGATGAACCACAGGCGCACCTCGTGCCCCGCGGCCTTGCAGCGGGCCTTGTCCGTCGCCCAGAAATGATGGCTCACCAGGTGCGACACCTGATCCCATTTTGACATGACGGCTGATCCCAGAAGCGAGGCGTCCGTGACGGCGGGCAGATGCCAGTCCAGCTCCTCCAGGTTGTCGAAGGCGCCGGGATACGTGGCGTCGAAGGCCTCGCCCGCATCGTCCAAATATCCAAGCGCGGCGCAGTCGGCGCGAAACTCGCCCGTATCCAGCAGCTGGTGCAGGTTTTGGCGGCTGTCCCTAAAGCGCGGCAGCCATTTGCGGGTGAAGTCTCGCAGGGCGTTGGCGGCGGCGGTGGCGGGGGCTGCGGCGGGGGCCGTGGCTGTGGCTGCGGTAGTGGACGTCATGGGCTCCTCCTTTGTATCGATGGCTCGAATATAGGGAGGGGCTCGCTGCCGCGACGTACCTTTTGTTAGCCGCTGCGCCGTGGATTGGCAGCTCCGCGCCGCCGTCCGCTCGCTATGGCCGCTCCCCGTTTGCCGCCTGCTGATAAAGTGGGCGCCCCGCCTGCGAACGTGCAAGCGGGGCGCCCTGTCGTACGGGGTTGCTAAGCGGGTTGTGGAGTCGCTGGCTTTGGGGCCGCTGGCTTTGGGGCCGCTGGCTTTGGGGCCGCGATTCCTGGGGTTGCTACTGCGCCTGTTCCTGCGCCTCAAAGTAGCGCATCAATATGGTTGCGACTTCAGCGCGGGAAGCCACGTCGCCGGGCTTGAGTTCACCGGAGTCCAGGCCCTTGATGAAGCCTTCTTCAACAGCCCATTTCATGGCGTTGCCGGCGAAATCGGATACCTTGCCGGCATCGGGGAACTTGGACAGGTCGCCACGGCCCGAGGTATCGACGCCGTTCTTCTGGGCAAAGCGCATCAAGAACACCGCAACCTGCTCGCGCGTGACCGCGTGGTCGGGGCCAAAGTCATTGGTGCCGTCGTAGCCGCTGACAATGCCGTTCTCGGCGCCCCAGGCGACCACGCCCGCAAACCAGTCGTCGGCGTTGACGTCGCCAAATGTACCGCCCTTGCCGTCCAGCTCGCCGTTGTCGGCGCCGGCGGCGCGCGCCAGCATGGCGACAAATTGCGCGCGGCTGGTGGTGTCGGTTGGGCCCATCAAGTTGGTACCTTCGTAGCCGCGCAGGTAGCCCTTCTCAAGTGCCCAGTCGATGGGGTCGTGGTACCACTGGCTCGCGTCGATGTCGGCAAACTTGTGGGTTTCGCATAGATCGCCGCCGTCGCAGCCAAAGACCACGTTCACCTCCACGTCGCCCTGGGGCATGGTGAACTCAAACTCACCCTTCTCGTTCTTGCGGACCTCGACCTTGTTGCCGTCCTTGTCAGTGACGGAGATGCTGCGGACCTCCTTGCCCGCCTGCGGCTTGGGGTAAACGGTGACTTTATCGCCCGCATCCGGGTTCTTGGGGCTCACCTCCACCTTGCCGCCGGGGTGCGCGGGGATCTCGATATCGTCCTTGGCGGGCGGCTGCGGGGTCACGGGCGGCTGGGGCTCGGGGTCGGGCGTGGGCGCCGGCGCTCCCTCAAGGCGAAGGTTGAGGATTGCCTCCATGAGCGACAACCTCATGGCGTTGGCGTCGTTGATGGTGGGGGAGCCCTGGGCAAGTGCCTTGGCCTCGGCGATCTTCGAGGTCAGCGCGCCATAGGTTTGGGACGAGAACACCGCGACACCTTCTCCCTGCTTGACGGCCTCCGCCGCGGTGATTTGCGCTTTCAGTGCTGCGGTGTCCGCAACGGCGTTGGCGTCGTGCAGGCGAAGCTCCGCTGCTGACGCAAAGCCGCCCTCGCCCTCAACGTAGACTAGCTTAACGGCGCGGACGTTGTCCTGGCGCTCGAAGCTGATGAGGTAGGGGTCGCGGGTGAGGTTCTTGATGGTTCCGTCCGCGACCTTCTTGAAGGTCTTGCCGTCGGCGGAGACGTGGACCTCGTACTTCTTAAGGTCGCCGTTGGTGCCGGTTTGGCGCGGGGTGTAGACAATGCCGTCCACGCCCAGCGGCTGCTCCGAGCTTAGGGTGATGTGGTGCTGTCCCGTGCACTTGTCTGGGCTGTAGCGAGAATGCCAGATGCTGCCGGTGTTGCCGTCCAGCGCGCTTGCCGCCTTGCCGTCGCCGTTCTCGCAGTCCGCGGTCGCCTTCAGCAGGGCGGGGTCCACCACGCTCAGGTCGGCGACGGGCTTGAGCTTGAGCTCGTCCAGGGCACTGACCAGGGATTTCTCATAGTTGTCCACAACATCCTGCTGCGAGGCGCTCATGTTGCGAACGATGCTATCGCGGGCGATCGCGACGGCGCGCGCACCGGCGTCCTCGTACTCGGAGAGGTCGGCGGGGATGATGGCGAGGTAGGCGTCGATGCGGCCGTAGTCGGCCTTCTTGTAGCCTGCGGCGTCCAGCTTGGCCTCGATCTTTGCGGCGAGATCGGCGATGGCGTCTGCCGACGGGTCGTACTGGCGGAAGATCTCCGTAGCCTGGGACAGCATACCCTGCAGCTCCGCATCGCCCTTGATGGCGGAGTTCTTGGAGGCCAGCAGGTTCGCCTTCACCACGGCGTGGTCCAAGGGCATGGTGGAGTTGAAGTCTTTAGCGGTGCCCAGGCGGATATCGTCCACATAACCCGCGAACGCGTTGCCGGATTCGCTGCCAACGGTGCCTACGGGCAGCATGCAGGTGGCCTTGATCTGGGCGCGCGTATTGGTGCCGATGGTGTCGACCAGTTTGCCGTCCACGTACAGATGGGTCTTCTCGAACTCGTTTTTGAACTCGAGCTCAACCCACTGGTTGGCGGGCAGGGCGTAGTTGAAGGAGTACGCGCGGTTCTCGCGGGTGATGCCCACTTTGCCGGTTTTCTCCTGGACGGCCATGATCTTGCCGTAGGGGGACTCGAACAGCACCTGCTCGTCCTTGGAATTGTCCGTGCGCTTGACCTTGACGCGCAGACTGTTGCCCAGCCCGGCGGTCTCGAGGCCATCTAGCTTGGCAAAGGACTTGCCGCCGTTGAGATGCAGCGCCTGGCGTCCGTCGACGCTCTCAAGCTCGGCGTTCTCCATCTTGCCCAGGGCGTGCTTCTGGCCGGATGCATCGTCCAAAGAATCCATGGTGAGATGGGCGATCGAGCCTTGCTGGTTGGCCTTTTGCTCGTAGCCAAAGTTGGTGGAGGGGGCGTCGCCCAGCTGCTTCACGCGCTCTTGCGCGGCGGCGAGGTCGACGGCGCCGGTCTTGCCCCAGGTGTTGGCGGCGAACAGGCCCAGCGCGCCGTCGATGCGGCGGTAGATGTCGTACTCGCTCATGCCGTTTTCTTGGAAGTCGCACATGTCGTTCCATACGGCGAAGGCGCCGCCGGAGATCTGCGGGTCGCCCGCGGGGATCTCGAAGCCGCTGATCTCGTTGACCTTGTCGTTGTAGCAGGAGTTCTGGTTGAGGTAGTCATAGTAGTAGCCGGCGTTGGGGACTATGTAGAACACGCCGTCTTGGCAGTCGATCAGCTCGAAGCCGAGGTCGTACATGGATTTCATGTCCGCCCAGCCGGGGTTCCACAGGTTCATCTGGCGGCGCTTGCCGGTCTCGGAGACGCCCTTGACCGCCACGTCGCCCTTGATGGTGGTGAGCGAGCCCCATACGCGGGCGGTCTTGCCGTTGTCCTCCGCGTACTTGAACATGTCGTTTACAAAGGTGCGGTAGGCGTTGCCGTCTGCGTTGTACTCGTCCGCACCGATGTGGATCACGTCCGCGTCCGCGAAGACGGCCGCATCGCCGCCCTGCACGTACTCATCGAAGATGCCCTGGACAAAGTCGAGGCTCTCGTTGTACTGGTTCTTGAGGTCCAGATGGTCGGTGGCGCGGCCGGTGGTGCCGTGGCGCAGGTCCGGGCGCACCTTGGTGAGGGCCAGCGAGTGGGCGGGGGTGTCGATCTCTGGGATGATGTTCACGCCCAGCGCGCGCGAGTGCTCGATGTAGGCCTTGAAGTCCTTCTTGGTGTACCACACGTCCTTAGCGGTAAGGTCCGCCTGGTTCTTGCCCTCGCCCGCTTTGACGTCCGATTCCAGGCGGAAGGCGGAGTAGGCCTGCATGGGGTCTTTGAGCTGCTCGAGCGGGATGAGGTTGTCGTTGAGGTGGATCTGCAGGTCGTTCATCTTGTACCAGGCCATCTGGTCGGTGAGCTGGCGCAGCCACTCGATGGTGAACGTCTTGCGGCCCACGTCCAGGATGAAGCCGCGGACCTTGTGCAGCGGGTAGTCGCGTGCGGTGCCGCAGGGGAAGTCGCCGGTCTGCTTGACGCTTTGCAGGATGGTTTTGGAGCCCCAGTTGGCGCCTGCCACGGCCTCTGCGCTGACGGTGATCTTGTCCGCGGTGGCCTCGATGAGGTAGCCCTCCTCTTTAAGGCCGCGCTTCTTGTCCGCACCCAGGGTGAAGAAGACGTCTCCGGCCTGGGCGGCGTCCGCCTTGGCGACCTCTATGCCGCGGCCGGTGAGCGCTTGGTAGTCCGAGGCGAACTGCTCGGCCATCTCTTTAAGGGAGGCGTCTTTGTAGGTGACGCGGGCAAAGGCGGTGAATCGACCCGTGCCGCCCTTCCATTCACGCAACTCGGGAAGGATGACCGGAGCGGCCTCGCCCTGCTCGCTGCCCTTCATGGAGCCGGGCACGGTGACCTCGACCTCGCGGAAGGAGTACGCCTTGGTCTTCTCGTTCACCACCTTGAAGGACGCCTTGACCTTGGTGTCCACGATGGGCTGGTAAATGGTGCCGTCCGCATCGATGACCTGCTCGTAGTCCGTGCCGTTGTAGGTGACCTGGTAGCCCTCGTGCTTGGGCAGGGTGATCTGGTCGGTGAAGTTCTTGGCGGGGTCGATTTCCCCGTTGACGGTGATGCCCGAGAGCATGTCGCCCATGCTTGTGGCCGGCTCGCCGCCGTAGACCTCCATCTCGTAGAGAGAGACGGTGCCCCAGGCGGTGCCGCCATCCGGGTCGCTATAGGTGCTGCCGTTGATGTAGAGGCGCACGTAGCGGGCCTGCTTCGCGGTGTCGCCCAGGGTGATGGTCTCCGTCTTTGCGACGGGGTGGTCGTTGTTGGTGTAGGCGTCTACCCAGCTGCTCTCCTGGTTGAGGTCCGCGCCGTCTTGCGCCAGCTGAATCTTGTAGCCCTTGGCCTTGCGCTGCTCCCAGAACAGCCGCACGGTCTTGACGTCGCGCGTCTGGCCCAAGTCGACGTAGACCCAGTGCGGGGTGGTGGGGCAGGCGCTCTCGCTAGCGGAAGCGCTTGACCAGCGGGATTCGCGCTTATCGACCTTGCCGTCAAAGAGATTGTTTGGCCCTAGGGTGTCCGCCTCCTTGCTGTCTGAGACGCCGGTCATCTTGAGGGCGACGTTGGCTGCGGGGTCCTGCGCCTGCTGCGAGCCGTCATCGTCCGCGGAGTTCATGATGGTGAAATCGCAGGCGCTGACATTTTGGTAGTGTGAGACCTTGGTAATCTCGAGCTTTACGTAGCGACCGGTTGCGAGGGAGTCCAGCTTGACTTTGGACACGCGCTCTTTGTTGCCCGTGATGCGTTTGACGGGTTTGCCCCAGCCGTCCTGCGAGGTCGAATTGGATACGTATATGTTGAAGTCGACGGCGTGCTCCGCGTCGTTTTCCCAGGTAACCTCAAAGGTGTCGAACGTCTTCTCGCCCTCCAGGTCGACGTAGGCCCACTGGGCAGGCGCCTGCTCCGCCGACCAGCGCGACGCTTTGTCGGAGTCCGTGAGGTTTTTGGCCGGCAGGGTTGCGAACGCGTTGCTCACGGTGACCGGTTTATCCTGTGCCAGGTTCGCCGGCGTGGCGAAGACGACTGCGGGTGCGGTGAGGGACGCGGCGAGCGCCCAGGTGCATGCGCCGATTGCGACGGCCGACCCCTTCACGTAGCGATGGCTCATAGTGCCCCTCTCGATGCGTTGTTTCACGCGGGATTCTCGAATGTGCGAGATTTCCCTATTTTCGGGAGCGCGATTTTTGCCATGGGCGGCGAGTCGGTGTGCGGTTTGGGACGGTGTATGGTTACTCATGTTCGTTCGAACAGGTTCTGAGAACGTGTACACATGTCGTATAAACAATATCTGCAGCTACAGGGAAGGCGCCTTGTTCGTTTTTCTGGACGAGCTGCAATTATGAGAATAATCCCAGAGTCTTTCTTGCCAATCGGTGAACGGTATTAAATATAATTGCTGGTAAATGCTGGTTTTTAATAAAAAATACCAACTGGTTTCTATAAAAAGTAACAAGTGTCTCCAACTGTTGAACACCGGTTGCGCTTCTTTGCCTATGGGCATACCCGTAGCCAAACCCCTTGCCCGCGCGTATCCTAAATTGTGCGAGGGGAGCTGTTTATGGAACTTGTGACTCTAGGGATATTCTGCGCAGCCTTGGTGGGCGCGATCTTTACCGGAGTGCCGACCGTGTGCGCGCTGCTTGTTGGATTGGCGGCGTTTTGCATCTATGCGTGGCGATGGAGCGGTTCGGTGCGGCGTGTTGCCCGCATGTGTTGGGAGGGCATCACCCCCATCGCTAAGATCCTGGGCATGCTGGCGCTGATAGGAGTGCTCACGGGGCTATGGCGCGCGGCCGGCGTGATCCCCGCCATCGTGTACTACGCCGTGCCGCTCATCAGCCCTGGCGTGTTTTTGTTGGCGACTTTTCTGCTCAACTGCCTTGTTTCCGTTTTGACGGGGACCTCGTTTGGCACGGCCGCGACGGTGGGATCCATCTGCATCTCGATGGCGGGTGCCATGGGCGTACCGCTTTTCGCGGCGGGCGGGGCGGCGCTTTCCGGGGCGTTTTTTGGAGACCGTTGCTCGCCCATCTCTACCAGCGCTCTTTTGGTTGCCGATCTTACCGGCACGGATTTCTACAACAATCTGAAGCGCATGGTCAAGAGCGCGGCGGTTCCCTTTGTATTGACGTGCGTCGCGTACTTCGCGCTGGGGCTGCTTATCCCCGCGAGTGGCGAGGCGGGCGATATGGCCGCTTCGCTGGCGAGCGCATTTGCCGTGGGGCCCGTGGTTCTGCTGCCGCCGGTGATCGTGTTCGCCCTGGCCTTGATGCGCGTTGATATCCTGGTGGTCATAGGAGCGGGCATCGCCTCTTCGGTTCCATTGTGCCTGGCGGTTCAGGACATGACCATGGCGGACGTAGCTCGCACGGCAATCTTGGGATACGTGGCTCCGTTGCCGCAGGTGCGGGCGCTTTCCGGCGGCGGGCTGGTTTCAATGCTCGATGCGGTGCAGATCGTCTGCATCACATCCGCGTATGCGGGCATTTTTAAGGAGACGCCGCTGTTGGCGGGCATCGACCGCGTGGTGCGGAGGATGTCGCGGCGGCTTTCTCCTTACGGGGTTACGCTAACGACGTCTGTGTTTACGGCGATCATTTCTTGCAACCAGACGTTGGCGATCATGCTGGCGCACCAGCTGTGCAGCGATCTCGACCAGAACGCCAGCGACCATGCCCTTGACCTGGAAGATTCCGTGGTGCTGGTGGCGGGATTGGTGCCGTGGTCCATCGCCGGGGCGGTCCCGCTGGCGTCCATGGGCGCGCCCGTTGCAGCGAGCATGGCGCTGGCGATCTATCTCTACGCCGTTCCCGCCTGGCGGCTGCTGTCGGGATGGTTCGCGGCGCGAGGGCGGGCGCGCTGCGCTGTGCGTTGAGCAGGGGATTGCGATTCAGGTTTGCCTGGAAGGCCTCGGGGAGCATGTTATGCATGAATGAGCCTGAAATGTGGATGTTTATGCAGGTGAAAACGGCGCTAAAAAATCGTACCCATTCGGCGTGGTCAATGAGTGCCACGAGGCGGG
>ERZ840096.2673-NODE-2673-length-13487-cov-2.552859_pt1 | contig 13487 bp, 10 predicted proteins | sample MGYA00519878_ERZ840096 | MGnify/ENA primary metagenome ERZ840096 (study PRJEB31850, sample SAMEA3708865) | human gut metagenome | biome: human gut; feature: human-associated habitat; material: faeces | place: China | collected 2014 ...
AATTACAAACACTTGAAAAAGGCCTAATCTTTGCCAAGTAAGTCTCCCGTCTCGACGAGAACTTCCTTCCCGAAATCTCCGAGTTCACGGAACGGATTGATGCCTCCCGTCATTCCACGGGACAGCTATAACATCCCTCCCCTTCGAACTCGACTTCCACGGTCAAGTGATCTATGCCCGCCTCCTTCAACCGATCCACGGCATCATGTTTCACCCGGATAGCATCCGCCCGTGAAATATCATCTGCCACAATCAAGTGAGCCGAAGCGATATTCCTTTCCCCGTCCAGCGTCCACACGTGCATGACCTGCACGTTCGGCACCTCTTGTAAAATGGCCTTTATCTTATCCTCCGGCATATGTTCCGGCGCAGCTTGTAAAAGGATTCTAAAAATTGCGTACAAATTCCGGCACACGTTTGTCAGAATAAACACTCCGATACCAACCGAAAGCAACGGGTCAATAAAATACCATCCCGTATAACGAATAATCACGCTACCGATCAACACGGCCACCCATCCCAGCACGTCCTCCAGCAAATGTAACATCACAGCCCGCTGGCTGATCGAATTTCCTCTCATCAATCGCAAGGCTGCTCCCCCGTTCACGACAAGCCCCGCCACCGCCAGCCACATCATCCCGGAATAATTCACCTCCGCGGGGTGAAATAAACGAGGAATCGTCTCCATAAACACAAAGATGGCCCCCACCAGCAACACGATTGAATTGATTAACGCCCCTAGCGTCGAAAATCGCTTATACCCGTAAGTAAACGTCACGGTCCTCTTCCTGTTCGAATAACGTTCCAGAAAATAAGAAACCCCAATAGAAAAAGCATCCCCGAAATCGTGAACAGCATCGGAAATAATCGCCACCGAATTTGTCCATAACCCGCCAATAACCTCTATTATAGCGAATCCCAAATTCAAGAAAAAAGCAATTCCCAAATTCCTCGTGCTTTCTCCATGCTCATGTTGATGTCCCGTATGTGAATGATCATGTCCCATAAAATTATCGTCTAATCCGTAAAAGAACTTTTTCTTCAAAAATACGAAGAAAATAGGACAAATAAAAATTAAATACCCCCCTGCGTTGTTTGGGTTACAAAATAATGCAGGGGGGCTAACCAAAAAAATCCTACTATTTCTTTATCTTCTCCTCGATACCATCCAACATACGCCCTGCAAAAGAAACCACCGCCGGAGGTAACACCTTCAAATACGTTCGAACAAATTCACTCATCTGTCGCAAGACCTCCTGATCTTCCGATTGCACCAAACGAGTCATATTCATAATTAATAAATTACGAGCAGTACCACTCAACGCCTCAAAATTTTCCCAACATAATCTCATAAACGTGGCATCATTCTCTCTCACCCGTCCCTCGATCAAGCGAAACATCGGTTCATACTTATTTTTCTCGACTAATCCCAATTCTTGAATTTTACGTTTCAAAGCCTGGTAATCTTCCTCTTTGTATGCCCCCTCTCGAAACATATAACCGGAAAAATAACGTCCTAGTTCCAAATTATACAAATGTTCAATTTTATCATAAATCGTTTTACGCACCGAAGCATCAAAACCGTCCCGATGATCCACCATGAAGCTAGCTTTCTCATCTGTCAAATCCAACGTGTAACGAGTGAACAGAAAAGAATTTTGAGACTCCAAACGTTGGATCTCCGTCAACGAAGCATAATAATCATTCACCACCTTAAAACCTTCCGCCTCCTTCCGCTGCTCCATCAAATACAAGGCGTAACGATTCACCAGATCAGGAGTACGCTCTCCATCGGCATAACGTGCCGCCAGCTTATCGGGTGCATAATTAGGATTCAACGCCTCATCCAACTTAGTCAAAAACTTGTCCGCATCCATCGCACCTTTCAACTCGGCCCGCACCTTTTCATCCGTGTCTACCACAATAAACGTCGGATAGGCTGTAACCTTAAAACGCTTGGCAAGCTCTCGTCCCTCTTTCTCCGCATTCAACTTCAAACAAACGAATTTCGCATTAAAATAATCCCCCACTTGCTTCTGCGGGAATACATCCTTTGCCATCACCTTGCAAGGCCCACACCAATCCGTGTAAAAATCAACAAACACCATTTTCCCCTCCTGCTTGGCAGTTACAATAGCCTCTTGCCATGAAAGTTTCCGAAATTTAGTCTGGGCAAAACTCGTGATCCCCACAACTAAAATCACTGTCAAGAAAATCAATTTTTTCATCTCATCAAATTATTAATCCCCCCGAAGTTTCCCTCAGGGGGCATCCATGGATTATTCTTCTTCTTCCTCCTCCGGTTCTTCCTCAGCGGGATCCTCCCCGTATTTCCATTCAACATCCACGACCTTCATGGTAACTGGCCAGCAATCTTCCTCATCATACTTCAATTCAGGCTTCTGAGCTCCACCAAGTTGTAGAAGCTTCAATTCTCCTTTTTGCCCACTATAAGTAGTCACCCAAAAAGAACTATTACTCAAAACAGCATCTGCTTTAAGACAGGAAATATCACTTCCCATCTCCATAGAACTTAACGTATTGTATGAATAATTGTAAGCATACAACGTCGACCCTACCGAATATAAAACGACATAAGCGTTAGACATAAAAGCATAATGCGTAGCTTTATCAAAATCAACAGCTACCGCTTTGTCTATCGTATATCCATTCACTTTGGTTGGAGTATTGACCGTATTAAAAGGAGTTTTTCCTCCCGGCCTGAATCTATAAATGTAGTAATTAATATCCTCTCCCTCCAAATCTTTCATCAATGCCACACAATCACACGTATAATCTGATGCAGAATTACGTAAATTCTCACCATACACGATAGTTCTCTTCACACTTGCCTGATTCCAAGGGAATTTATCCCCCGGATAATCTATCAATTTCACACAAGAAGTTGCATTACTACCATATAAACTTCCAGGCCGCACAAAACACTCTTCATCCATATCATAGAAAAGAGGCAACAAATTACCGGTAGGCCTCGTTCCCAATTGAACGAATGCCATCGGATACGGTTTAAAGAATTCTTTACTGTATGCACTATAACGATTCATCGGATTAACATACACTTCAGAACCATCACTTATTGATATAGTTGTCATATAAATCGCACTATCTGTTATGATTCCCCGACTTTGATAACTCCGCATGGTAAGTGCTGCATTGTACATAACATTAGATTGCCGCGGGAACATATCGCGAATCCTCGGAATCTCCCTAGAAACTTCCATCTCCTCAAGCGTCATCATCTCATGAAATTCTCCGACAGGTATAAAATTATTCCCCCATGTCACCTTCATATCTTTTTCATCTGTCATTAACCAAAGGTGTGCAGAGTTTTCTTTACCAGTCCTATTTCCAGTATAAATCAAATTACGAGCACCTTTCAGATGCAATTCAGAATTATCGAATATATTTTCAACCAACACGATAGAATTGTCCGGTTTTTGCACCAACATATCCATCCGAACTTCCCCATTGTCCGTCTCTCCTAACAACACCCAGCCTTGAGTTAATTCACTGAAAATAGTCACCCCCGTATTTTTGATCCACTCCAATCCGGTACTCTTATCAATCACTTGAAAATAAAGCGTGTAATTTCCCGGTTTGAAAGATACCACCGGCCACGTCAAATCCTTGGTCGTCCCCACCTCCGTGTGTTTGTGTTCCTTCCCGGAACAGAAAAACCACTTATATTCATAATTATCCTCGTTATCACCATAGATATCACCCTTCACGGTTGGGTGAATCTTCAATGTATCCACTCCTTTTTCCAACGTTTGATTCATCTCTTCGTCAGTAAAAGTAATCGTCACCCCATTCTGATAATCGTAGTCATAATTTCCCTTATCCTCCACGTCACAAGCTTGCCACATGAACAAGGACAACAGTAAAAATAATCCGTATCTCATTATATTCCCTCCCATATTTATTCATTTGCTTGAGGTTTGTAATATTGTTTCACTAACTCTTCAGGCAGAGTCTCTTCGTTCCACCAAGTAATTCCGGGAACCCACATCATGGTACCTCTATCCTCCAACAACCACTCTTCCCAGCCATCTGCATCTCCTCTTTGGAGTCTGGCATATCCTAGATTAAATCTACGTTGCAAATCCGTTACGGCAGTCTGCCTGATTTTAGTTCCGCGACCACCTTGCGTTATCGCCCCTACTTGCTCGAAATGAGCTTTGGTATATCCCGTCACATCCATCAAATATTGATACTTCGCGGGAGAAAAAGTCCCAAAATACGAGGAATACTCATTAGCACCCCAACCAAGCGGTCTCTGCAAAATATTATTAAAGAACACATCATGAACGGCCGGATCTCCTCCCGTCGCAAATTGAGTTTTCGTATCATTCCATCTTCCCGGTATCTGCCCCACTTCCGAAAAAGGCAAGGTAAAATGTTCACCCGGTTCTATACGGAACTGAATACGAGCCGTGTCATGCGTCAACCGAGCCGTTCTAAAAACTTTCAAGGTTACATACGCATGATTCTCTCCCGCCTTGATCACCTGCTCCTCCATGAACCCCGTGTACTCCTCTTCCGGAATAGCGTTCGTACTGTCTTGAACGATCTCCACCCGGAACGGACGGTCATAATCCTTAATAGAACCCGAAATTCCCACCTTCATCGTAACATCGGCTTCCTCCGCTTCCAACGTACCGAATGAAACGTACGTGTAATTCTGGCGGGCCCATAAACTCTCGTTTCCGTGAGACGCACCATACTGCACGTCAAAATAAATACCATCCACCCCCTCGTACTCCATTACCTCTTTCTTTTCACAACCAGCTACCAAGAGACCTCCTATCACCCATAGGAATATCATTAATTTACAAGTATATATCTTCATAATTATCCGTTTTAATTGTTTGTCGAACCTCGTTTATCAACCTCCACGTCCGGTAACGGCCATTTGTAATTATCAGTCAACATCTCGTAAGTACCGCCAATCTCGGATCCACTAAGGAACGTCGTTAAATTCAAACGCTTGTAATAAAAGAACAATTGTCCTTCACCAATTACCTCCCTAGCAAACTCTCTAGTCACCAACTCTCTTACTTCATCCGAAGATGTTGCCATGATAGGCATATGACAATTCCGATGTTCCCGGATGGCAACTAAATATTCCAGCGCTTCTTCGGGAGTTGCCGCACATTCCGCTGCTATCAAGTAAGCCTCACTCAATCGAATCAAAGGAATCATATACAAATACGTCTCCGTTCCATCTAATTCAGCCTCACGACCGGCATCCGCATATTTCAAGAAATACAAGGAACTATTGGCATCCACTTTTTCATCATCGTTATCATCATCGTCGTCATCGTCATCCTTTTTTGAATCCTCCGTAGTAGTATATACAGCCCATGCCAAACTTGCACGCCAATCATTATCCGGATCATCATAAAAAACAGGAATCTGAGAATTAGAAGGATTACTCCCTATAAAAGTCAAACGAGAGGTTAGCTGTAAAGCCGAAACAAAATAACTCGAATTAACCTTCGAGCGGGAAGAATTATAAATTGCGAAAAAGACCTCAGAAGAAAACAATAAATCATTTTTATCATCAGCTTCCACTTGCGCCGGTGTCGTCCACGGGAAAATCATCTTATTTTCGTCCACCATATTCTTGCCAATCACCTCCTCTTTAGCAATACGATAAGCCGTTGCCTTATCCCCTTTCCACAAATAAGCTCGTGCCAAAAGAGTCTGTACCGCAAAATAATTCAAACGCAACTGACGATAGGTGAAATCCGCCCGTTCCAACCCGTCATCGGAAGTCACCGCATTACCCACTCCCGTGGTAAAAACAGGATCATTATCTTTCAATAACCGAGCGGCCTCTTCCAAATCCTCGATCACCCGTTCAAGCACATACTCGGCTGAACGCAACGGCGTGATATCACGCTTCGCTTCATTCTGGTAGGGAATTGTAAGCGTCGACTTCGTGTTTTCATTATAAGACGGTCCGTAAAGTCGCAACAAATCGAAATGAATCATGGCACGCAATGCCAAAGCCTCCCCCTTCACGATTGGATAATACTCCTCACGCAACGCACTATTTTCCTCGTCACAATGCACAAGCAACCCGTTAATATTCGCTACCAGCGCATACATTTTCGTCCAAATACTATTAGACTTATTTTTAAATGCGTCATCATTAAACTGGTAATTAGCGAATACTTTATAATTATGGTTACCGTTCACCATATTATAATATTGAGCCATCACATCAATCACCCCCAAACTCAAATCCTCAGCATACACATCAATCATACCCATATACACCCCGTTCAAAGCGGTCATAAAACCGTTATTAGTAGAAAAGAGCGTGTTCTCCATGATCTTATCACTCATCTTCACGTCCAACCAGTCGGAACAAGAAGTAGTCGGCAATGCCAATGTCCCCGCCACCGCCAAAAGCTTAAATATATTCTTTAGTTTCATAATAACAAATTAATTAAAAGTTAAGCCCTATCGAGAATGATACCGAACGCTCGAACGGATAACTGGTTCCACGCTCCTCCTTAATTGAAGAAATCCTAAAAATATCATTCATGTATGCAGTGAAATTAATTGCCGAAGCCCCGATATACTTCAACCACTCGGCATCTGTCGTGCGATAACCGATATTTATAGAATTGCACGAAAACGTATTCTCTTTCTCGATAAAACGACTACTCATTTTCGTCGAATTCGTATCATCGATACGCTTGAAACGAGCGATATCACCCGGTTTCTGCCAGCGATCATACAAAGCCCGCTTATCCTGATTATACTTCAACTGGGAAGAACTAATATTCTCTACCTTATTAAATAAAGTTGACAACTGTGTCAAACCTCCCACCCGATAAGAGAACGACGCTCCGAAAGTAAATCCCTTATACACCAGAGAAGTCTGGAAAGAACCTTGAACCTTCGGGTTACTATCTCCAATCAACACCTCGTCCTCCTGCTTCCATTCATACGTGTACGAACCGTCCTTCTTGATAAAAATCTCGTTACCGGTTGCCGGATCAATACCCGCGGAACGTACTGCATAAACCCCCGTCGTGCTGGCATTATCATAATAACGCAACAAAGAAGCACTAGCTTGTCCGCGCTCATTATACTCCTGCAACAAATTACCGATCTTCTTGTATTTTGTAGTGTTATGATTCAAATTACCGCTGATATACCAGTTAAACTCCCGTTGCTTGATCAAATAATAAGTCATACGCACGGAAATAGAACGGTTATCAGTAGCTCCCACGTTCATCGGTGCGGTCGCCGCCCCGGTTGAAGTAGGCATATCAATACGCACCAACAGTGGGTCGGTATCACGCATCTGGTAATCAAAATTCAAATTCAACCGACCAGCAAAAAATTGAACATCCAACCCGAAATTATGCGTCACGGTACGTTGCCACTTCAAATTATTATTACCCCATGTCTCCACCCAAGCGGCGAGCCCGAAAGGATTAGAATAAGCCGTATTATACATGTAAATACTAGACGACAACTTCGCATCATAATTCTGGTTACCGGGATTACCCAACGAATAACGTAATTTCAGATAATTAATCACTTTATTCTCAGCAAAAAAACGCTCGTTATGTACATTCCACCCGACACCCACAGCCCAAGTCGTCGTGAACGGATCGTTAATACCGAATTGAGACGCCCCATTCGTCGTTAAATTAAAATCGATCAAATAACGCATATTGTAAGCATAATTCGCGTTGAAATAATAACTGACACTCCGACTCTTGCTATCCGAAGCACTGGGTTTTCCGGTTACATAACTGGAAGAAAAATTCGGACTGGAAAACTGATCGGTAGTATACCCTTGAGCTCCAAAACCGTAAGACTCCTGATTCTTGTCCGAGAACTGCATACCGGCAACCCCGTTCACCGTATGATCGCCAAAAGAACGACCAAAAGTCAAATTCAAACGCCCTGTAATTGAATTATTTGAAGATGAATTCTTGGTATAAGTTCCCTTCTTGTCCGCATCGGTCTTGGCAAAAAACGTCTCATTCGGTGAACGGAAACGCTCCGCTTCCGACTTCGACATCTGATATTGTAAATTACCACGTACGCGGAAATAGGTCAAAAAACGGTACTCGATTTGGAAATTATTCGTTACACTCCAAGTATCCGTCTCATTCGTACTTGCTTGCTGGTAATCCCACAAAGGATTCCAAACATAATCATAATTATTCGCACCGGCTAAACTCTCCCGGTACACATACTTGGGCACCTCTCCGTCAACCGTGCGCTTAGCATAGAACGGGTTCATCTGAGAATACGCCGAAAAATCCACCGGATTATTCACGGCCTTGGTTTTTCCGATCATCGTCTGGTTGGAGAACGACAAATCTTTTACCCGATAAGACAAACGGATATTCCCGTTCAAGACATCACGACTTGACTTTTTCATCACCCCCTGCGTGTTATTATAAGAAATCCCCACGCCATAAAGAAACGCCCGATCACCACCATCAACAAACACATTATGTCCCTGTGTAAAAGCCGTACGCAAAGGCTCATTCATCCAATATGTATCATATCCCTCCTTCACTAATTTCAAACGGGCGTAATAACGTGCCCGTTGAGACTCGTTGATAATTTCACCATTCTCATCCAAATTGACACCGTTTGAATCCTTGTACGCCCCGGCCAATTTCTCGTATTCCAGTTTCTCGGCCGCATTCATCAAATTGAAATCACTCAAATCAGCCCAACCCACCGTGAAATTTCCAGTGTAAGAAAAACGCAACTGCCCCTGTTTCGGCTTCAACGTTTCCACGACAACCACACCATTAGCGGCTCTCGACCCGTAAATTGCCGTGGCCGAAGCATCCTTCAAAATAGAAATACTCTCCACACGATCCATATTCAAATCTTGAATAGCCTCCAACGTCGTCTCGAAACCGTCCAAAATAAATAACGGTTGATTGGGATCCGTGCTATACTCTTGTGACAAATCTGTCACATTAATCTTACCATTAATACTGATATCCATCAACGCATTCGGGTTAGATCCTTGCGCCCGGTTCTCCGTGATAATAAACGACGGGTCCAAAACGCTCAAACTCCGAAGCACGTTCTGCGGACTAATCTGTTTCAAATCTTCCGCTTTAAATGTTGACACGGATCCGGTAAACGTCTCGATATTACGCGTATATATACCCGTGATCACCGTCTCTTCCAACTCCGTCACGTCTTCTTCCAACTTCACGTCGACCACACTCTTATCCCCGACAACGACCCGCTTACTTTTCATTCCCATGAATGAATACAACAACGCAAGATTCTTGGAATCACTGCACTCTATCGAGTACGCTCCATCCACTCGTGTCGTTGTCCCCAACTTAGTTCCTTCAATCATAACAGTCACACCCGGCAACGGTTGCCCCGTTTCATCAAACACACGCCCTGACACTTTTCGAGATTTCACCTGTTGCTGTTGCGCACCAACCTTTTCCTCGCGTTTCAATACAATAGTTTTATCCTCTACCGACCATACCAAATTTGTCCCTGCCAAACACTTCGTTAACACCACACTCAATCTCTCGTTCGTAAATCGAAATGTCAAGTTTTTCACCGCGGCCACCTGCTCATCCTGGTACAAAAAAGTATATCCCGTCGACTTCTCCAAAATAGAAATAATCTCCGTCAATTTTGCATTCTGCACCTCAAAAGAGACCTTTTCGTCTTGAGCGTATGTTCTTGTCAAGAATGATGATGACAAAAAGATGACAAACATCACCTTACGGCATATCACCCACAAGCCTCTTTTACTAAAAAGCGCTCCGTGTTTCATCTTTACCATTTTTTTTAATTTAAATTAAACAAATGAACGGTCTTCTCCCCGCTTCACGAGACAGTCTTGGGCCCGATGACTGTTTTTCATTTTTCGGTTATATAAATCGTCCTACCTTCTATATTAAAAATCAATCCACCGGTCTTTTCCAACATACGCACGGTTTGTTCAAAATTACTATAACGTCGCATATTTCCCGTGAATGAAATCTTTTTTGTCTTCTCGTTTCTAAACACAACCTCCACGTCGTACCATCTAGAAACCACCTGCATCACCCGCTCCAAAGGTTGCTGCTGAAATACAAATAATCCTTTTTGCCAAGCTACATACGGAAACACATCCACCTCCATCTTGATCAAATGCCCCTCCTTATCTAAAATACCTTGCTCGTTCGGAATCAATACCACACTTTGATTTTCCGACGACAAACGCACCATCCCCTCGACCAACGTCGTCACCACCCGTTCTTCCTCCTCGTAACTGCACACGTTAAAAGTCGTCCCCAAAACCTCGATTCTAGCATTCTCCACCTCTACCACAAACGGATGATCCGGATCTTTCGTCACCTCGAAATACCCCTCTCCCCGTAAAAACACCTGCCGCTCCTCTCCATCAAAACGTACTGGATAACGCAATTCCGATTCTGAATTCAAACAAACCAACGTGCCATCACCCAACACCACGGAATACTCCCCTCCTCGCGGAACCCGTAAAATATTATATTGTAACTCTACCGATAGACTATCCTCCCCACATTGCCTCTCGCCGACATAACTCACGCGTTCCTCTGTTGAATGTACTTCCATTCCCTCGTGCATCCACACCGAATCCAACTGCCCCTTACCCAATATCACGCACTCGCCATCAGATAAAATCAACTCGGCCTTCGAACCCGATGCAATAATTTCCGCACCCTCCTCCGTCAACACATCCCCACTTGACAAGAACTCTGTCCCGGAATAAAACCACACTCCCCAAAGCAAAAGAACCGAAGCGGCTACCACGGATACGCGACGCCATTTCCGCACCCGTAAACGTTTCTTACAACATTTTTTTACCTGCATATAAGCACTAACGGCATCCACTCGTTCCCTCTGTTCAGTCTTCATCTTCATAAAATCAGAGGACATCACTTTCGCATATAACGCCTCGTTTTCTTCACACTCTTCCCTCCAAGCCCGAACCCGGGCTTCTTCTTCTACCGTTAATTCATGTTGTAACGCTTTCACCAACAACACCACCACTTCTGAATAATTCTCGAACATATCGTATTTGCTAAATTTTACATATACGACACATTAAAAATAAAAATAGGTAATAAAAAGGTTAATTATTTTTCATTTTAACATTTCGCCACCTCTTGACATCCTCATAAACAACTTATAATCAGATAATAACATTAAATTAAGGGTAATAAAAAAACATACAATTTTCCTAACTTCTCTTTCAACACCTGCTTAGCAGCTTGCTTCCGTTTCTTCACCGTCTCCTCGCCAACATTCAACTTCTCGGCAATTTCTTTCACCCGATATCCCTCCAACGTCAATGTAATCACCTGTTTATATGTCGACGGCAATGAATCCATAGCTTGGTTTACCAACCGAAAGATCTCCTCTTCAATATATTGATTAATTTCCACGATACTTAGCTTCTCTTCCTTATACGAACGCATCATCTCCTCTCTTAATTTTTCACCTCGCAAATAATTAAAGCACCGGAAACGTACCATCTGATAAATATAAGCCGAAAAGTTTTCCACACCCTTCCATTGTTCCCGTAACTCCCACATCTTCACAAACACATCCTGCACCAAATCTTCCGCTATCGTTTCATCCTTCACGTAATAACGTGCAAAAGAAAGTAAAGAAGGGTAATACTCCATAAATAAATTATGGAAAAGCTCCTCTTCATGTGTTATTTGTTTACTTTTCATAGACCTTATTCTATCACATTCATAACGCAAATGTAATTTGTTTTCATATTTAATCAAAATTCAAACAAAAATGCATATTTTAAAATATATACTCAATTCAATCACCCACATTTGAAATTTAAGATATAATAAGTCTAAGCTCATATTTATCCTTTGTTGATTCAAATAAAATACCTACTTTTGTTCCTCAAAAAAGTGGAAAGATTTGGCTGATTGCAACCACGGAAAAAAAGCGCTAAAATGCATATTAATTCTGAATTCAACCATCCATGTACTTTCCTATAGTTTAATTTACGATTTATGATCTATGATTTACGATTTCCCGGGATAAACATCCGAAATCTTTAAATCTTAAATCTTAAATGAATTATGGGATATTTATTTACATCTGAATCTGTATCGGAAGGTCACCCCGACAAAGTGGCAGACCAAATTTCCGATGCCGTACTTGACAAAATCATCGCCTTTGACCCGGATGCCAAAGTAGCTTGTGAGACCTTGGTGACCACCGGACAAACCATTGTTGCCGGGGAAATCAAAACCAAAACATACGTAGACGTGCAACATATCGCCCGGGAAGTAATCAATCGTATCGGCTACACGAAAAGCGAATACATGTTCGACGGGAACAGTTGTGGGGTACTGAGCGCCATTCATGAGCAATCTCCCGACATTAACCGCGGAGTCGTTCGGGAAGACCCTATGGAACAGGGAGCCGGAGATCAAGGCATGATGTTCGGTTACGCCTGTAACGAGACGGATAACTACATGCCGCTATCTCTTGAGTTATCACATTTACTATTGTACGAGCTGGCACAAATCCGCAAAGAAGGTCAAGAAATGACCTACCTGCGTCCAGACTCCAAATCGCAAGTAACTATCGAATACGGGGAAGACAATAAACCCGTACGGATTCACACCATCGTGATCTCCACCCAACATGACGAGTTTGTCAAAGCCACGGCACACACCCCGGATGCACAACTGGAAGCCGATGCTCAAATGGTGGATCAAATACGCTGGGATATCATCAATATCTTGTTGCCAAGAGTGAAACGCCAACTGCCGGAACGAGTACAGGCCCTTTTCGACGAAGATCTGATTCTTCACGTGAACCCTACCGGAAAATTCGTGATCGGTGGTCCTCACGGGGATACGGGATTAACTGGAAGAAAAATTATCGTTGACACCTACGGGGGCAAAGGAGCCCACGGGGGAGGTGCTTTCTCCGGGAAAGATCCATCTAAAGTGGACCGTTCTGCCGCTTATGCCGCACGGCACATCGCCAAAAACATGGTTGCTGCCGGAATTGCCGATGAGATACTGATACAGATTTCATACGCTATCGGTATCGCACAACCTGTCGGGGTCTTCGTGAACACTTACGGAACAGCCAGAGTGAACTTAAGTGATGCTGCCATTGCCGAGAAAATCACCTCTATCTTTGATTTGCGCCCGAAAGCCATCGAGGAACGTCTGAAACTCCGCAACCCAATTTATCAAGAAACAGCAAGCTACGGCCATATGGGACGTACTGATATTGATCTGCCGTGGGAGCGTACGGATAAAGCCGCTTCCTTGAAAGAACAGGCAGGCTTGTAATTTAAAATGTTGGTAAAGTCACAGCTTCTGCGGGAGCTGTGACTTTCTTTATCTTAGTATAAAAACTGTTGTCCGTAGGAAAAATAAAGGAATTTTCATTTAAATAGTAGAAGTATAATAAGTTAA
>ERZ840096.2676-NODE-2676-length-13477-cov-3.103561_pt1 | contig 13477 bp, 10 predicted proteins | sample MGYA00519878_ERZ840096 | MGnify/ENA primary metagenome ERZ840096 (study PRJEB31850, sample SAMEA3708865) | human gut metagenome | biome: human gut; feature: human-associated habitat; material: faeces | place: China | collected 2014 ...
TAAATAATTTTTGGGGGATTTTTATGGATTTTAGAGACTTATCTTATGTCCTGGCGATCGCCTGTTTGGTTTCGTGTTTTCTTCGTTGTGCCTTGCGCATCAGCTTGTCTCGCCTGATTTGTTGCGCACGCTTCTTGCGGCGCAGCCTTGCAGCTTGGCGTTCCACCAGTTGTTCGCGAATCGCTTCGTCGCTGAGGCTGCCGAGTTCCACCTGGCGTTGCAGGCTGAAACGCATATATTCGATGACCATCAGGAATCCGATGATGAGCAGCACCCAGATGATCCAGGTGGCAAGCACCACGATCTTCTCGCCGTTGGTGAAGGAGAAGATCAGCACCAGAATCACCGGCACAATGAAACCGGCAACCAGCGCGCCACGCTTGAGCTTCGGATACAGTTCGGCGAAGCGGCTTGCGCGTTCCTCGATCGCCTCACGGTAGCCGCCCTTATCGGCGAGCACTTGAATGGCCTGGGACACGTTGTAGCCGCGTTCCGGAAGCTGTACCTCCTCGCCGATGATCATGTCGCTTTCTTTGATCTGACGGGCGAACAGGCGGTTGAGATTGGCCAGCAGCGGGCGAATCGCAAGTCCGATGAAGAACGCGACCACGGCGAACATCAGTAGCGCGCCAATCGACTTGAGCCAATGCCCGTCGTAGAAGCCGGCAATCGTCTCACGGAACGCGTCAATCGAATAACTGAATGGTACGAACGGGTAGACCATGCGGAAGAATTTCGGCATCATCTCAATCGGATACAGGCCGGAAGCGCCCGGAATCTGCACGATGATCAGCGCGACGCACAGTCCCTTGCCAATATGCATGAACGAGGTCGACAGCGCGAAGGTGATGCTCAGATATACCAGCGACGTGATGACGCCGGTAAGTATGTACAGCGGCGCGTTCACCGTCTGCACGCCGATGATGAGGTTGCCGATGGTGGTGATCGCGCCTTGGATGGCGCCCATGATGCCGAGCAGCATGTAGCGGGCGAAATATTTTTCGGAAGTGGTCAAGTCGAGGTCTTCGAGGCCTTCATCGTCGACCTCCACCTTGAAGATCACCACGAAGGCGAACGCGCCCACCCACAGGGCCAAGTTGGTCATGAGCGGAGCCATGCCGGAACCGTAGGAGTTCATCGGATACACGTTTTTCGTGTCGATCACCGTGGGGGACTGCATGAACGAGGCGATTTTCTCCGTGTTGAGGGAGCTGTCGCCGGTCAGGCTTTTCAGCATGTCAACGCTGCCGAGCGCTTTCAGGTCGGTGCTGACGGTGATGAGCTTGTTCTCCACCTGCTCGAGCTGCTTGTCGGTGTTCTGCAGCGTGGTGCGGGTGTCGTTCGCCACCTGGTTGAGTTGGTCGAGCACGGCGGAGGTCTGGTTGACCACGGTGGTCTGGCTGGTTACGGTGCCGGACAGTGTGCCGGCGGTCATGGCGAGCGAGCTCAGACCGGAGTTGAGCTGGGGGAGCGCACCGGAATTCAACGTGTTGCGGGCATCTCCCATGCTTTTCAGCGAATTTTGCGTGCTGGTGTTGAAGTCGGTGGCGAGTTTGGACACGCTGTCGGACGTGGATTGTGTGTTCTCGCTCAACGTTTTGAGGTCGTTGAGCGTGCCAGCGGCCGTGTTGTTGGTGTCTTCGAGCTTCTTGATGATGTCTTGGTACTGCGCGTTGTCGCTGACGTTCTTGAGCTTCTCGATGAGCTGGGCGTTGCTGTCGGTCACGCTTTGCATGTTGCTGACGGCCTGCTGTGCGGTGCCGCTTGCGGACGAGACGGCCGTGGTCACCTTGTTGATGCTGGTGGTGGTGTCGCTGGCGGCCTGCGAAATCAGGCCGGAACCGTTCTCCAAAGCGGTGTTGGCGTTGGACGTGAAGGTATTGAGGCCGTTTTGTGCGGTGCCGATGGCGGTGGCGGTGTTCGCCAGTCCCTTGCCCGCACTTGCTGCGGCCAGCTGCACGTCGTTCATTGCCTGACGGGCGGATTGCGTTTGTTGCGGCACGTTGGCGAGCTGTGCGTCAAGATCTTCGATGGTGGAGCGGATGAGGCTTACGTTCTTCTGGGTTTTGTCGAGTTCTGCTGTGGTTTCGTTGACGAAGGAGTTGGTTTTGCCGTTGATGGTGTCATTCGCGGAGTTCACGGCTTTAGTGAGTACTTCGCTGACGGTGGAGACGAAGGTGTTGTTGACGGTACGATCAACGGTGGTCGCGCCTTGGTCGGTGATTTTCGGGGAGATCGGGCTCGATTTTTCGTTGACATAGTATTCCAGCGTCGGCCGGTTCTTGCTGTCGGTCACGACGTTGGCGAGATCCTCGCTGAAATCGGAGGGGATGATGATCGCCGCATAGCAGTCGCCGGACTGTACCGCTTCCATCGCTTCGGCCTTGCCCATGAATTCCCAGCCAAGCTGGTCGTTGTCTTTCAGCGTGTCTTCGATCTGGTCGCCGAGGTTCATTTTGCCGAGCAGGGCGTTGTCGGTGCCTTTGTCGACGTTGGCCACGGCAACTTTGATGCCTTGGGTATTGCCATACGGATTCCAGAATCCGTAGATGTTGAACCATGCGTACAGCGGCGGAATGATGGTTATACCGATCATGATGACCCAGGCGGCAGGTACGGTGACGAGTCGTTTGAGGTCACGACGCAGAATCTGCAGTACGTTGCGCATTGTCTCCCCAGTCCAATGGATGTTCGACCGTGTTCGCGCGTAGCGATACGTTATTCGTAGCGCTACGCCTCCCGTATCGTAATACCCGCTCTCGGACAAATTTGGGCACAGGCGTAAATGCGCTCCGTCCATGACTGAAATAAACACGACAAACCGCGGCAGGACTGTGAATCTTGCTGTTGGAGACCGCGCAACTTGCCTTCTGTGTCTGCGCAAGTCGAGTCTGCTGTCTGCGCATCTTGTGATTGCGGGATGACATGTGACTTGCGCAGGCAGAAATCGCAGGTTGTGCGCGTTGCGCGCAAACAATCATCTCGTGTAGCGCACTGCGATTGGGTTTTGGTAGCGTTGTTCTGGGAAGGACGGACAAGCATGAGCAAGATTGAAGATGTGAGCGAGGCCATCGCCGACGAAACCGAAATCGCAGCAATCGAAGAGGCCGGCATCATTGCGCAATCGCAATCGGCGGAAGATGACGGCAATCCTGCTGACCGCAGGCTGCCGCTGATTGCACGTATTTACGGCATCGTCATGTTGATCGAAGGCGTGGTGACGTTGCCGATCATCGTGATTTCCTGCCTGTATGCAGTCCACGCCGCGCTTTCCGGCAAACTGGCGTTTGGCGCACTGAATCTCACCACTATTCTGTCGGTTATTCATGCTGCAGTGCTGCTGGTCTCCACCGCATGCCTTGCGATTTTCGGCATGCTGCTGATTCTCAACAAGCGTCGGCATATCGCGCAATGGACGTATCTGATGATTCCGCTCACGCTTGCGGAAGGCCTATTGTCGTTGTCGTTGCAGGGTTTGGGTGTGAATCTGATCAGTCCGACCGTGCAGCTGCTTGTATTGGTTGCGTTGCATATCACGGCTGATCCGTCGCTGCGCGAGGAGCGACGTTTGCAGTTCGCGCTTCGTCGTTTGGATGCGCGCAGCGAGTATGAGACGGCTGTTTCGAAGGGTATGGCCGGTCGTGATCTGACCGGCAAGGGCTATATTTCGCTTGATTTCTTCAACCTGTTTTGGCTGTTTGTGGTCGGATGCGTGTTCGGTTTGGTAGTGGAGACGCTATACCACTATGTGCTGTTCGGCGAATGGCAGGATCGCGCCGGATTTTTGTGGGGGCCGTTCTCGCCGATCTACGGCTTTGGCGCGGTGATCCTGACGGTATTGCTCAACCACTTGTGGCGGTCGAATTGGATGCTGATCTTCTGCGCCAGCGCGGTGATTGGCGGCGCGTTCGAATATTTCACCAGCTGGTTCATGGAGGTTGCGTTCGGTATTCGCGCGTGGGATTACACGGGTCAATGGCTGTCGATTGATGGGCGCACATCCGGCAAATACATGTTTTTCTGGGGAATACTCGGCTTGGTGTGGGTGAAGCTGATTCTGCCGCATTTGCTTGCGATGATTCAGCGTATTCCGTGGAAGATTCGCTATACGTTGACGGCGGTGTGTTTCGCGCTGATTTTCGTTGACGGCGTGATGACGTTGATGGCGCTGGATTCCTGGTATTCGCGTATGGCGGGTATTGCGCAGGATTCGCCCGTTTCGCAATTCTTCGCCACGTATTTCGATGATGGCTTTATGGCCAATCGGTTCCAGACCATGACGCTCGACCCGTCTACTGCCGGCCGCATGTAGCGTCTGACTGTTTTATGGATGACTGCTTTATGGGCTAGATGGCGAAGCTTTGTGGAAGAACGTGTATGGTGCGTCCGCTATTGGTTGCGCCGTGCACGGCTGCATGTGACCTGTGCCCGCACTGCCTTTGTGGACTCGGTGCCCTGCGACTTCTACGCGCTTAGGCGGCGAAGCTTTGCGCGAGCTGGCGGATCAGATCCGGCCTATGTCCACTCCATGAGGAGTTCGGTGAGATGACGACCGGAATCTGCTTGAAGCCAGCGTTTTTGATCTGTTCGAAGGTGGACGGGTTCTTCGTCAGATCAACGGTGTCGTAACGCACGCCCAGCTTTGCGAGCTCTTGTTCGGTGGCTTCGCATTGCGGGTTGCTCGGATTGGTGAAGACGGTCACGGTCATTCGATTTCCTCCCTATGCAAAAATGGCTTCCGTCGTTTGCGAAAGCCGTGTCGGCCACGTTCTTCGGTTATGCTCGCTTACGCAAGCCACTATCTAGCATACACACTACAGGTAGTGGTGTGTCGTGAGTTTCCTCACTGTATATAGTGGGGAATTCCCCAGAATTCCCCAAAATACGAACGTTTGTTCGAATATGTCTAGTGTACCCCAAACCACGGAATTCACGTCCGCGCGCATGTCGAAACTGCTTCTAGTGCTGTTTCTAATGCTGTTGGATGGGCGCAAGATGCGTTTCGGGAGGTCGTGAAATGACATCGAGTCTGCGATGCCTGTAGCGGTGAATGTGTTGAATAAATGTTGAATCGGACCATTTGATCCATTAGACTGCAAAAACAAGAAAGCCTCGGAAACCGTTGAAAACATTGCCTTCCGAGACTTTTCGCATGTGCCCCCCGTGGGATTCGAACCCACAACCCACGACTTAAAAGGACGCTGCTCTAACCGTTGAGCTAGAGGGGCAACAAGGAGACAGTATACAGCATATTTACGCAAAACGCCACACGAATCAGCTGTAAGTAACGAAAAACGTGGATTATCACCAAGTCATCGCCGAATCATCATCGAATTCTCGCGAATCGCAGCGTCATTTCTGCATATCTGCTCGTACAGTGGAACGCATGTCATGTACCACGATTCTTGTAGGAAAGAAAGCCAGCTACGACGGCTCCACCATCATCGCACGCGACGATGATTCCGGTTCCGGCCGTTACGACCCCAAGAAATTCATTGCGGTAGCACCGCAAGACCAGCCGAGACATTACCGCAGTGTGCTCAGTCATGTCGAAATTGACCTTCCCGACAATCCATGCCGATACAGCATTGTGCCGAACGTGCTGCCGAATCGCGGAATTCTCGCGGAAGCGGGCGTCAACGAGCACAATGTGGCGATGAGCGCCACTGAAACCATCGCGGTCAACGAGCGCGTGCTAGCCGCTGATCCACTCGTTGAACTGCAACCGGCGAACGAAGCCGCTGATACCCCTGAAATTCCGGGTGGAATCGGAGAGGAAGACATCATCACCCTTGTGCTGCCTTACGTAACCACGGCGCGCGAAGGCGTCGCACGTCTCGCCGAACTGCTTGAAACATACGGCACCTACGAATCGAACGGCATCATCATTTCCGACGTAAACGAAATCTGGTACGTCGAAACAATCGGCGGGCACCATTGGATCGCCCGCCGCGTGCCGGACGACTGCTATGCGACCATCCCCAACCAGCTCGGCATCGACGATTTCGACTTCGACGACGCCTTCAGCACCCAACGCGAGTTCATGTGCAGTGCCGATCTGCGCGAATTCATGGACGCGCACCACCTTGACCGCACTATGAGCGCGGGTGCGAGTAGCGGCTTCGGATTCCAGCCGACGAGCGTTTTCGGAAACGCCAGCATGAACGGCGGTGGCAATAGCAGTAGCGGCGCGGCGCTGGGTCACAACCATTTCAATCCGCGCACGGCTTTCGGCACCGCCACCACCAAAGACCGCATCTACAACACGCCACGTGCCTGGTATATGCAGCGCCACCTCAATCCAAGCGAGGACTGGGATTCGCCGGCCGCCCGCTACACGCCCGCATCCGACGATATTCCGTGGTGTCGTGTGCCTGAGAACGCTGTGACGCTCGAAGACGTCGACTTCCTGATGAGTGCACACTTCGAGGGGACCCCTTACGATCCGTACGGTACGCTCGGGACGCCGGAAAGCCGCCATCGCTACCGTCCGATCGGCATCAACCGCACCGGGCATATGGTGGCCATGCAGATTCGTCCGTACGCGCCGGAGGCAAGCCGTTCGATCATGTGGATCTCATACGGTTCCGGCCCCTTCACCGCGGCCACGCCGTTCTATGCGAACGTCGACGATACGCCCGCCTACCTGCGTGACACCACGCCGGAAGTCTCGACCGGCAACCTGTACTGGGCGAACCGTTTGATCGCCGCGCTCGCCGACGCGCATTTCTACGAAACCAGCAATGCGATCGAAGGATTTGCGGAATCGGCCCGCGCTTACGGCCATCGTCTGGTGGAACGTACTGATGCCGAATTGCGTGAGATTGCTGCACAAAAGAGCGTGTCCGAATCGCAGGAGCATGCAGGGGCCGCGGAGATTACGGAAAACGCAAGTATTGCAATTATCGCAAAACTGCAGCAGTCCAACGAAGAAATGGCGGAATATTTGCGCACTCACGTTACGAAACTGCTCAACGACGTGCTCTACACGTCCAGCAATCTCATGCACAACAGTTTCGCCATGTCCGACCGCTGGAACTAAGCATAAAGCCCCGAAATCCGGCAAAACCCGTCCCAATGAGCCAAGGTTTCCGCGCTCGGAGCATTCCGCATGAACGCAGGCTGTTGGAAGCGTCAGTACTGCTCCCAACAGCCTCACGGCTGCATCCGCATCCTTGTACGTCAGTTTTTGCCCATATCTCGCTTATATATGGCAGATTTCAAGAGCTGACACGAGGCATTTCGTTTACATACGGCACTCGTGCTTGGTAGCAAGGCGACTTCGGGGGTAAAAATATACCCTCTAAGTCGTCTTTCTCCAAAAGCATCTGCCATATATAAGCGAGATATCAGTTGACGGACCCGCGAATCTGCCATATATAAGGCAGATGGCGCCGATCAGTTGAACCCGACGACGTGTTCCGCCACGAAATACCCCTTGCGAATCACGAAACGACCGATCGACCCGCGCAAATTCAACGCACGAGACATGGCCTTCTTGCGCACATCCTTGTAAATAGTGGGGGAGTACGCCTTAATGTCGTCCCACATATCCTTTTTCTTCTCATAATTTTCCGGATCGCGAGACAAAATCATGAACACACTTGCCACGGAACTTTCAATCGCCAGGAAGTGGATCATATAACGGTACAGGCCGTCCGGCACCGTGCCGCGTTCCGGAGTTGCACGCACCATGCACTGGTTGACGAGGCGCAGCTGGTCGACGCGGCGGATCATCACGTCGGTCTGCACGCTCTGGCCGTCGCGACCGATGAAATAGTGGTAGAACGGCGTATCCAAATACTTCATGGTCTTCACCCACGGGAACGGCTGATACGCGTAAATGAAGTCCACGTAGAACGTGTGCTCCGGCAGCTGCATGCCGGACTCTCGCACCACGGCGGTGCGGTACGTCAGCGCGTGCATGAGAATGTATTCAGCCAAGCCGAAATGCCCAAGATCGTTCCAGGTCAGGCGCTCGCCGGCCTTCATGGCATGGCGGAAGTTCACCACATGCTTGTTGCGTTTGCCAACCTTGTCATACACATAATTGGTGACGAGCATGTCGATCGGCTCGGTGGAATCGGCCTCTTCGCGCAGCACGGCCATGACCTGTTCGAGCGATTCGGGGCCAACCCAATCGTCGGCGTCAACAACCTTCACGTACATGCCGCTTGCCGCCGCGATGCCGGTGTTGACGGCTCCGCCATGCCCCTTGTTCTCTTGGTGGATGGCGCGCACGATGCCTGGATAGCGGGCTTCGAATTTCTGTGCCATTTCCAGCGTGCCGTCGGACGAGCCGTCATCCACGATCAGCACTTCGATGTCGTCGTTGCGCTTCGCTGCGATTAACGACATGACGCATCGTTCCAAATATTCGGTCATGTTGTACGCGGGCACCACGAAGGTGAGCGTCTTCTTCTCCTGCATAGTCTTCCTTGGTAGGACGAGGTGACCTGCCGCGCGCGGCGCGTGGTCACTGCGTAACGAAACTAACGTAGCACCTTGTTCGCTTCAGGGGAACGGTTTGTACGCAATAGGCACCCTGAATAGCGCAATCTGCACCTGAAATTTCCCTTAAGGGTACCATTGTTGACAATTTGTAAGTTTTCGTCGATGCTTGTTGGCTTGTGCGATGCTTGCGATTCCCCTGTTGCTGGTACTGTTCGATTCTTGCGTCTGGCGCCTGTTGGCGTTGGCTGCGATGCTTGCGATGACTGGGGGCGGCTGGGTTTTACGACTGCTGTTCGGCTTGCGTGCCTTGGCTTCCGGCTGCGGCTTGTTCGGTATTCTGTTCAGCGTTCTGCTCGGCTGGGCTTTCCGTATTGTTTTGTGATTGTGCCTCTTTTGCGGCCTTGCGCTCGCGTTTCGCGATTTCCTTGATTTCGCGCCTTTCCTGCTTTTCCGCCTCTTTTGTGGCTTTGTCGCTTTCGAAACGCAGTTCCGGCTTGGCTTCCATGCGGCTCAAGCCATGCCAGGCCAGATTCACGATGTGCGCGGCAATCTGCTCTTTACTGAGTTTGCGCTGGTCCGCCCAATACTGGCAGGTATATACGGTCATGCCGATGAGCATCTGCGCGTAGTATGGCACGCCCTTGGCCGGCAGGTGCTGGCGTTTGAACGCTTCGGCGAGAATGTCTTCCACGCGCAGGGCGATGTCTCCCAAAAGCGAATTGAACGAGCTGGCCGGATCGGTTTTCGGCGAATCGCGGGTGAGCACTCGGAATCCTTCAGCATTCTCCTCAACATAGGTGAGCAGTGCCAGCGCCGTGCGTTCCACGATTTGACGGGGGTGCGCTTGTGGGTCGGAGAGCGCGTTGACGAGCGTGTCGGTAAGGGCGCGCATCTCACGGTCCACCACCACAGCGTACAGGCCCTCTTTGCCTCCGAAATGCTCGTACACAATGGGTTTCGACACTTTCGCGGTGGCGGCGATCTCCTCCACGCTCACTGCTTCGAACCCCTTCGACGCGAACAGCGAACGACCGATTTCGATGAGCTGCTCGCGCCGCTGATACGACGTCATTCTGGATGTATTGGCCATGCCGTCCAGTTTTTCATGCCCCGTGGATAGTCTGTCCGATTCTGGTGAATCGGACAACTGTGGTGCGTATGGCGTTGTCTACTTGTCCGTTTCTCCCGAATCGGTCATCTGCACGTCGGATTCGGATGGTTTGTTGTCCGATTCTGCAGAATCGGACATTCGTGGTGCGTCCGCGGGGCGGAGCCGGTGTGTCCGTTGCGCTTTTTAGGCTGGAGTCATGGATACGAATGTGATTATTGCGATTGTCGCCGTTGTCGTTATCGCGGCAATTCTGGTGATTGGCGGTTGGTGGCTCGGTAAGACCCGCAAGAACGCCGTCAACAAGTCCACGGAGGATGCGAAAGCCAAGGCTGACGCCCGTCTTGCCGCGGAAGCAAAGTCGGCTGCGGCTGATTCTTCCACGGTGAAGCCGTCCGTTGATTCCAATGTTGATGCAGCTGAAAAAGCTCCGGCTGAAAGTCAGCAGAAGTCCTCAGCTCAAGCTTCCTCTTCCGAAACGGCAGCTCCTGCACCAGCCACCGAAGCCAAGCCCGAACCGGTTCATGAAACCCCCGAATCCGCCGGCACGCGCATGCAGCGTCTTAAGGCGCGCCTGTCGAAATCCGGCAATCCGTTCGGCAAGGCTCTGTTCAACATTCTTGCGAAGGATCAGCTTTCCGAAGCCGACTGGGAAGACGTCGAAGACACCCTTCTGCTTGCCGATGTTGGCGCGGAAGCCAGCGAACAGCTCGTCGAGGAACTGCGCAACGACGCCCGAATCGCAGGCCAGTCCGATCCGGCCGAAGTGCGTGCCGCGCTGAAGGACAAGCTGTTGAAGCTCGTAGGCACTGACACGGATCGCCGCCTCAATGCCAATAAGGAAGACGCGAACAAACCAAGCGTCATCATCATGGTCGGTGTGAACGGCACGGGCAAAACCACCACTGCGGGCAAGCTTTCCCGCCTGCTTGTTTCCGAAGGCAAGCAGGTCATGTTGGGCGCTGCCGATACCTTCCGCGCGGCGGCCGCCGACCAGTTGGAAACTTGGGGTGCCAAGGTCGGTGTCCCGGTCGTGCGTTCCGACAAGGACGGCGCCGATCCGGCGTCCGTCGCATTCGAGGCCAGTGCCAAGGCCAAGGAAGAGAACGCCGACGTGCTCATCATCGACACTGCGGGCCGCCTGCAGAACAAGGCGAACCTCATGGACGAGCTCGGCAAGATCCGCCGCGTTACCGAAAAGAACCTTCCGGTCGACGAGGTGCTGCTCGTGCTCGACGCCACCACTGGCCAGAATGGCATGACCCAGGCCAAGGTGTTCGCCGAAGCCATCGGCATTACCGGTGTGGTGCTCTCCAAGCTCGACGGCTCCGCAAAGGGTGGCATCGTGATTTCCGTGCAGAAGGAGCTTGGCGTGCCCGTCAAGCTTGTCGGCCTCGGTGAAGGCCCGGACGATCTCGCCCCGTTCGATCCGGAAGGCTTCGTCGACGGCATCCTCGCCTGAGCTGATTGCGCTTCCGAGAAAGCCTCCCCGCGTGGGAGGCTTTCTTTTTACCCCCGACCAGTCCTATTTCGCCTATATATGGCAGATTTGCCGGTTCGTCCGCTGGTTTCTCGCTTATATATGGCAGATGCTTTTGGAGAAAGTCGACTTAGAAGGTATATGTTTACCCCCGAAAGCACCTTTTTTGCGAGTGAGAGTGCCATATATGGGCGAAATGTCTCGTGTCAGTCCTCCAAATCTGCCATACATAAGGCAGATACGCTGAAAAATGGGCTGATAGTGGTTTGGCCTGAGAGCGGTGCGCAATCTGAAACAAAACGTGCCAGCCGCTTTATTCCGCCGTTTTCGGTTGACGTAATGGCGAGATGGCGTTACCTTGCTGTAACACGTCGTAACGTTTTCAAAACGCGGGCGGCGTTCCATACCGTTTTGTCAGCCCCATACGATGGGGCCGGAAATGTGAACTCAAAAAGAAAGAAAGAGGAGGGTGACATGGGTCAGCTTGATTCTGGAAATGCCGCGTGGATTTTGACGTCCGCGTCCCTTGTGTTCCTCATGACGCCGGGTGTGGCGTTCTTCTACGGTGGCATGGTCCGCGCAAAGGCCGTGCTGAACATGATGATTATGGAGGCGGCCGCTCTGTCCGTCACAATGGTGATCTGGGTGCTGTGGGGCTGGTCCATCGCCTACGCAGGCACTTCGGTCGGCGGTGTCTTCGGTGATCCGGCCACAGGCTTCCTGCTGAAGGATTCCATGGTTTCCGACGGCGGTGTCTTCACGTCGGCTTCGCTGAACTCCAACAACTACCCGGTCAGCGTCGATGTGGCGTTCCAGTCCGCATTCGCCATGATTACCGTCGCTCTGATTTGCGGCGCTATCGCTGAACGTGTCAAGTACTCCACGTGGATGATTTTCGTCGCGCTGTGGATTACCTTCGATTACGCTCCGCTCGCCCACATGGTGTGGAATGGCGGTCTGCTGAGCGCTGACGGCGCGATCTCCCAGGCTATCGGCGCTGCCGCCCACGATTTCGCAGGTGGTACGGTCGTGCACATCAACGCTGCAGTCGCCGCTCTGGTGATCGTGTTGATCATCGGCAAGCGCAAGGGCTTCGGCACCCAGCCGTTCCGTCCGCACAATGTTCCGTTCGTGATGCTTGGCGCCTTCCTGCTGTGGTTCGGATGGTTCGGCTTCAACGCTGGTTCCGCGTTTGCCGCCAATGGCACCGCAGGCTACGCTTGGGTTTCCACTTCCGCCGCAACCGCCGCCGCAATGAATATAAATCCGCCCATTGTCGGAGTACCCGACTTTGCCTTGTGCCACTTTGGCCCCTCCTCGCGGATTTCCTGTCCGAATTTCAGCTTATGCAATATCGGTATCATAAACACACCGTTTACCGCGGCAAGCACAAACGCTATCGCTGCCACCGTCAATATTTTTACCATTTTTACGTCCTCCTTAGTGAACATTTAAGCCGCGCGCAGCCATAAGTCCGCGTGTTTCAACCGCGCGTCAACCATAACTCCGCGTGCTTTCAGCCGTGCAAAGCCGCCGCCTTGCGGCAATGCCGCCGTTTTCAGCGCGCCTAATCCTTTTAGCCGCGGCTCTTTGCGATATAGTCCGCCACTTCTTCAAGGCGCATACCTCTTGAACCCTTGAGCAGTATCACATCATTCGGCTTTATTATCTCGTCTATGTGTGCTTCAAGCGCGGAATTGTCGGGGAACACATAGATTTCCGAGGTTGCAAAACCCTTTTCAATCGCGCCCTCCGCAATGAATTTCGCGTTATTTCCGACCGCTATAAGGCAGCCTACGTCATATTTGCAGCAAAGTCCGCCGACCTCGCGGTGCGCCTGCTCCGCATAGTCGCCCAGCTCCAGCATATCGCCGAGAATCGCAACCCTCCTTGACGGAACGTTTGTATCGTTCGGCTTGGTTACCGAAAGCACCTCCAGTCCCGACTGCATCGAGGTCGGACTCGCGTTGTAGCAGTCGCGTATCAGAGTGCAGCCGTCAAGCCGCTCTATTTTCTGACGCATTCCGCCCGGCGTAAACGCCTCTATCCCCGCGGCTATCTCCTTAATCGGAATGTTGTATTTTATTCCGACAAGGATTGCGGCAAGCGCATTATACACATGATGAATCCCCGCAACATTTATACGAATCGGATAGCTTGAGCCGCCGATTACCGCCTTGAACTCGGTTGCGTCCGAGAACGCCCTTACCTCTGTCGCGCGGATATCGCAGCCGTCCGAATCGATTCCGTAATACAGCGTTTCAAACGGAAGGCTGCCCTCCGTTTTGCGCAGGAATTTGTCATCGCCGTTCAGTATAACCGTGCCGTCAGCCGACAACCCCTCCAAAACCTCCAGTTTAGCCTTCAGAATATTCTCCTGTGATTTCAGATTTTCTATATGCGAATAGCCGATATTCGTTATTATGGCGGTTTCC
>ERZ840096.2683-NODE-2683-length-13454-cov-3.383984_pt1 | contig 13454 bp, 8 predicted proteins | sample MGYA00519878_ERZ840096 | MGnify/ENA primary metagenome ERZ840096 (study PRJEB31850, sample SAMEA3708865) | human gut metagenome | biome: human gut; feature: human-associated habitat; material: faeces | place: China | collected 2014 ...
GAACAAACCGGGAGGCATTTTGGAGTTATATCGATGAATTCCTACCTCTATCTGTGGAAGAATCGGAAGCAATTGCAGATGCATTTTACGAGGATGAATTCAATCAGGCCAAGTGTACAACACAGCCGACACCTCTCTCAGATATGGTTATAAAAGAGGCGAAGAAGAAAGGGATTGAAGTCTATCTTGCAACGAATCCGATCTTTCCAAAATGTGCAACGATGAATCGTATCGACTGGGCGGGACTGGATCTGGAAGATTTTAAGATTATCACAACATATGAAGACCATGTATACTGTAAGCCGAATCCGGAATATTTCCGTCAGATTCTGGAACAGTTTAAACTTGACCCGTCAGAATGTCTGATGGTTGGAAATGACGTAGTGGAAGACCTTGCAATCCGTACGCTTGGAGTTCCTGTGTTTCTTGTGACAGATACGATGGAGAATAAGAAAAACCTTCCAATTGATTCGGAATATCAGGGCTCGATGGAAGAGTTGCTGGAATTTGTGAAAGAACTGCCGGAAGTGTAGAGGTTGCAGCGCCGGTCTATTCCGAACGATTAAAGAAACGTCTGCAGGATCTTTTTGATCTGATGTTAAGTGATAACAAAAAAGCGCGAAAGGAGGATGCAAAAGGAACCTATTCTGTGGTAGAATGTAAGGGACAGCCAATTAACTCACAGGAACTTCTTTATCAGGAAGCCTATGCGAAAGCAGCAGTGAACAGTGTAAGTCAGTTGGAGGTGGCTGTACAACAGACAGAAAATAAGGTGATAGAATGATCTATAAATTCGGGGAACGTCTGACAGAGATCAGTCAGGAAGAATGGGAGAAAGAAAAGTGTCCTGCTGTGTTCCTCACAGATTCCGATCATGCGGAGGAGACATTGGCAACAGCAGGGATCATATATGAAAGTGAGATCCAGATTGCGAAGATCGGATTCTGTAAGATTGAGAATCAGCAGGAATGTATGGTAGGAACTTTCTGTATTCCAAAGCTTCTTGATGTATTAGGAAGCAGATACCGAATGTACATGTTTGTAAATGAAGATAATGTTGTTATCGTAGATGACGAGACATTTTCGGAAAGACTTATTAACAGAATCAAGAGAAAACGAATGCATCAGGGCGAGACGAAGGAACGATTCCTTTATAATTACATTGCAGAGTTCATGAGCCGTGATCTGGAGATCCTTGTGGCTTATGAGCGCAGACTTCTTCGGATGGAAGAGGATGTATCTCAGGATCATACGGACACTGTTCAGAATCGACTGATGCCGATCCGAAGGGAACTTCTGAATCTGAGAAGCTATTATGATGAGATGATGGACTTGACAAAAGAGCTGGAAGAGAACGAGAATGGATTGTTTTTAAATGATCAATTGAAATATTTTGGAACACTTACTGACCGTGCAGACCGTCTGATGAGCCGTACTTCCCATCTGCTGGAATATGCCCGTCAGGTAAAGGAGGCTTACCAGTCTCAGATTGATAATAGACAGAATAACAATATGCAGTTTTTAACAGTGATTTCTACGATTTTCTTTCCACTGACATTGATCACGGGATGGTTTGGAATGAACTTTAAAGATATGCCTGGACTCGAGAATGGCTATCCGGCGGTAATGGCACTTAGTATTGTCATTATCGTGATCTGTATCTTGATCTTTAAGAAAAAGAAGATTATCTAAAAAACTGAAAAAACTGTAAAAATAGCGTTGACAATCCTCGATTGAATGCTATAATGATGGTCAGAAGAAGTTAAGGATTATAAAGCAACAGAGTTCTTAACCGATAACACGATGACGAGACGAGTAGGATGTGGAATGTTACAGAGAGAGATACATTTGCTGGAAGTATCTTAGCAGGAATCATTTGAAGACTACCTCTGAGTGGCCCCAATCCGGTCCGGTGATTCCGTTATAATCATGAATGAAGTGGTTTTAAAGCAGTATAGTTACTGCGATCTTGAAAACAAAAAGGGTGGAACCGCGGATAGTAAAGTAATTGATAATCAGACTTTATCCGTCCCTTGCATGTGAGTGCAGGGGACAGATGAAGTCTTTTCTTTTTCCATAGAATCCCCAGATGAAAGCATGCATAGTCACTTGAAAGAAAAAAAGGAGGAAGCAAAATGATTATTACATTAAAAGATGGATCAAAAAAAGAGTATGCAGAAGCAAAGTCAGTAATCGACGTTGCATTTGACATCAGTGAAGGACTTGCACGCGCAGCCTGTGCAGGAGAAGTAGATGGAGAGGTTGTAGACCTTCGTACAGTTCTTGATAAAGACTGTGAACTGAACATCCTTACAGCAAGAGATGAGAAGGGACTGGCTGTACTTCGTCACACAGCATCCCACGTTATGGCAGAAGCTGTTCAGACACTTTTCCCAGAGGCAAAGGTTGCAATCGGACCTTCTATCGATACAGGATTTTATTATGACTTTGAATGTCAGTCATTTTCAAGAGACGATCTTGACGCAATCGAGAAAGAGATGAAGAAGATCATCAAGAAGGGTGCAAAGATCGAAAGATTTACAAAATCAAGAGAGGATGCGATCGCATTTTTCAAAGAGAAAAATGAGCCATACAAGGTTGAGCTGATCGAGGATCTTCCGGAGGGAGAAGAGATTTCCTTCTATTCCCAGGGAGACTGGGTTGACTTATGTGCAGGCCCACATCTGATGAGCACAAAGGGAATCAAAGCATTCAAGCTGTTATCATCTTCTGGTGCTTACTGGAGAGGTGATGAGAATAAACATATGCTGACACGTATCTATGGTACAGCTTATGCAACAAAGGATGAGCTGAAAGAGCATCTGACACAGTTAGAGGAAGCAAAGAAGCGTGACCATAACAAACTTGGACGTGAGATGAAGCTTTTCACAACTGTAGATGTAATCGGACAGGGACTTCCGCTGATCATGCCAAACGGTGTTATCATAATGCAGGAGCTGCAGCGCTGGATCGAGGATGAAGAGGAAAAACGTGGATATATCCGTACAAAAACACCGCTGATGGCAAAGAGCGATCTTTATAAGATTTCCGGACACTGGGATCATTATAAAGAAGGAATGTTTGTTTTAGGAGATGAGGAGAAAGATAAAGAAGTATTTGCTCTTCGTCCGATGACATGTCCGTTCCAGTATTATGTATACAAAGCAGAGCAGCATAGCTACCGTGATCTTCCGCTTCGTTATGGTGAGACATCTACACTGTTCCGTAACGAGGATTCCGGAGAGATGCATGGTCTGACACGTGTTCGTCAGTTCACGATCTCTGAGGGACATTTGGTCGTAAGACCGGATCAGATGGTAAAAGAGTTCAAAGATTGTATCGCACTTGCACAGTACTGTCTGCAGGTTCTCGGAGTAGAAGAGGATGTAACATATCACCTTTCTAAATGGGATCCGAAAGATACTAAGAAATACATCGGAGCACCGGAAGTATGGGAAGAGACAGAAGGTCATATCCGTACAATGCTTCAGGAACTCAACATTCCATTCGTAGAGGATGTCGGAGAGGCTGCTTTCTACGGACCGAAAGTTGATATCAATGCGAAGAACGTATATGGTAAGGAAGACACAATGATCACAATTCAGTGGGATGCACTTCTTGCTGAGCAGTTTGATATGTACTATATCGATGAGAATGGTGACAAACAGCGTCCGTACATCATCCACCGTACATCTATGGGATGCTACGAGAGAACACTGGCATGGCTGATCGAGAAATATGCAGGAATGTTCCCGACATGGCTGTGTCCGGAGCAGGTTCGTGTGATCCCGATTTCTGATAAATACAATGATTACGCTGCGAAAGTGGAAGCACAGCTGAAAGAAGCAAATATCCGTTGCTCAGTAGACGGACGTTCCGAGAAGATGGGATACAAGATCCGTGAGGCTCGTCTGAACAGAGTTCCATATATGCTGATCGTTGGAGCGAAGGAAGAGGAAGAGCAGAAAGTATCTGTAAGAAGCAGATATCTTGGAGATGAAGGTTCTAAGGATCTTGGAGAATTCATCGAAGCAATCAAGGATGAGATTGCAAAGAAAACAATCCGTAAGATTGAAGTAGAAGAGTAAGAATGCCGATGGGGCTGTTGGGGGCACTGAACTGCTCCACGTCAAGTATATAATTGAAAAAATATAAATTTTTCCTGCCAGCAGAAATTTATCTGCTGGCAGTTTTTATGCAGCTTGCAAGTGAATTTTGTGTTTTCCATTCGTGTTAAAATTCCGAGATTTCTTTGCAAGCGTTTATTGTTGTAGTAATCTATATAATCTTCGATTATTTTACAAGAACACTTCTATCAAGACTGACTTCATATCCCTCTAAGTAACAGTTAAAAGAAAATAAAACTCCTCCAGTCACTAAGAGCGGAGGGTAGAAAAAATCATAAATTCATGCTATAATTTCGCTATATTTTTGAAAGGGATAAAGGAGATGCGAATGATATCCTATATACAGATATTGAGGACGCATGGCTAGACTATAAAGTTGGAGGAAAAAATAATGGTTGATACAAAGAAAGAACAGGAACGTGACGAACTCCATCGTGCCATATGGGCAATCGCAGATGAACTGCGCGGTGCTGTCGATGGATGGGACTTTAAGAACTATGTCCTTGGTACAATGTTTTATCGTTATATATCAGAAAATCTGACAAGCTATATTAATAATGGAGAAATCGAAGCCGGAAATACAGACTTTGACTTTGCTCAGATGTCAGATGAAGATGCTGAAGAAGCAAGAGAAGGACTTGTAGAAGAAAAAGGATTCTTTATTCTTCCGAGTGAACTCTTCGCTAATATAAAGAAGAAAAGTAATGCAGATATGGAATGGGCTAAGGCTCATCTTAATGAAAAGTTGGAGGCAGTATTCCGTCATATCGAGGAATCCTCACAAGGCAGTGAGGCAGAAAGCGACTTTGCTGGCTTGTTTGCTGATTTTGATGTAAACAGCAATAAGCTTGGTTCCACTGTTGCTAAAAGAAATGAGAAACTTGTAAGGCTATTAAACGGTGTGGCTGATATGAACCTCGGTTCTGTACAAGACCATGATATTGATGCCTTTGGTGATGCCTACGAGTATCTGATGACTATGTATGCATCGAATGCAGGTAAGTCCGGTGGTGAGTTCTTTACTCCTGCCGATGTATCAGAACTTCTTACTCGTCTGGGTACTGTAGGTAAAACAGAAGTCAATAAGGTATACGATCCAGCCTGTGGCAGCGGAAGTCTGCTCTTGAAATCTTTGAAAATTCTTGGTAAGGAAGGTGTGCGTAATGGTTTCTATGGACAGGAAATCAATATCACAACCTATAACCTTTGCCGTATCAATATGTTTCTGCATGATGTAGGATTCGATAAATTCGATGTTGCCTGTGAAGATACTCTGACATCACCACAGCATTGGGATGATGAACCATTTGAACTGATTGTTTCAAATCCCCCATATTCGATCAAGTGGGCAGGCTCTGACGATGCAACTCTTATCAATGACCCAAGATTTGCTCCGGCAGGTGTACTTGCACCAAAGAGCAAGGCTGATCTTGCATTTATCATGCACAGCCTTTCTTGGCTTGCAAGTAATGGAACTGCTGCAATCGTATGCTTCCCTGGTATCATGTACCGTGGTGGAGCAGAAAAGAAAATCCGTCAGTACTTGGTGGATAACAACTTCATTGACTGTATTATTCAGCTTCCGAGCAATCTATTCTTTGGAACATCAATTGCTACCTGCATTATGGTAATGAAAAAGAATAAGACAGATAACTGTACGCTCTTCGTCGATGCAAGTAACGAGTGTGTGAAAGTTACCAACAACAATAAGCTGACTCCTGAGAATATCGACAGAATTGTTGATATCTTTACAAAGCGTGAGGAAGTAGAACACATTGCTCATCTTGCTTCTTATGATGAAGTGAAAGAAAATGATTTTAATCTTTCTGTATCCACTTATGTCGAAGCCGAAGATACCAGAGAGAAAATTGATATCGTGAAGCTGAATGCAGAGATTAAAGAAATTGTTGCCCGTGAGCAGGTTCTTCGTGATGAAATTGATAAAATTATTACGGAGATAGAATGCTAATATGACTACTTGGATTATAGATAACAATGAAATTATTGGTTTAGGTTTAGATTTTCTAGCTTTAATTGTTTCAATAGTACTGACAGTCCTCATATACAAATTGGAGCGTAAGCATGAAAAAGAACATGAGTTTACCGAGGAAGAGGGCAGAAAAGAAAGAATCAAAGAAGAAGCAAAAGTGTTTCTTGTTGATAATGAAGACGAAATCGAATATCTGCCTATTTCACAAGTGGCCTCAAGTTTACAATTAAAAAGAAAACATAATCGATCAATCATTACAAAGTTTCTTCGTTGTAGTGAAGATGTAAAAAATGAAATTTTGATACAAGCCGGCATTCAAAAGACGACCATTAAAATGGACGATATTCATAAATATGTTGACTTGTTAGATGAAGATTTACGTAAAAATCATTTTGGCACACAAATTTTATATGATGGAGCAAAATATTTGCACCGAGCTTTTGAAAGATGGGCAAATCAGCCAGTAGAAAACTCTAATCCTTATATTTTTGAAAATCTAAAAACAACAGAAATTCATGGTAGGAGAAACAATGCTGTAATTTGGAGATGTTCAAATTACGATACTAATCTATTTACTTATATGTGGGAATATATGCATCCTAATGAAGTTGATTTAAAAATAGAGGACATTACTCCTCCAGTTGATATGATTTTTCAGAAGTGCAACTTGGGTTCGTGTGAAGAACATATTATGACATTTTGGACAATGCGTATTGTAATAGATGCTTGCCAAGTTTTAAGGAATCCAAGCTTGGATAATATCTTTGATGAGAGTTTAATTACCACACAGGAAGAAATGTATTATTATACCTTATATGTTTTATATCAATCTTATAGAGAAAGAGGTGACGCGATTGAGCAGATTAGATGAATTAATTCAGGAATTGTGTCCTGATGGAGTGACAAATCAAAAATTAAGAGATGTAACTTTAAAGATTACTGATGGAATGCATAATTTACCTAAAACGGTAGATGAAGGAGATTATCCTATCTTAAGCGCACAGAATATAAGCAATCGCTCAATTAATTTTGAAACAAAAAAATACGTTGATAGTGATACATATCTTAAAGAAAATAAGCGTACAGATGTTAGTCATGGGGATATACTTCTAACTATCGTTGGAGCAATTGGACGAGTTGCAGTTGTCGATTTCGAATTAAAAGCACTGTTTCAAAGAAGTATATGTGTTATAAAACCCAATCCAGAGATAATTGATTATAAATATATGGCATATGTGCTAGAGTCCTCAAAAGTTCAAGCATATATTCAAACCAATGCTCATGGTGCTGCACAGAAGGGATTGTATCTAAAACAAGTGGGCGAGATTATGCTCGCCGTACCTCCGTTGGAGGTACAACGTGAAATAGTCCGTATATTGGACTCTTTCACGTTACTTACAGCCGAGCTTACAGCCGAGCTTACAGCTCGGAAGAGCCAGTATGAATTTTATAGAAATGAACTTCTAAAAGTTGATGATTCTATAAAAACAGTTGCGTTAGAGGAGATTGCAGACATAGGAACTGGTAGCAGTAATACTAACGAGGGATTAGAAGAAGGACTATATCCGTTTTATGTTCGTTCTCAAGAACCTCTGCGTAAAAATGAATATGAATATGATGAGACAGCAATCATCACAGCCGGAGATGGTGTTGGCGTTGGTAAAGTATATCATTATGTTGAGGGGAAATATGCACTGCATCAGAGAGCATATAGAATTCATATAAATACACCAGATGTGCTTCCTAAATACTACTTCCATTATATGAAGTCAGCATTTTTTCCTTACATACAAAAAACGATGTTCCAAGGATCTGTTGCATCAATCAGAAGACCTATGCTGAATAAGTTTCCTGTGCCTGTGCCTTCTCTTGAAGTTCAGAAGAAAATCATTGATGTGCTTGAAAATTTTGAATCTATTTGTAATGACCTAAACATTGGTCTTCCAGCTGAAATTGAAGCACGTCAAAAACAATATGAATATTATCGTGATGCACTATTGACATACGCTGCAACAGGTAAGATAATTGCTCAGACAGACAGACAGACAGACAGACAGACAGACAGACAGACAGGCATAATTAAGCTTATTCAGTTTGTCTATGGTTCTGTGAAAATTTCTCTTGGAACAATCGGAAAGATATCGATGTGCAAGAGAATTATGAAGTCTGAGACTTCTTCTACAGGAGACGTTCCATTTTTTAAAATTGGAACATTCGGTGGAGAGCCTAATGCCTATATAACAAAAGATACATTTGAAAAATATAAAAAGGAGTACTCTTACCCTAAGAAGGGCGACATACTGATTTCTGCTGCCGGAACGATTGGAAGAACTGTTATATTTGATGGTGAACCAGCGTATTTCCAAGATTCGAATATAGTGTGGATTGATAACGATGAGTCGTTAGTTCTCAATAGCTATTTGTACTATTACTATCAGCTACAACCTTGGAAAACATCTATAGGCGGAACAATTGCAAGATTATATAATGACAATATTCGTGATGCAGTAATTAGTGTTCCTTCATTAGACGAGCAGAGACGTATTGTAGGTATCCTCGATAGGTTTGATGCTCTATGCAATGACCTGAATAATGGTCTTCCTGCTGAGATTGAGGCAAGGCAGAAACAATACGAATATTACAGAGACAGACTGCTCAATTTTGAGCCGATAACAAAATAAATACGAAAGAGGTGATGCATGTGCCTTATTTTAATATCGTAGCCGAAACAAATGAGAATACGGTTGTAACAGAATATGAGCCTGTGAAGGTTCGTGCTGACCAATATCAGAGTGAGGCTGCATTGGAGAAAGAATTTATCCGTATGCTTTGTGATCAAGGCTACGAATATCTTTCTATCCATACCGAAAAGGATTTGATTGCAAATCTTAGAACTAAGCTGGAGGAGCTGAATAACTATAAATTTACAGATACTGAATGGCATCAGTTCTTCTATTCTGCTGTAGCAAATCCGAATGAGCACATTGTAGAAAAGACTCGCAAAATCCAAGAGGATAATGTGCAGGTCTTAAAGCGTGATGATGGCTCATCCAAGAATATTACACTGATTGATAAGCAGAACATCCATAACAATCGTCTGCAGGTTATCAATCAGTATGTGATTGGCAAGGAGGATGGTGCAAGCTATGACAATCGTTATGATGTCACTGTGCTTGTCAATGGTCTGCCACTCGTACACATCGAGTTAAAACGCAGAGGTGTTGCTATCCGAGAAGCTTTCAATCAGATAAACAGATATCAGAGGGACAGTTTCTGGGCAGGCTGTGGACTCTATGAGTATGTGCAGATATTCGTTATTTCAAACGGAACAAATACTAAGTACTACTCCAACAGCACACGTTTTAATGCTATTAAGGATGCAAATGCATCTAAGGGCAAGAAGGGTAAAACAAGCAATAGCTTTGAATTCACATCATTTTGGGCAGATGCCAATAATAGAGTGATCCCGGATTTGATTGATTTCACAAAGACATTCTTTGCCAAACATTCCATTCTTAATATTCTTACGAAGTATTGTATATTTACTTCCGAGAATATGTTGATGGTTATGCGTCCATATCAGATTACGGCAACAGAGCGTATCATCAATCGTGTTGAGATTGCAAATAACTATAAAAAATATGGTTCTATCGAAGGTGGCGGATATATTTGGCACACCACAGGTTCTGGTAAGACATTGACTTCCTTTAAGACTGCGAGACAGGCTTCTTATCTTCCTTTTATCGATAAGGTGCTGTTTGTGGTAGACCGTAAGGACTTGGACTACCAGACCATGAAAGAATATGACCGATTTGAAAAAGGTGCTGCCAACAGCAATACCTCTACGGCTATATTAAAGAAACAGCTTGAGAATCCGAATGCTCGAATTATTATCACAACGATTCAAAAGCTTGCTACATTCATTAAAAAGAATCCGGGGCATGAAGTGTATCAGAAGCATGTGGTTATCATATTTGATGAATGCCACAGAAGTCAGTTTGGTGATATGCACACTGCTATCGTAAAGAACTTCAAGAAATATCATTTGTTTGGTTTTACAGGTACTCCGATATTTTCTGTAAATGCAGGTCGTGCGAAGAATCCTGAATTTTTTACCACAGCACAGACTTTCGGTGACCAGCTCCATACATATACCATCGTTGATGCTATCAATGATAAAAATGTACTTCCATTCCGTGTAGATTACATCAAGACAATGGATGTGGAAGAAGACATTGATGATGAGATGGTATGGGATATCAACCGTGAAAAGGCTATGATGGCTCCACAGAGAATCAGCCTTGTAACCAAGTATATCCTTGAGCATTTTGACCAGAAGACTTATCGTGGCGATAAGACTTATGTTTACAGTACTCTTATGAATGTTGCAGAGGTTGCTTCCGCCGACAGAGGTGCTGTGGAAGAAATCAAGAAGAAACAGCGTGTAAGTGGCTTTAACTCCATCTTTGCTGTTGCCTCTGTGCCGATGGCAAAACTGTATTATGAAGAATTTAAAAAGCAAATGGCAGCAGATTCTACTAAGAAACTGCGTGTTGCTACTATATTCAGTTATGGTGCTAATGAGGAAGAATCCGATGGTATCCTTGATGAGGAGAACTCTGAGGATACATCAGCACTTGATAAGCCTTCTCGTGACTTCTTAGAAGACGCTATTAAAGATTATAATGAAATGTTCCATACGAACTATGATACATCAAGTGATAAGTTCCAGAATTATTATAAAGATGTATCCCTTCGTATGAAGAATAAGGAATTGGATTTGCTCATTGTAGTCAATATGTTCCTGACAGGATTTGATGCTACCACGCTGAACACGCTGTGGGTGGATAAGAATCTTAAGATGCATGGACTAATCCAGGCATTCTCAAGAACAAACAGAATCCTTAATTCCATCAAGACATTCGGTAACATCGTCTGCTTTAGAAATCTGCAAAAGCGTGTCGATAGTGCTATATCATTATTCGGAGATAAGAATGCCGGAGGTGTCGTTCTTCTGAACAGCTTTAAGGATTACTATTATGGCTACGAATCTGTAGATGGGAAGCAGATGCCCGGATATGCAGATATGATGGAGGAACTAGAAGAAAAGTTCCCACTGTCAGAACCACAGATAATTGGAGAACAGAATCAGAAGGATTTCATCTCTCTGTTTGGTGCAATTCTTCGTATGCGTAACCTGTTATCTTCATTTGACGAATTTGTAGGTAAAGAGCTTATAACAGAACGTGATCTGCAGGACTATCTTGGAAGATACCAAGACCTTCGTGATGAGTGGAAACGCAGACGTGAGCAAGGAGAAAGCACCGATATCATTGATGATATCGTGTTTGAAGTAGAACTCATCAAGCAGATAGAGATAAATATTGACTATATCCTTATGCTTGTGAAGAAGTATCACGATACCCACTGTGAGGATAAGGAAGTGCTTATTACCATCAATAAGGCTATTGATGCCAGTCCTGAACTTCGCAGCAAGAAAGCACTCATTGAAACCTTTATTGCAGGAATCAACGAGGTGGACGATATCATGGTTGAATGGCACGATTACGTTGTAGCTAAGCGTGAAGAGGACTTGGAAAATATTATAAAAGAAGAAAAGCTAAAGCCGGAAGAAACAAGAAAGTTTTTGGAGAACGCATTCCGTGACGGAGAAATCAAGACTGCCGGAACTGACATTGATAAGCTGATGCCTCCTGTCTCACGATTTGGTGGTGGTAAACGTGCTGAGAAGAAGCTAGGTGTTATCGGTAAGTTGAAGACATTCTTTGAGAAATATTTCGGTATTGGTGGCTCTGCATCATTTACAGAAGAACAGAAGCCATTTGCTTATAACATGTCATCTGAACCCGCTCTTATGGTTGCGGAAGATAAAGCACCTTATAATACAAAATAAAGAAACGTACCCACAGATGGATATGCTCCCTCCTAAGTGACAAGTTTTTATTATTTTACCTAGAAGGGAGCATATCATTTCAAACAGCCCCTTTCATTCGTATTTTACGCCATATTGTAATATCCGGCATAAATACCATTTTTCTCAAGCAGAGTTTCATGTGTTCCGCGCTCTGCGATACCATTTTCTGTAATGACAATAATCTCGTCTGCATTTTTGATCGTGGACAGACGATGTGCGATCGTGATAGTTGTTCTGTTCTTGGAAAGTTCTTCCAGACTGTGCTGGATCCAGCGTTCACTCTCGTTATCAAGAGCACTGGTTGCTTCATCAAGGATCAGGATCGGTGGATTCTTTAAGAAGACACGGGCAATCGAGATACGCTGTTTCTGACCACCGGAAAGCTGCCTTGGATAATTATCTTTCTTATCCAGAAGACCAACTCTGTCAAGAAGCTGCTCCGCTTCCTTTTTCACTTCTTCTTTTGCCACTACCGGAGCGGGAGCTGGTTTCTCTACAACTTCCGGTTTCGGTGTTTCCTTCACCACAGGAGCCGGTTCGGGCTTGGGCTCAGGCTTCGGTTCCGGTTTTGGCTCCGGCTTGGGTTCAGGCCTGGGCTCTGGTTTGGGTTCGGGCTTCGGTTCCGGTTTTATTTCCGGCTTAGGCTGCGGTTTCGGTTCTTCCTTTACCACAGATACGGGTTCTTCCACTTTCTTTTCTTCCACTTTTTCTACTACCGGTTTCCGGTTCAGCTTATCCAAATCAATTTTTCCGACAGGTTTAAACTTCGGACGTGCATCTTCAGGGACAACAGTCTTAATTTCTTCCACTTTCGGTTTATCAGCAGTTTCAGCTTCGTAACCATCGATGGATACCGATGCTTTGTTACGGTCTTTATTCTGCCGTTCCTGAATAAAACGTTCCGATTCAAGTCTAAGATTCTTATCTGTACTGAACTCTTTCACGAGCAAGGCGTATTGCTCCTCGTTAATCTTTGTGTTGGGGTTTGCCTCAACGGCAAAGCCTTTCTTCTGCAAGAACTCAACTACCGTCGAAATTCCTACATTCAAATCTCTTGTTACTTTATTTAACCTAATCGTCATACTAAAAAATTAATGAATAATGTGGAGAAAGAAGTTAGTGCAAACAGAAACCAATGTCAGCAGACACTTATTCTGTCTCTGTCTCTGTTTCAGATTCAGGCTCAGCTTCAGCCTCAAACTCAGGCTCGCCTTCGCTTTCCTCAAACTCCGAACTTAAAATGTGCAATACTTCGTCCACTGTTTCTTCTTCCAAGTCGGTCTTCTCAATCAACATCTCACGCGGAGCGTTCAGCACGGCTTTTGCAGTATCGATACCAATCGCTTTGATGGCATCGATCACCCAACCGTCGATTTCATCCCTGAACTCATCCAAGTAGATA
>ERZ840096.2686-NODE-2686-length-13441-cov-1.958838_pt1 | contig 13441 bp, 12 predicted proteins | sample MGYA00519878_ERZ840096 | MGnify/ENA primary metagenome ERZ840096 (study PRJEB31850, sample SAMEA3708865) | human gut metagenome | biome: human gut; feature: human-associated habitat; material: faeces | place: China | collected 2014 ...
TGTTAAGCACGCCGCCAGCGTTCATCCTGAGCCAGGATCAAACTCTCATGTTAAAGTTTTGATTCCAGTCAAAATTCGCTTGGCTAATTTTAACCGTTATTACTGTTGTTTTGGTTTTGTTCTGAATGTTCTCTTGAACTTCAAGGCTTAACCAAAAGCCTTTGTTCTTAGAATTTTCAGGGTTTTACATACTGTTCAGTTTTCAAGGTTCTGTGCTGTTCTTGTCTTTTCTCAGCGACAGCTTCAATAGTATATCATGCTGCGTTCTGTTTGTCAAGAACTTTTTTAAATTTCTTTTTGATTTCTTTAGTAAGCGCTAAAATATCTTGTTCTTTAGCCGATATTTCAATTCCTTCTAAATCTACTTTCTTACCTAAATCAGCTTTATTAATAATAACAATACGATTGGTATCTTCTGTAAGTTCAAGTAACTTTTTATCTTCTTGATCAAGTTCTTTACTTCCATCAATAACTAATAAAACAAGATCTGCTTTTTTAATCATTTCTTTTGATTTTTCAACCCCAAGACTTTCTACAATATTATCTGTTTCTCTAATTCCTGCTGTATCGATCATATTTAATAAAATATCATCTACTGTCACTGATCCTTCAACGACATCTCTTGTTGTTCCAGCAATATTTGTGACAATTGCTTTTTCTTCTTTTAACATCGCATTTAATAAACTAGATTTACCAACATTGGGTTTACCAATGATAGCAGTTTGAATACCATCTTTTAATAATTTAATATTTTTAGAATCTTCAATGATTTTATTCATCTTTTCAATTAAAGAAGTAGACATTGGTAAAAGCTTATCTGCTGTTAATTCTTCTACATCTTCATATTCAGGATAATCAATATTGACTTCAATCTGCGTAATGATTTGAATTAAATCTTCTTTTAAATCTTTAATAAAATGACTAATACTTCCTTGAATACCTTTTAAAGCAAGAGAAGAAGCATAACTATTTTTAGCCGTAATAATATCACTAATAGCTTCTGCTTGAGATAAATCAATACGTCCATTTAAAAAAGCACGTTTACTGAATTCACCACGTTCTGCCAGTCTTGCTCCATGATGTAAACAAAGATCAACTACTTTATTTGTAATATAAACACCACCATGGCAATTGATTTCAACCATTTCTTCTCCAGTAAAAGTTCTTTTTCCACGATAGATATTTACTAATACTTCATCTATTTTTTCACCATTATCTTTTATATAACCGTATGTAATGGTATGACTCTCTTTATTTATAATCTTTCCTGTAAAAAACTGTTGAACAAATGCAATAACATCTTTCCCTGATAAACGGATAATTGAAATTGCTGCTTCTAGTCTTGATGTTGCTACTGCAACAATAATATCATCATTCATTTTCATACCACCTTTCTTCTTGATACTATCTTAATTTGTTGATTTTATCAATAAATAACTCCCTCATTATAACAAATATTTTTTATTTTTGATATATGATTTTTTTCGATTGATTTCTATATTTTAATCATATATTATTATGTACAAATAGGGGTGAAAAAATGAAAAAGCTGAATAAAAAAGTTCCTATAATCGGAGGTGCTGTTATAGGAGTGATATTGGTTATTTATATCATTTTATGTTTTCTAGCATCAGGTAAAGGGTTTATTAAGAATATGACAATTAATGGCATAAAGGTTAATAATATGTCTAAAGAAGAGGTCATTTCTAAACTTGAAAATAAGTATCAAAAAGATCAAGATCAATTATTATTAAATCTTGAAATGAATGGTCAAAAATATCAAATTGATATGAAAGATAATGTTAAAGTTAACATTAAAGATCAAGTTAATGATATTCAAAAGAAATATAATAATTTCTTTACTAAGGGTTATCATTATTTATTAAAACATAATGAAAATATTTCTATAGATATTAAAGATCAAAAACAACTTAATAAAGATATCAAAAAATCAGGTACTTTAGATTATTCAACTTTAGTACCTACTACTTATAAAGTTGAAAAAACAAAAGTTATCTTTACTAAAGGTAAAAGTGGTGAAGCAGTTAAACAAAAAGATGTTTATAACACAATTCAAACTGCTTTAAATGAATATGATTTTAATAAAACTTTAAAGATTAAACCTTCATCTGTTTCAGAAGATGAAAGTGTAATGAAAACAATTTATAAAACTTTATCTAAAGAAGGTAAAAATGCTACTTTAGATAAAGATAATGATTATAAAATTGTAAAAGAAGAATATGGTGCTAAATATGATTTAGATGATTCAATTAGTGCTTTTAATAAAGCTAAAGAAGGAAAAGAATTTGAAGTTAAAGCTAAAGCTATTATTCCTAGTATTACAAAAGAAGATTTAGAAAAGAATTTATTTAAAGATGTTTTAGGTGAATATACAACATCAGTAAGTGGTTCTTCTGTAAGAAGAAATAATGTTAGACTTGCTGGTGAAAAGTGTAATGTGATTTTACTTCCTGGTGAAGAATTTTCTTACAATAAAACAGTAGGAAAAAGAACTAAAGAAAATGGTTTTGGTGAAGCAGGAGCATATTTAAATGGTGAAACTGTTCAAGAAGTTGGGGGTGGCGTTTGTCAAACTTCTTCAACATTATACAATGCTGTTGTTTTATCTAATTTAGAAGTGACTGAAAGAACAAATCATACTTATATTTCTAGTTATGTGCCTATTGGTAGAGATGCTACTGTTTCTTGGGGTGGTCCTGATTTTAAGTTTAAAAATAATAGAGATTACCCTATTAAGATTGAAGCAAGTTATGCTAATAGCAAATTAACATGTAAAATTATTGGAACTAATGTTGATGGAAGTTATGTGAAGTTTACAAGTGAAAGAACAGGGGATGTTGCTTATAATACTAAATATGAAAATGATGCAACTATTCCTGAAGGACAACAAGTAACTAAACAAGCTGGATCAAATGGGGGAAGAGCTGTTTCTTATCGTTTGGTTTATGATAAAGATGGTAAATTGCTTTCAAAGAAAAAAGAAGCTAAGAGTTATTATAAAGGTCATGAAGCAATTATTGCTGTTGGTACAATGAAAGTGGAACAAGTTCCAGAAACAACCCCTGAAACGACTCCAAATACTGAACCAACTCAACCTGAAACAACGATTGAACCCTCAGAAACGACAGCACAATAAAAAAACGAGCAATGCTCGTTTTTTTATACATTTTCAATGATTTCTAAAATTTGTTCGATATTCTTTTTTCCAAAAACGACTTTTTGATCATTAATAACCATGCATGGTACTGACATGATTTGATATTGATCTTTAAGTTGTTTAAAGTGTTGAATATCATAGACCTCCGTTGTTATTTGTTTATTTAACGAAGCTATTCTTTGAGCTGAAGTAACGAGTTCTGGACACATCGTACAAGATAAAGAAACTATAATTTTTATATTAATCTCTTTATTTATTTTATCTATTCTTTCTAAATAAGTTTGTTCTATCTTTTGTCCTGGTCCTGCAACATTATAAATTCCTAGAATGAAAGAGGTGAATTCATGTCCACCAGGTACACCATGGAAAGTTAAGCCACTCCATGTACCATCTTCTAAACAAATATTGACAGAAGGAATCTCTTGATTTGTTTTTTCTATAGCTATTTTTATTTTATCGGTTTGTAATGCTAATGCTTCCATATATCCTTTTAATTCATTGGATAACGTACTTTCATTGAGTAATAATTTAAGAATAATTGGATTTTCCATACGTGAAAAAACAGCTTGTAATTGTGAAAGCATGTGTTCATCAAGTAATGAATCGTTATTAACAGTTACCTGTTCTTCCTTTTTTACTTGAGGAATTTTTGGTATTATTCCCGTTTTTTGATGCATTTTTTCAATATATTTTTCTAATGATGTGGCTGCTTTTGCACCATCACTTACCGCTGTAACGACTTGACGCAATTCTTTAATACAAACATCACCAGCTCCATAGATACCTTCTTTATTTGTTTTTTGATTTTGATCAGTAACGATATAACCAGATTCATTGAGTTCTACAATATCTTTTACAAGAGATGTATTCGGTTGATAACCCGCAAAGACAAAAACACCAAAAGTATCATTTTCATTTGCATGATATTCAATCACTTCATTTGTTTTTTTATTATGATACTTTAAAGATTCTAAATACGTATGACCACTGACTTCAAGTACTTCAACATTTGTATAAACAGTTATCTTTTCATGATTTTTTGCTAACGAAGCAATAGAAGAAGCACAACTAAAGTCATCTTCTCTTATTAAAATAGTGACATGTTTTGCATATCTGGTAAGAAAAACGCTTTCTTCTGCAGCAGCATAGCCACCACCTACAACAAATATTTCTTTTCCTTCAAAAAATGAACCATCACACGTTGCACAGTAGGCAATACCATGCCCTTTAAATTCTTCTTCACCAATAAAACCTGCTTTTCTTGGGTGAGCACCTGTCGCTATAACAATACCAAAACACTTAAATGTTCCTCTTGTCGTTTTTACTTGTTTAAAATCCCCATCATCTTCAATCTTTTGAACCTCAGCTAACACAAACTCAGCTCCAAAATTTTGAGCTTGTTGTCTCATCGATTCTGTCAATTCTTTTCCACTTGTTTTTAAAATACCAGGATAATTAACAACATCAGATGTAATAGTAATTTGTCCACCAAATGTTTCTTTTTCAATAACAAGAACACGATTATTTGCTCTTGCTAAATAAAGAGCTGCAGTTAAACCTGCAGGCCCTCCACCTATAACAATGGCATCATAAATTGTTTGTTCCATAAACTATAATTGTCCTACAAGATCTAAACTTGGTTTTAATGTTTCTTTACCTGGTTCCCATTTTGCTGGACATACTTCATCTCCATGAGTATAAACAAATTGGCAAGCTTGCACTTTTCTCAATAACTCGTCTGCATTACGACCAACATTACCAGCATTGACTTCATAAGCCACAATTTTACCTTCAGGATTAACAACAAATGTACCTCTTTCAGCTAAACCGTCTTCTTCAATTAATACTTCAAAATCTTTTGATAAGGCATGAGTAGGATCTGCTAACATAGGGTATTCAATTTTAGAAATACGTTTTGAACTATCATGCCATGCTTTATGAACAAAATGAGTATCAGTAGATACTGAATAGATTTCACAATCTACTTTTTTAAATTCTTCATATTTGTTTGATAAATCTTCTAATTCAGTAGGGCAAACAAACGTAAAATCTGCTGGATAAAAGAAAAATACACTCCATTTTCCTAAAATATCTTCTTTTTTAACTGTTTTAAATTCATCATTTTGAAATGCTTGAACTTCAAAATCATTGACTTCTTTATTAATTAATGACATATAATCTCCTCCTTGGTTAGCTCTTGCTAACTTATGTGTTTATCATATCGCTAAAAATTAGAATCGTCAATATAAATAGTAATAATTATTGTTATTATTTATTAATACATATATATTATGTCCATTTATTGTAAAAATAAAAGAGACTGTAACGAAATAATTTTTTAAGAAGTTAATTTCGTTTCGTTTAGCTTCTTTTTCTTTGTTTTTCGTATAAAAAAACATCTTCAGCTATTTTAGCAAGATGTAACCTGATTTTTATATACTTTTTATTTATTTGTAAGTACATACTTTTTAGTTAAGAAGACCTTTTGATTGTGTTGATTTTTCTTTCTTCAATCTATATTTATGATATTTTCTCAAATTATAACCCAAATATACAACGAGAAATTCCATTTTTGTATTTTTCAATCCTCTTCTTGTGAAGTCTGTTCGTACGCTCAAAGGAATCACTACATCACTTCCTTTATCCTTATCATCACTGACAACAACTTGTGGTTCATTACACTTAGCGGTAAATACCTGTGGTTGGTTTATCTAGTGCCATGCCCGGCACACTACAAAAAAAGACAATGTACATCAGTATAATACTGGCAACATTGTTTTTTTTGCTGGACTATATCAATATTTTATTTCGTTACAGCCTCTAAAGAAGTCCCATTCCTTTTAAAATATAAAGCCACATTGTTATAGAAAATCCACTAAAGATGGTTGTTAACATCACGACTGTGCTGGTAAGTATTCCTGTATGTCCCATGTTTTTAGCCATAACAAAGCATGAAACTGTAGTTGCTGATCCAAGCATTACAAGGATGGCTATGAGCTGTTCTCCTTGGAACCCTAAATAGATGGCAAGTGGTAGAAACATTGCACAGAAGCCAAATAATTTAATGAATGAGGCACATAAAGCAGGTTTTAAATCCCCAAGGGCTTCTTTATAATTAAAAGTTGCTCCCATTGCCATAAGTCCTAGAGGTGTCGCTACATTTCCAATCGAAGTCACGGTCTTATCTAACATCGTTGGCATTGGTAAATGAAGTAAGGACCATAAAATACCAACAACGATACCAATAAGTATTGGGTTTGTTAAAATTCCTTTGATTGTTTTAAGCCAAACTTCTTTACTTATTCCTTTTCTTTCAGGTGAAAAGAAAGAAAGGACAACGACAGCCATAATGTTATATAAAGGTACACTCCCAATAATCATTAAAGGGGCCATTGTAGCCTTTCCATAAACATTTTGAATCAAGGCAATACCGAGTAAAGCTGCCGAACTACGATAACTTGCTTGAATAAATTCCCCTTGATTTTGTTTATTCTTTAATAAAAAAGAAAGTAAAGTAACAATTAAAATACTTAAAATTGTAATGAAAAAACAAAATAGAACAAACTTCGTATCCCAAATTGTCTTAAAATCTAAAGTTGCTAGATCTTTAAATAATAAGACAGGTAGGGGAATTAAAAAAACAAACTTATTCATTCTAGAAGCAAAAACATCATCAATAATATCTATCTTCTTAAAAAACATTCCTAATACAATCATCGCAAAAACAGGCACGGTCGCATTTAAACTAAAAATTAAATTTTCCATTATTTCCTCCCTAAAGAAAAAACCGCATTCGCGGCTTAATCTACATATGAGATTGTCATATATCTATTTTTTCCTTCACCTTTAGATTCAGTCTTTAAATGATCCATCTTTGCAATTTCTTGATGCATCACTTTTCTTTCATCTGCAGGCATAGGATCCAATTTTAAATCAGCTTTTGTTCTTAATACTGTTTTACCAAAACGTCTTGCCATACTTGCAACTTTTTTATAACGTTCTTCTTTATAACCATTGATATCAACACTTACTTCTAAACGTTTTTTAAATGTTGTACTCACAGCATTTTTCACAATTAAGTTAATAGCTCTTAAAATAACTCCAGCTTTACCAATCAAAATAGAATTATTACTTGTATTAATATTACAATAAATTCTTCCATCTTGAACATAAGAAATTGTTTCAACTTCAAATTCCATATCAGTTAAAATCTTTCTAATAAAGCTTTCAATATATTCTTGAACCATTTCTACTGTCCAACAAGAAATTTCAGCTTTCTTACTAAATAAACCTTTAGTTTCTAAAGTAACTTCATAATTTAATTGATCAACTGTAACACCTAAATCAAGGCATGCTTTATTAACAGCATCTTCAACTGTTTTTGCAGTATATGTTTTCATATTTATACCTCTATTTATTCTTATTTTGTCTCTTTGTTAAATAATTTGTATTTGCTTGATCAACTTCTTTTTGTGCTTTTTCAACATGGTAAATATAAATATACCATGTTCTAACAATTGTAATAATGTTTGTTGTCATCCAATAAAGTGACATTGCTGCAGGCATAATTGCTGCAAAGTAAATGATAAATAATGTCATGAAATTATTCATCATGTTCATTGATTGCATTTGTGATGTTTCTCTATATTTTGGATTTCTTCTTGACATGATTGTATTGATTTTCATCGCAAAATATTGAGTTAAAGCAACAATGGCAAGTAATACAATATAAGCTATTTCAAACTTAAATACGTGATCAATAGGTTTAGCACCTAAGTTGATTCCAAACATATTTGTTTGATATAAAATTTCAATACGTTGAACCGCTTGCCACATTGCAAACATAATAGGTAATGTTAAGAATGTTGTAAATGAAGCCAACATACTAATATCATTTTTCTTATATAAAGCTTGAATTTCAGCAGACATTCTCATTTGAGAAGTTTGATCTTTTCTTCCTTTATATTTATTTTGAATTCTTTCCATTTCTGGTTGAATCAATTGCATCTTTTGTTGAGAAACAGTTGATTTAATCATAATTGGTAAAATAATGATATTAATTAAAATAGTAATTAAGATAACACCTAAAGCAATATTATTTAATAAAACGTCTCCTAAATAAATAATACTCTTTGAAATAGGGATAACTAATAAGAAATCAAAAATCCCTGATTTCATAGTCCAAGGTGTATTTAAGTTAATTGCTCTTTTCGCAATTAATTTACCACTTGAATCTAAGTTTGCTGTACATCCAGTTAAGGCTACAACAAATAAAACTAAACAAATAATTTTAAAATATTTTTTAGTTTTGTTATCTAAGATCATTTGCTGATCTCCTTTCTCTTCACTTTTTTATACAAGTACTCTAATTCTTTTTTATTTTCTATATATGTATGATTTAAGAAATTTTTTCTTACAATTACAATATAGTCAACTTCTTCATCAAAATGAAAACATTCTTGAATCATCATACGTAACTGTCTTTTTATTTTATTTCTAGTAACAGCGTTTCCTAATTTTTTGCTTACTGAAATACCAACACGTCCATGCCCAATTTGATTTTCATCTTTATAAATAATAAAACAAGAATTCGCAAAACTCTTTTTTCTAGCAATAATCTTGCTAAAATCTTCATTTCTTTTTACTCTAAATTCTTTTTTCATAAAATTTTAGAAAAAAATCCACCGAAAAAGTGGATTTTACATTAAGCAGTTAATACTTTTCTTCCTCTTTTACGGCGACGTGCGATTACTTTTCTTCCTCCAACAGTTGCCATTCTAGCTCTAAAACCATGAGTTTTTGCTCTTTTTCTTTTATTTGGTTGATATGTTCTTTTCATATTTTACACCTCCAAAATTTTTATCTTTTTATACAAATAACATATGCTCCTATATCTTATAGGAATTATTGTGACAAGTCAATTCTAAATTCTATATTTCTACTCTTAAATTCATTATTTTTAATGATGACAAATAATAAGAATAACAATATCTAATGATTATTTGCACATTTTTTTGTGAACTTTTTTAATTTAGAAAAATTCTCTTTATTGTGAATTTAAATTTATTATTCACATCTTGTGATATATCGAAATAGATAGAAAATTGTATAAAAATAATAACTTTTATCAAAAAAAGTAACATCACTAAGCATAACTCTTATTAAATGCACATTATTTGTGAACATTTTTCAATCAAGCACGTACGACAACATGTGAATTTCTTTAAAGCTCATAAAAATACTTATTCACATTTTCCTCCAACTCCTTATAAATCCTTGTTTTTCCCCTAAAATCAAGTGTGCACTTCTAAGTATTTACGTACTTTTGTATCAAGATTTATACAATATATTCAAAATAGTCACTAATCTAATGTGAATAAACTCTTTATTTTAGATATTCACATCCTAAAGTGAATATTATTTCATCTTAACCTTTATTTTACAATTCTTCTATTTTTCTAGGAAAAATCGCAATTTTTCTTAAAATTCACATTGTGAATATTCATTTTTTGTTAAATTTTATATTTCGACAAGTTTTGCACATGCTTATTCACGTGGTGAATCGAGTTATTCATATGTGTGAATTAGTAAAAAATGCGTTGATATCAGCGTATTTTTTATTGTGAACACCTATGTGCACATTGTTTTTTATTCTATACAATATGCACCAAGTTCACATTTAATAAAATTCATAGCGAAAAATGAAGTTGTGAATAATGTGAATAAGTACTCTAAATGATTGATATTTCACACTTTTTTTGTGAATAAAATTGTGAAGCTATTGTGCAGACAGTATTTTTCCTTTAAAAGAGTTCACATCTTTTATATAATTGAGTCGAAAGGGAGTTGAAAATTGTGCAAGATTTAAACAAAATCTGGTCATCTTGTGTAGAAACTTTAGAAAAAAATAAAATAGTTGATGATAAGATCATCTTGGACTCACTATTTAAACCTGCAACTCTAGAAGAAATTGAAGATAATCAAGTTATTATCACCACTGAATTAAAATGGAATATTGATGCTATTTTAGAAAAACGAGCAGAAATAGAATCTATTCTTTCTAATTCTTTTTCTAAACCAATAAAAATCAAAGTATTAGAAGTAGAAGAAATTAATGAAATTGCTAAATTACCTGGACGTGAAGGAATGTACTCAATGTTACTTGGTATGTTACAAGCACCAGTTAGCAAATTCGCTAGAGTTGTAAAAGCTGTAGCAGATGCAAGAGAAGAAAATGGTGGAGAAGCACCAGTTGAAGCACCTGCTGAAGAAAAAGTAGAAGAAGCTGCTGAATAAGCAGAATTAATGAAAAGGAGAATATAAACATGGCAAAATTAACACATGAAGATATCTTAGCTTACTTAGAAGAAGCTACTATTTTAGAATTAAATGATTTAGTAAAAGCAATCGAAGAAAAATTTGATGTAACTGCTGCTGCACCAGTTGCTGTAGCTGCTGCTGCTGATGCTGGAGCTGCTGCTGAACCTACAGAAGTTAACGTAACATTAACTGAAGTTGGTGGAACTAAAGTTGCTGTAATCAAAGCTGTAAGAGAAATCACTGGATTAGGATTAGTTGATGCTAAAGGATTAGTTGACAAAGCACCTTCAGTAATCAAAGAAAAAGTATCTGCTGATGAAGCTAAAGAAATCAAAGAAAAATTAGAAGCTGCTCAGGCTTTGGCAAAGGACTTAGAAGACAAATCAGTTACTGTTAAGATACAGGCTGGAGTTGAAGGCAAGGTATTTGGTTCAATTTCAAGTAAAGAAATAGCTTTAGAAGCAAAGAAACAGCTGGGAATGGATATTGACAAAAAGAAGATTGTTATTCCTGATGCAATTAAGTCACTTGGAACTTACAATGTAAACATTAAGTTACACAAGGATGTAGTTGGAAAGTTAGCAGTAAAAGTTGAAGCAAAATAATTAGTAATTAAGAGAATCGCAATATGTCTAAGGATGTATTGCGATAATTTTACTATGAATGGAGATGCACTATGGACGAAGCAGTAGTAAAAAGAATAATGCCTCATAGCAACGAGGCGGAGCAGGCTGTTATTGGCTCAATGATGATGGACCAGGAAGCAATAACAGTTGCAATGGAAAAATTATCAGATGCGGATTTTTATAATAAACAGTACGGTTCATTGTTTAAGGCAATGGTTGAATTGTATAATGAAGGACGTGAGGGTGACCTGGTTACAATCAAAACAAAACTGGAAGAAATGGACGTTCCTTCAGAAGTTATTAGTATTGATTTTATTAGAAATATTTTAGATATGGTTCCAACATCTGCAAACATAAAGCAGTATGCGGATATTGTATATGAAAAGTCAGTAATGAGAAATCTTATAAGGGCAAATGAGAGTATTGCCAATACATGCTATGCAGGCAACAAGCCTTTAGAGGCAATTCTTGAAGAAACAGAGAAAAGTATTTTTGACTTGATTCAAACAGGTAATACAGGAGATTATGTTCCTGTAAGACAGATTGTTTTAAATGTTTTTGACAAGATTGAACAGGCAGCTCAGACGAAAGGTTCTATTACAGGTTTGGAAACAGGATTTGCCAAGCTTGACAAGCAGTTGTCAGGTCTGCAGCCTTCCGATTTGATTCTTATAGCTGCCAGACCTTCTGTTGGTAAAACAGCCTTCGTACTTAACTTAACAGAAACAATTGCAGTAAAACATAACATTCCGGTGGCAATATTCAGTTTGGAAATGTCAAGCGAACAGCTTATAAACCGTGTAATTTCACAGAACTCAATGGTTAGCTCACAGAAAATCCGTATTGGTGATTTAAGTGATAGCGAATGGGAAAATATAGTAGAATCAGCCAATGTCATTGGTAACTCAGGAATTATTATTGATGATACACCGGGTATCAGTATCGGTGAAATGAGATCAAAGTGTAGAAAGTTTAAACTGGAAAAAGATATTCAGTTGGTTATTGTAGACTACTTACAGTTGATGACAACTAACACGCCTCACGGAAGCCGTGAACAGGAAATTGCAGAAATATCAAGAACATTAAAGGGTATTGCCAGAGAGTTAAATGTTCCCGTAATTGCACTTTCACAGCTTAACCGTGCATCTGAAACAAGAGAAGACAGAAAGCCTATTATGGCGGATCTTCGTGAATCCGGTTCTATCGAGCAGGATGCCGACGTTGTAATGCTTATGTCAAGATATTACGACAAGGAGAAAAAAGAAGAAGACAGAAACAGAATTATTCTTAATGTAGCTAAACAGAGAAACGGCCCTGTAGGTGAAGTTGAATTGGTATGGTTACCACAGTTTACAAAATTCGAAGATGCAGAACAACCTGGTGATCAGATTTAAATCGTTGTATGCCTAAGAAGATATAAAGTATTTTTAATAGATAATGCTAATATGTAGAAAACCTTTGAAACAGATTTTAAATTTGTCTCAAAGGTTTTTTTGTATACTCAAGTATATAAATATATCTTCTTCGACACCTCCGCAAAAGGTTACATTTTTTGCAGTGCTATTTTTATTGATAGGGGAATATAATGGACTTATAATTGTGGTGTTAAGAAATTAGTATGAATTTCAAACCCTGTAAAGGGGCAGGTTTAGGAGGTTAAAATGGGGGAAAAGAGATACATGATTTCAGATGCATCAAGGATGCTGGGAGTAGAATCTCATGTTTTAAGATACTGGGAGGAAGAACTTAATATAGTCATACCAAGAAATGAAATGGGGCATCGATATTACACCGACAATCATATTAATTTGTTGAAGAATGTGCGTGACTTAAAAAATCAGGGCTATGGACTTAGAACAATTAAAATGATGCTGACGGACCCTGATACAAAAGAAGGAAAAAACAATAATTGCAGAAATAACATGGCTTTAACAGCTACAGCAGTTAGCGCACCGGTGCTTAAAGAGCAGATGAAGGTTGAGACAATTGAGAGTAGCGAAAGCAAGATGGAACAGTTTCAGGCAATAATGGATAAGGTTGTTTCTAAGGCGTTAAAGAAGAGTGCCGGAGAATTAGGCAAGGAAGTAAGTGGAAACGTAAGCGAAAAAGTTTTAAAAGAAATGAATTATCTAATGCGGACTCAGGACGAAAGAGAGGAAGAACGCTATAAAAAGTTAGATATGGCAATGCGTTCCAAACAAAAACTTTCAAGAAGAGAAAAAAGACGACAACTTAAAGCTGAAAAACTTCTACTGAAGAAAACTAAAAAAGAAGAACAAAGACTTAAACAGGAAAAAAGAAAAAGTTGGCAGCAGAG
>ERZ840096.2688-NODE-2688-length-13436-cov-3.946566_pt1 | contig 13436 bp, 16 predicted proteins | sample MGYA00519878_ERZ840096 | MGnify/ENA primary metagenome ERZ840096 (study PRJEB31850, sample SAMEA3708865) | human gut metagenome | biome: human gut; feature: human-associated habitat; material: faeces | place: China | collected 2014 ...
CTCTCATCCAGGCCGCAATCTTCTCAGGATCATCTTCCTGCTGAGGAATCGCCCTGGTCATTTCCTCGTAGACGTCTGCAGCCGTCTGGGGCTGCTTTTGTCTGCTGTGATAGTCTCCATTGTCCCGGCTTTCCAAGATTGCCTCGATGTATCGAACAGACCGAATTTTTCTTTTCTGCTTTTCCGGTATAGCCTGGATAGCCCAGATCACCTGTTCTTTCCCGTAAGTTTTGTAAAGGTCATGAAGCTCTTCCGCTTGAAAAGGGGTGATGGGTCGGATAGTATCGCTCCATACCTGGGCAACTTCCCCAAAATCCAGATCATGGACTGGGGATATGCTCGCGCGCACGTTATTACCCATATCTCCTCTAGTCTTATTCTCTTCTAAGTATGTGGTCGGCGTGCTGATACATTTGCTGGTCGGTTTGCTGTCGGTTTGCTGGTCGGACTGCTGATACATTTGCTGGTCGGTTTGCTTAACTTTACGTTCAGCAAATGGGATGATGGTGTATTCAGACGATAAGTTTCCCTTACGAGCCCGGAAATTTATTCTGCCCTGCTGCTGCAAAAGGTTTCTCGCCCTATGGATAGCAGGTATAGACAAGCCTCCAGTTTTAACCATCAACATGGAATTCGAAGCATTGAAAGTCATCTTCCACCCGGCATCATTGGATATCTTCATGAGAGCCATCCAAAGAGCTATGGCGTTCGGAGTCATTTCATGGGTTTCCATCCATCGATAGAAGCTGTTAATCTCGTCGATGAAACTAATCACTGAATTCACCCCCTTTCTCGCTCAATTTTTCATGGTCTGTATGGCTCTGCATATTCGCCCACATCCTGGTTTGCCACAGGATCATAATCTGGGAACTCAGATTCACTGTTGCCCTGGGCTTTCTGATCAGCCTCTGGCTTGTGCCAGTTCATGTCCCGCCCCTGGGTGTATCCCATCTTGATCAGATGGTTGGCCAGCATCTTGTAGGCATCCCGATAGGAATAGAACTTCAAATCCTTCAGACTGGCCACTTTGTAGTAGGCTGCCATATCCTGGGGCTTTCTCCCCACGTACTGGCACATAGCTTCCAGGCTGTTTACCTGGACCGCTGTAGGGTTGTCCTTGATGTATGGGATCTTGTAGGGCAGATTGCTGTCTTCCTTTTTGGTGTCAGTAGAAGAGGCTGCGGCCGCTTTCCCGCTCTTGGCCTTTGTTGCTGCCTCTTTCTGGTTCCCGTAGGTGCCCTGGTTGCCGTCATCGTCAGGCGTCCAGGCAATGCCCAGGAAAGCGGAAATATCGTACCGACGGATGTAGGTCTGAGAAGATCCGCAGCTTTGAGGGTCTGTCCCTTTGGCCAGGTTGAACTGGCCTTCTGATTCCACCCATTCTCCGCTGATATGCTGCAGCCTGGTCTTGCACCAGACCTTCATCTTGTTTCCTTCCACCAGTTCCGTTTTAATGTCCTGGGAAAGCCATAAATTGTGCTTGTTGGCCAAAGGCCGGACGGCTGCGATCAGTCCGTCCAGTTCCACGTACTTGCTTTTGAAGTACGGGTTGTTGCTTTCCTTTCTGGGGTCGATGATTTCGCTCTGGAAAGCTACCAGATCCGGAGCAATCTTTGTCAGCGTTTCACTTGTCCTCATAATGTCTCCACCTCTCCATTTGCCTTTTCCCGAGATGCCTGGATGATTTCCAGGGCTTTTTCAATCCTTGTCTTCCGGGCAGCGAACCATTTCTGGTAGGCTTCCCGGGCCTTTTGCCGGCGGGACTCAGCCTCCGGGCTACTGCTCTTGAAATCGGCTTCCAGTTCTGCCAGCTTCCGGTCCAGTACCGGGTCCGGTTTCGGGGGATTTCTGGCAGCATCTTCCCGAGCTCTGCGCCTATCTTCACTGGTGACAAAAGCGGAGCGGAAACGGTGCTCTTCTTCCCACTTCAGGATCCGGCGCAATTCCAGGACCCTCTCGGCTTCAATTTCGTGGATGTTCTGCCACAATTCGCTCATTTTATCCATGACCTCCAATCTGTGGTATAATGGAGGCGAATCTAAGCTGCCAGAGTAAAGATTCACCTGCCGTCGGCTGCTCCACACAGCCGGCGGTCTTTTTTATTGCCTCCATAGCGGTCACCCAAATACCGCCAGGCTGGCAGCCAACCAGAAGAGCATCATAGTAGCCCATACGCCGATGATGACGCCTTGAAACCTGGGCCCCAACTGCTGCAGTCCGTCCCACACGATGGATACCAGCCAGCCGGCCAGCTCCCAGAGCGTCATGGCCATCATGACCGACAGCAGGATCAGGCTCACCGGCCAGGGTGCATTTTTCGGTTGCTTTTTCATTTCGCTTCCCTCCCAATCAAAATTGCCAGATTTATCGTTAGATTTCCGGCTATTCTCCACCAGGTTTCAACGGAAAACCCATGATACCCATTGGTGGCTGAAGAATAAGCACTTCTGGAAATCCCCAATTGATCCGCAAATTTCCTTTTGGAAACCTTCCGGTACTCCCGGATCTTCTCCAGGTTTTCGATGCCCTGGGCATTTTCCATGGCATCCACATAGATGATGATGTGATCCGGCAGCGGCTCCACCAGCTGCTTCATCCGCACCCCCAGCACCCGGGCAATGCCCTGCATGGTTTCCGGCGTCGGCCATTGGGCGTACAGCCCGGATTCCACATGACTCACCCAGGAAACGGATTTCCCCATCCTGGCAGCCATCTGCTTTTCAGTTATCCCCTTGGCCATCCGGTAGAACCGCATGTTTTCCCGGAAGTTCAGCCACAGTGTGCCGTCCATTGCCTCACCCCCTCAGTGCTTCTTTGCCCAGTCCCGCCAGAAGGCGTCAAACATCTGGGTGTTGATTCTCATGCCCTTGCCTGTGCCGACTACACCGGCCTTCCAGGGGCTTTTCCGCATGGCACTGATCAGATTGCTCATGTGGCTGTGTCCGAATTCGTACATGGTCCGCAGGGTACGCATGGAAGCGTACAACTGGGGAATCTGGGAAACCTCCACCTCTCTCATACCCACACCTCCTTCAGTCCTTCGCCAGCCCTCTTTCTTTAGGATTTTCTCGAATCCCACTGGTCGGATACTGTGGCTGAGCTCTTTCCTTTATTACCTGTTCCATGAATGGGCAGTTTCTCTTGCGTCCTTTTATGTGCTGTACGATCGGCTCATTGGGAAGCAGCCTGCAGGTTCGGTGGTTCCGAATCTTTGCACCGCCCGAGTTGCCGACTTTGCCAGTAAAATGGCACGCTCTGCAGGTTGCCTGCGCATAACCAATTTCGACCTTAGGACACAGCCCAAGACCGCCTTCGCTTCGTGGGTGCCGTTGGAATTTGTCCTTCATGTAGCACTTGTCCGCAAATGGGCAGGTGCTGCAGTCCGTGTTAATCATTGTCTGATTCCTCCTTACGCTTCTTCCAGCAGGTCCCGCCCTGCCGACTTGAAGATGTCCACCAGCATGGCCATGGGGTTGTCCATGCCCACCCTGATCACCTTGTTCGGCTTGCAGCTCTCCAGGTAGCTGATGGTCACCGTATCCTGGTTATCGTCCAGGGTCAAAAACACATGGACGTCAGCCGCGCTCAGTGTATTTTCCAACAGTTCCAGGACGCGAGCCTTCTGTTTTGCATCCAGCGCCCGCAACCGGGCAAGCTCTGCCCGCTGCTCTTCGTTCAATTCCAGAGTCATTTTCTGCCCCTCCCTAGTCTTTCTCCAGCCCTTGCGGTCTGAAATCATATAGACGTCGTCGGTCTTTGGATCACGATGCTTCATGTTGGTCACCTCGTTATACGGTTTTCCGTATTTGTTTTGTAAAAAAAAACCTCATGACATCTTCTGCTGCTAAATTTCCATATTGAGCGGTTGCGTCGATTTCATTTTGTCTGAAAGGGGTTTTACCCGCCAATCTGTCATATAAAGCAGTGCATCCAATGCCAAGAAAGTTGGCATATTTACGATTGTTACCAAATTTTTGTTTAATCCAGCCCCGCAAATATGAGTAATCATATTTAAAGGTCATCATTTTCGCTCCCTTCTAATACGGTTTTCCGTATTTTTTATATATAGTACCATTATGACTTAAATTTGTCAACGGTTTTCCGTATTATTTTATTCCTAAATGATTGATTTTATTCGTATTTCCGTATATTATATAAGTATCTTCAACGAAAGGAGTATGACGAATGAAAGAAGAATTCATTAATCGCTTGCGTGATATTTTAATAGAAAAAAATATCACTGCTGCAGATCTTGCAAGAAAGTCTGGAATTCGTGCTTCCTCTATTTCTGATTATTTAACAGGTAAATATGAACCTAAACAAGACAAAATTGATGCGATTGCAACGGCTCTCAATGTTAGCCCAGCTTGGCTAATGGGGTATGCCAATGACGAGACTAAAGTTCAAGCGACTCGTATTCCGGTTTTGGGCACGGTTATTGCTGGCGCACCCGCTTATGCTGCTGAAAATATCATCGGTTGGGAAGAAGTCACTAGTAAGATGTCAAAGCAGGGAAAGTTATTTGCTCTGAGAGTTCGGGGCGACAGCATGCTTCCCGAATTCAAACCAGGTGATACGGTAATTATAAAAGAGCAGCCAGATGTAGAATCTGGAGAAATCGCTGTTGTCCTGGTCAATGGAGATGAAGCGACTTTGAAAAAGGTCACCAAAACGGAAGATGGTATAGTTTTATATGCTTTCAATCCTGTCGTTTATGAGCCGCACTTCTACTCAAACGAAGAAATTGAATCCCTCCCGGTGCGGATCATTGGAAAGGTGGTGGAAAATCGTAGGGAGTGGTAATAAGAAAACCTGAAAGGAAGTGCTTTTATGGCAGTTTTATTTGCATTAATTGGACTTTTCTCTCAAGTAATGATTGTAGTATCTTTAATCAAGCCTAAATGGGGAACATTTGGAAAACGACCGGAATGGGGACGAAAAAAGACAGCTTTAGCTTGGTTGGCTGCGTTTATAGTGTCTATTATCATAGTAGGTACCAGCACTTCGATACCAACACCTACAAATAAGCCTGTAGGAACTAAAAAGCAAGTAACTGCAACAGAGAATACCCCTACAGAAGACCAGCATGCTGACAAAGAGGATGAATCTCCAAAATATATTTTTAGTCTGTATTATGGATTTGGTGAAGATCAGGCAAAAGCTATTGAAGACGCATTGACCGACGTCGGAGTAAAGGAAATCAAGGACGTCACGAAGAAAGGAAATCATGACTATGTTCTGGATGTAGACGCCGGTGTCTATACGCCCGACAAAGATACGATGCATATAGAGTGTGACGACAATAATCAACTGCAGACCATTACTTACAAACAAATCATCCTTTGGAACGAAGGAAAACCCATCCACCAACTCAGCGAATATGTCCTGAGCGCTTCCGAAGAACTGGAAGTTACCCGCACCGGAAAAGATATGGTCAAGAAGACTTTGAAGGCGCCCAGCACGGCAAAATTTGATTCCAAGACATTCAAGTACATCAAGATTCAGGGTGAAATTACTTTCATCGGGAAAGTTGATGCCCAGAACAGCTTCGGGGCCATGGTTCGTTCCCCGTTCAAAGTACAATTCCGCTATGTTGACGGAAAACTGAAGCCGACCTATTTCATGGTCAACCACAAACAGATTATATAAAATTAACCCGGCTGGTACAGTAATTACCAGCCGGGCATAATAAGACCTGTTCAGGCAAACTAACGTTTAGGAATAGCCCCTCCCCATCCAGATCCTGGGGAAGGTGGTGGAGCTGCGAAGGAAGTTTTGAGGAAAAGAAAAAGCCCCTCGATATCGAGGGGGCAAATGTTACAGAAAGGATGTGATTTACAACATGAAAAGACTTCTTACTATTGACGAACTAATCTCCCATATGGAAAATAAGGGCATTATGTTCAATATTGTCTCAAGAGAGAAGGCCAAACACTTTTTGCAAGAACACAACTATTATTTCAAACTGGCTTCCTACCGAAAAAATTATGACAAATATCCTTTTGGAGATAAGGCAGGAAAATACAAAGATCTTGAATTCGCCTATTTGAAGGATCTCTCAACCATTGACTTTCATATTCGCTATCAAATTATCCAGATGTGTCTGGATATTGAGCATTCTCTGCGGACTCGAATTATCCGCGATCTGGCGGCGAATCCAGATGAAGATGGCTATAATATTGTCAACCAATGGGATCCAGCCTTTCAGCATCGATCAAAAATATTGACTCACCTAAAATCATCGTATTGCAAATCCTTAATACAAAAGTACAAGCCGGACTTTCCAGCGTGGGTCCTGTTGGAATTACTGTCATTTGGAGAGCTCTGCAAATTTGTTCAATGCTATGATCGATTATATCCGCATCGTCTAAATTTAAAGACTCGAATGCTGTTCCCTATTAGAGATATTCGAAATGCCTCGGCCCATAACAATTGCCTTATTTTCGATGTCCGTGAAGACTCAGGGATCAACATTAATCCGGATATCAGAAGTTTTCTTTACCATGAAGTATTTAACGGAACCCATAAGCGTCTGAGTCAAAATGCATTGAAAAACAAACCCATCCACGACTTTTTATGTCTATTATATCTTTATCCTGAGATAGTAGAAAGCGAATTTCTGAGGAAGCAACGGCGCAAGGAGTTAAAGAGATTAATTTATCAAAGAATGATCCAGCACAAAGAATATTACAGGAAAAATGCCGCTTTAAGGAACACTTACGAAGTTGTTTTTAAAGTGTTCCATTCTTTACAAAATAAATATTGACAAAGCCCTAAAGTATTGGTAAAATACAATCACAACAAAAACCGTAAGGTTTTATAGGGCGCGCGTCATTAGACAAGCGTCCGAATTTTTTTATCCAATACATGGGGCTGCTCCTAAAATAGGATGCAGCTCTTTTTGTATAGAAAAAATCCCCGCCGGCACTGCGAATACCGACGGGGAAAGAGTAACCACCCTACTAAAGGGGCTACTGCATCATTTTACCACAGGAGCCCCTACCCTAGCTATACAAGGAGGCATTTTTATGTGGATTGAACAGCGAAAAGATGGGAAATACGTCTATCGTGAAAAGTACCTGGCACCCAGCGGCCGGTGGAAGACGGTTTCCGTTACCTTCACCAACCGCACCAGGGCCACCGTCAAGCGGGCTTCTGATCACCTGGAAGAAGTGATCCGGCAGAAATCCGCTCCCCCGGCCCAGACTGTCACCATCCAGCAAATGGTAGATGACTACATCAAGGCCCGGAAGCCGGAAGTGAAGCCTATCACCTTCACCGTCTACGAACGGGCCAGGAAACGGCTGCTGGGGTATTTTGAGCCGGAGCGCCTGGTGGCCACCATCAGCGCCAGGGAATGGCAGACCTATTTCGACGGCATCGGCCGGGATCATACGCCGGGCGTGGCCAAGACCTTGTATCAGTTCGTGAAGGCTGCCATGGAGCAGGCTGAACGGCTGGACGGTCTCAGTGCCGTACCCATCCACCGGGTCCGGGTGCAGATGCCTTACAAGACCGTAGCCACTGTAAAGGCTGCAGCCGAAAAGTTCCTGACCAGGGACGAGCTCCAGGAAGTCCTGGGGCTGATCCGGGACCAGTATCCCTACATTGCTGAAATCTGTGAGTTCCAGGCTCTGACCGGACTCCGCTATGGGGAACTGGCAGCCCTGCGGGATGTGGACTATGATCCGGTGAATCACATCATCGATGTGAACGCCACCCTGAATTTTAATCTCAAAGGGAACCGGACCTTCCGGGGATCTCCGAAGAACATCTATTCCATCCGGAAGGTGGCCCTCAGTGACCGGGCGGTGGGAATCATTGAGCAGTTCATCCGGGCCAACGATGCCGCCAGACCTCTTTCCCCCTTCCCCGGGTACAAGCTGCCGGATCACTTCATATTCGTTTCCCGCCGGGACGGTTATCCCCTGGACATTTCCTATGTGAACCATATTTTGCGCCGGATCCCGTACAAGAAGAAGCTGACCACCCACATCTTCCGGCACACCCACATATCCATCCTGGCCGAACAAGGCGTACCTCTGAAGGCCATCATGCAGCGTGTGGGCCACAATGAACCCAGGACCACTATGGCTGTATATACCCACGTGACGGACCAGATGGAAAAAGAGGCCGTAGACAAGCTCAATGCCCTAGATATCTAAGGAAAAAGCTATGCCCACTTTCTGCCCACTTTTCTGTCATTGAAAAGTAACTATGCTGTATTTATGCCATATCTGGCGATTTTTCCCATTATCTCCACCAACGCTTATTACGGGAACGGGTTAGCGTCTCATACTGTTAAAAACCTTGTAAACATGCGGGTTTTGGGATTTTCAAAACAGTTTGGACGTTTCACACCGTTCCTTTTTTCATGCCTGTTTTGCCAACTTTTTGCCAACCTTTCGAAAATCAGCAGAGCAAAATTTGCCAACTTTTTCAAAGTCTGAAAAGCCGCGTCCCACACCGACTGCCAGAGCCAGGGCCATGGTTTTCACATTCTTCATCTTGCATCTCTCCTTTTGTGCATAAAAATAGGGCAGCCGATTTCCCGGTGCCCTTGTATAACACTATGAAATTCAGGCATAAGAAAAGCCCGCTGCCGGAGCAGGGGGCTTTTAAAACTCATAATTTTTAATTTCAGGAAGATCTTCCCATTTTTTTATTTTTTTTAATCTTTCCTGTTCTGCTTTTATTTTTTCATCAAGTTCTTCCACTGACAGATTAGAGTAATCCACTGGGAACTCTTTATAACAGTAAAATTTCATGGACTTCACTTTCTCCATTTTAACCCATGAGTTTTTTCAAACTGTTCTAATGCCTTTTCTCCAGATTTAATTTCAATATATCCAATTCTCCTATATTTTTCAATAGTCATATCAAATAAGTATGTGTCAACAAGATCTCGGTAATGCCTTCATCACAGTATAGTTATTCATTCATGTCCGAAAGTAAAGAGTGCAGAGAGATGTCGGCGCAGTTGGATGGCCCATTGCGATGCCGCCCGCAGGGCTGTGTCTCCCTGAAAGGGAGAAAGGACCCGCACCAGCGGGTAGGGGGTTCCCCCCCCCAGGCCCGGTGATGGGGGCATGAGGTCCTGAAAGGACCGAATACCTTGACGGTGGTATGAAAACTATCTACCTGAGAGACAGCAATGGATACTGCGGTCATCATATTTCTACTTCTGCCAGACACTCCCTTGTTTTCGGCCGGTCCTGCAAAATATCGGCTGTCGCCGATGCCCCCACCACCGTGCTCCGCACGGTCCCCCGCCCCTCACAGGGCGGACTTTGGGACCGTATTCATCACCTGGTCAGCGGTCACATTGCTCTGGATTTCCGTTTCCGCATCGGCTGATTCCAGGACGCAGACATAAACATCTGGCGTGAGACGTGAGGCATTTGTGCAAGCGGGTTTCCCGGCGTGCGGCCCCTAGTGCGTCGTAATGAATCCTTCGACTGCCATCGGCCTTACTCTTTACTCTTTGCTCTTCCCTCTGCACTGTTTTACTCATAAAAAAGGACCCGTCCCCAAATAGGGCGGGTCCTTTCTTTTTTTGGCTGCGGACTAGTGACTAGTGACTGTCTGCTGAGATTGGCGCGGGCGCACCGGGCGGCATGGCTTTGCCAGTCCTGGTGACGCTTCTACGATGTCCGGGCCGGGCAAAGGATGTGCGCCAGTCTTCTTACATCCCCTGCTTCTTGATGAAGGCCCGGATGGGTCCGAACCCTTCGATTTTGTTCAGGGTGTCTCCCTGGGTTACCAACAGGGTGGGTGCGCTCTGCACCTGGTATTTTTCCGCCAGTTCCGGATGTTCTTCAGCGAAGATCTCTGTAAAGGCGGCTCCGTGTTTTTCCAGTTCTTTCACAGCCATTTTGCAGTTGGGGCAGGTGTGGGTCCCGAACAGAATCCAGCCTTTGTCCTTGCCGGCGCTGACCACCTGTTTGGCTTCAGTGGGAGCCGGTTTCACCGCCGGTTTCCGGAACTGGGGCCGCTGGCCCTTGGCTTCTTCTTTGTTCAGATGGGACTGGCCCAGGTCATAGACTTTCCGGTCCTTGAATTCCTGGATCTTCCCGTCGTTCCAGTTCTGCACCGGCCGGTAGTACCCGGTGATCCGGCTGTAGACTTCGGTCTTCTTGCCGCAGTAGGGGCAGGTGTACTGTTCCCCATTCAGGTACCCGTGTTCCCGGCAGATGCTGTAGGTGGGAGACAGGGTAAAATAGGGCAGCTTGTAGTTGTTGGCAATCTTCCGGACCAGACCGGCGGCAGAGTTCCAATCCGGCAGTTTTTCACCCAGGAAGGCATGGAACACGGTGCCGGAGGTGTACAGAGTCTGGAGGTCATCTTCCATATCCAAAGCAGTGAACAGGTCTTCCGTATACCCCACCGGCAGATGGGAGGAGTTGGTGTAATACGGGGTTCCGTGTTCGTTGGCGGTGATGATGTCCGGATACTGCTCCTTGTCGTGTTTGGCCAGCCGGTAGGTGGTGGATTCCGCCGGAGTGGCTTCCAGGTTGTACAGGTCTCCGTACTGTTCCTGGTAGTCCTTCAGCCGTTCCCGCATATGGGTCAGCACTTCCTTGGTGAATTCCAGGGTTTCCGGATGGGTCAGGTCCTTCCGGAGCCAGTTGGCGTTGAGCCCCACTTCGTTCATGCCGATGAGCCCGATGGTACTGAAGTGGTTCTTGAAGGTGCCCAGGTACCGTTTGGTGTAGGGATAGAGCCCGGCATCCAGCAGCTTGGTGATTACGGTCCGTTTGGTCTTCAGGCTCCGGGCGGCAATGTCCATCATATGGTCCAGCCGGTCATAGAAGTCCTGTTTGTCTTTGGCCAGGTAGGCAATCCGGGGCATGTTGATGGTGACCACCCCTACGGACCCGGTGGATTCCCCGGACCCGAAGAAGCCCCCGGATTTCTTCCGCAGTTCCCGAAGGTCCAGCCGCAGCCGGCAGCACATGCTCCGGACATCGCTGGGTTTCATGTCGGAATTGATGTAGTTGGAGAAGTAGGGAGTGCCGTATTTGGCGGTCATTTCAAAGAGCAGCCGGTTGTTTTCCGTATCGCTCCAGTCGAAATCCTTGGTAATGGAATAGGTGGGAATGGGATACTGGAAGCCTCTCCCGTTGGCGTCCCCTTCGATCATGTTTTCGATGAAGGCCTTGTTCACCATATCCATTTCTTTTTTGCAGTCCCCATAGGTGAAGTCCTGCTCCTTGCCCCCCACAATGGCGGGCACGTCCTTCAAATCGTCCGGGCAGGTCCAGTCCAGGGTGATGTTGGAGAAAGGCGCCTGGGTGCCCCACCGGCTGGGGGTATTCACCCCGTAGATGAAGGACTGGACGCACTGTTTCACTTCCTTGTAGCTCAGGTTGTCCTTTTTCACAAAGGGCGCCAGATAGGTATCAAAGGAAGAGAAAGCCTGGGCCCCGGCCCATTCGTTCTGCATGATGCCCAGGAAGTTCACCATCTGGTTGCACAGGGTGGACAGGTGGCTGGCGGGAGAAGAGGTGATCTTCCCGGGGATGCCCCCCAGTCCTTCCTGGATCAGCTGTTTCAGGCTCCAGCCGGCGCAGTAGCCGGTGAGCATGGAGAGGTCGTGGAGGTGGATGGCGCCGCTCTTGTGGGCGTCGGCAATCTCCTGGTCATAGATTTCAGAGAGCCAGTAGTTGGCGGTGATGGCGCCGGAGTTGGAGAGGATCAGGCCGCCCACGGAGTAGGTCACGGTGGAGTTCTCCTTCACCCGCCAGTCGTTGATATGCAGGTAGTTGTCCACCAGCTCCTTGTAGTCCAGCATGGTGGAGTTCAGGTTGCGGATCTTCTCCCGCTGCTTGCGGTAGAGAATGTAGGCCTTGGCCACGTCGGCATAGCCTGCCTTGCTGAGAATGTCCTCCACGCTGTCCTGAATGTCTTCCACGGTGATCTTGCCGTCATGGATCTTATCCTGGTAATCCGCCGTGACCCTCAGGGCCAGGAGATCAATGATGTCCGGATTGTACTCCATGTGGGTGGCCTCAAAGGCCTTGGTGATGGCGGTGCTGATCTTGGAGATGTCGAAAGAGGCGATCTTTCCATCCCGCTTGACGACCTGATACATGAAACCCCTGCTTTCTCTATGATAAATTCAATTCCCTGCTCCTGACAAGTCAATGGGCGCTGACGCGCCCCGTATTTCCCATTCTACCACTTCCTGGGGGCTTGTCAATTAGAAATGCCACTATATCTTGTATGCATTTTCTGTGAAAACGCTGAATTTTTCCATATCTAGTCAATGCCGCGCAGCTCCACAGCTCCAAAGAACGGCCGGACCCGCTCCGCAAAGCCCTGCAGCTGCTCTGCTGTAAAGCCGTGATATCCCCGGCCGATCAGATTGCCGGAGTCCACAAAGTTCTGAAGATAGTACCGGGGTGCCCCTGCCAGCCAGGCGGCGATGGCGTCCAGGTCCTCCGGCCTGTGGAGCTCCCGCACCAGGGTGGTGCGGAACTCATAGTCCACGGTGCTTTTCCGCAGCAGACGGATGCTCTCCTCCACCGGGGCGGGGTTGAAGCCCGGTATGCCGACGGTTTCGGCATACCGCGCCGGAGCGTTTTTCACGTCCATGGCCACATAGTCCACAAGGCCCTGGTTCAGGATCTCCGCCAGCCGGGCAGGATCACAGCCGTTGGTATCCAGCTTCACGGCAAAGCCCAGTTCCCGCACCTTCCGCAGAAAATCCGCTGCGTCCGGCTGGAGCAGCGGCTCCCCGCCGGTGAGGACCACCCCGTCCAAAAGCCCCCGGCGGGAGGCCAGGAAGTCCAGCACCTCCTGCTCCGGGATCTCCGGCGTCTCCGCCAGCCGGGTCACCAGCAATGCGTTGTGGCAGAAGGGGCACCGCAGGTTGCAGCCGCCGGTGAACACCGTGGCCGCCAGCTTTCCCGGGTAGTCCACCATGGCCAGTTTCTGAAGTCCGTGAATGTGCATGGCCGGATCCCTCCATAAGCACAAGATGTTGCTATTCTAAACTGATTTTTCCACAAGAACAAGTGGTGGACGCAACAAAGACAAAAAAGTTCCCGGAGGCAGAGCCTCCGGGAACGGGAAAGACGGGATTCAATTCTTGCGGAACCGGGAGAGGAAGTCCTGCGTCTCCTGTTTCTGGGGATTGCCGAAAACCTGCTCCGGCGTGCCCTCCTCGCAGATGACGCCCTGGTTCATGTACACCACATGGCTGCTGACGTCCCGGGCAAAGGCCATCTCATGAGTCACCACCAGCATGGTCATGCCCTCCTGGGCCAGGTCCTGCATGACGGAGAGGACTTCTCCCACCATCTCCGGGTCCAGGGCGGAGGTGGGTTCGTCGAACAGCAGCACCTCCGGCTCCATGGCCAGGGCCCGGGCAATGGCCACCCGCTGCTTCTGGCCGCCGGAGATCTGCCGGGGCTTGGCGTTGATGTAGGGCG
>ERZ840096.2691-NODE-2691-length-13425-cov-3.414061_pt1 | contig 13425 bp, 10 predicted proteins | sample MGYA00519878_ERZ840096 | MGnify/ENA primary metagenome ERZ840096 (study PRJEB31850, sample SAMEA3708865) | human gut metagenome | biome: human gut; feature: human-associated habitat; material: faeces | place: China | collected 2014 ...
GTTCACACACTTGTCCAGAAGCCGATCCAGAAGAGCCGCTTCTTCTTCGCTGAGCCGGTCAGTGATCAGCCGCTGCAGGCCGTTGGAAATCGCTTCAAAAGCCGGTTCCAGTGCGCGCCCCTTGTCCGTCAGGCGTACCAGCACCCCCCGGGAATCCTCCGGATCCGGTATGCGCAGCACATAACCGTTCCGCTCCAGTTTTTCCACCAGTGCCGTCACGGTGGACTTGGTCCGGTGTACCTGCTTGGCAAGCTCGCTCATGTTGCAGGCTTCGCAGGCCAGAAGCCGCACCAGAATGTCGCCGTGGCTGGGGGCGATGTCGCTGAGCCCGACCTTTTCGAGTTCCGCAAGGATGAAGCGGTTGCCCGATTCGCGGAGGCGGCTGGCATGGGAGAAAATAGCGCTGTACTTCATGGAGAGACTTTTAGTTCGATATCGAATTATTGTCAAGGGCCGGAGAAGGCGGCACGGCTGAAAGCGGCTTATTTTTTCCTGCCTGTACAATATGAATCAATAATTCCAATAAATTTGTTGTAAAAAAATGTGTTTCTTCCTTCGGAACATCATAAAGCCGCTTTTCCCTATAGGAAAAAGCGGCTTTATGATGTAATGAGGAAAATTGTCTGAAAAGGAAGAGTATTAGGTGAAGGAGGGCCGTTTTCTCCGGCTTCCCCCTCTCCTAGGAGTTCCCTTATCGTTGTGAAACGATCAGCCCTGTAAGGGTGAGGGCCGTTCCGACAATGGCGAGGGGCGTGATCGTCTCGTGAAGGATGATCACCGAAGACACGACCGTCACCACAGGGACGAGGTAGATGTACACGGTGGTCTTGACTGCGCCGAGAATCCTGACCGCCCAGTTCCACGTAACGAAGCAGAGGGCGGACGCGCCGAATCCGAGGTAGAGGAGGTTCAGCGTATTGACCGGGGACGCGAAGCGTTCGAGCCCGAGGCGGCAGTCAAAGATGAACAGCGCGGGAAGCATGAACAGCAGTCCGTAGAAGAACACCTTGCGCGTGCAGAACACCATATTCATGCGGAACGCGCCGATTTTCTTCATGAGGATGGAGTAACAGGCCCAGACCACTGCCGCCAGCGTGGCGAGGATGTCCCCGACGGGGTTGAGCTTGAGGACGAAGTTGCCGTTCAAACCGATGAGGATAATGCCCGTCAGCGCGGCGGCGAACCCGACGAAAAAGCGTTTCCGCAGCGGCTCGCCGTCCAGCAGCCAATTCGCCAGAAATGCGGTGAAGAACGGTGCGATCGAAATGATGACCCCCACGTTGGACGCGAACGTATAGGTCAGCGCGATGTTTTCCAGCAGGAAATAGAGCGTTACCCCGCACAGCCCCGCCGCCGCGAAGAGCAGCTCCTGCCGCAGCGTGCCGTATGTGCCCTTGCGCGGATAGATGGCCCACAGCGAGAGGTAGCCGAGGGTGAACCGGAAAAACAGGATTTCAATGGGAGTGAACGCCTCAAGGAGTACCTTTGTCGAAACGAAGGTCGTGCCCCAGATGATGATGGTCATGAGGGTCAGCACATGGCCGAGTGCGGTTTCGTTTTTCATGCTTGCCTGCCGCCGAAGATTTCCGCGTATTGCCGGGGCGTGACCCCGATGAGCCGCTTGAAGAAGCGGGAAAAGTGGCTCTGGTCCGCAAAGCCCGTCTGGAGCGCCACCTCGATCATCGGCACGTTCCGCTCAAGCAGTTTCCGTGCTTTGGCGATGCGGATGGTTTCGAGATACCGGTACGGCGAGATGCCCTTCTGCTTGGTGAACGAGCGCAGGAGGTAATACTTGCTCAGCCCCGCGACCTCTCCGAGCTGATCCAGCGAAACCGGCTCGCCCGAGTGCTCCTCAAGGTAGGCGCATACGGCCCCGATGTCGGATTCGTCCTTGTACGCATCGGGCAGGGGCGTTTCTCCGGCGTTATCGCGCAGAAGCTGCCCCAGAAGCATCAGAAAGATTTCTTCCTTCCGGAACTCCTTGTCTTCCTGAACGATCATGGCGTGCAGGTCGCGCAGCGAACACGCCAGTTCGCTCTGGCTCAGGATGCGCTCCCGGAACCGCGGCAGGATGGCCTGCCCCGTGATTTCCCGCATGGCCGCGCGCATGACGTCGGGCAGCACGCCGATGCCCCGGTAGCTGAACGGTTTTCCGTCATAGGAGCGGCAGCCGTGCGGCTCGTGGGGGTTGAGGGTGAACAGGTCGCCTTCGGTGGTGATGTATTTCTGTCCGCCGCAAGTCAGTTCCCGCGCACCCTTCTCGATGAACCCGATCAGGTAGTAGTCGTGGAAATGATCAGGGAAGGGCTCCAGCACGTTCTGGAGCCAGTAGGCTTCGATGGCGAGTTCCGCGTCGTAGTGTATGGTTCGTGTTTCTTTGATCATGGGCCTATGCTACTCGTCCCTGCCTTTGTGTCTTGCATGATATTGCGGTTTGGGAGGAGAAGGGAACCGGTGGGGAGTTCTGTGCCTGCGTCATTTTAGACAAAACAACAGCCAGCACTTTTTTTCAGATAACCTGCCAAGAAAAAAACAAGCTCTTAAAGATAGCAAGAAAAACAAGACAAGCAAATAAAGAAAAAACATACCGCCTTCTCCGTGCACAGGGAAAGACGGCATGAGGGATTCGATAAAGTCGAAAGTCTTGGGAGGGAGAGAGGAGGGGTTTGGGGAGGGGAAGGGGGACCTTTCTCCAGAAAGGTCCCCCTTCCCCTCCCCTATCTTTTCTCTTCTACAAACAGCGCAAACCGCTGGCGGGATCGAAGACGTGGCCGTGGCCGGCGCGGACGGAGAGGCGGATGGCGTCGCCGGGCGCGGGGCGGCGCGTGCCGGGAAGACGCACGATGATGGCGCTCTGATCGGAAACGCCGCCGCCCGCCTTCCCTGCGATGGGATGGCAGTAGGCCAGCGTGTCCGGGCCGAGCGCTTCGATGATGTCCACGGTGACCTGCACGGAACCTTCGGGATCGAGCAGCAGGTCTTCGCAGCGCAGGCCGACGAGCACGTCCTTGGAGGGCGCTGCGGCAAGCCGGATGTCGGAGGCGGCGACGCCGGAAAGCGGCGTGCCGTCGGGCAGGATCAGCTTCTCGCCGTCCGTGGTCGCGGGGATCATGTTCATGGACGGGGAGCCCATGAACTGGGCAACGAATACGGAGGCCGGATGCAGGTAGATGTCGTCCGGCGTGCCGTACTGTTCGATGTTCCCGGCGCGGAGCACGAGGATTTTCTCGGCGAGGGTCATGGCCTCCACCTGATCGTGCGTCACGTAGATGCTGGTGGTCGCCAGACGCTGGTGCAGACGGCGCAGCTCGATGCGCATCTGGTTGCGGAGGTTGGCGTCGAGGTTGGAAAGCGGTTCGTCGAAGAGGAACACGCTGGGCTCGCGCACGATGGCCCGGCCCATGGCCACACGCTGGCGCTGGCCGCCGGAAAGCTGTTTGGGCATACGGTCGAGCAGTCCGTCGAGCCCGAGGAGCTTGGCGGCGTCCTCGGCGCGGCGCTTGCGCTCGTCCGCCGGGATGCCGCGCACCTTGAGCCCGTAGGTGATGTTGTCGAACACGTTCATGTGCGGGTAGAGGGCGTAGTTCTGGAACACCATCGCAATGTTGCGATCCTTGGGTTCCTTGCTGGTGACGTCCTCGTCGCCGATGAAGATGCTGCCGCCGGTGACTTCCTCAAGCCCGGCGATGCAGCGCAGGGCCGTGGACTTGCCGCAGCCGGAAGGCCCGACCATGACCATGAAGGAGCCGTCCGGGACTTCGACGTTGATGCCCTTCAGTACCTTATTTTTATTGAAAGTCTTTTCTACGTTCTTGAGCTGGACGCGTGCCATGCTGGTATCCTTTTGGCGGGCTTATTTTTCGGTTTCCACGAGGCCACGGACGAAAAGCTTCTGCATACCGAGCACCACCAGCAGGGGGGGCAGCATACCCAGAAGCGCAACGGCCATGATGAGGTTCCACTCCGGCACGGCGTCGGGGATGTTCACCATGCGCTGGATGCCCATGACGATGGTGTACATGCTTTCCTGGTTGGTGACGAGCAGGGGCCAGAGGTACTGGTTCCAGCCGTAGATGAACAGCACCACGAACAGCGCGGCGGTGTTCGTGCGGGAAAGGGGCAGCACCACGTCCACGAAGAAACGCCACGGCCCGGCCCCGTCGATGCGCGCGGCCTCAAGCAGTTCCGCCGGGATGGTCATGAACATCTGGCGGTACAGGAAGGTCGCCGTCGCCGAGGCGATGAGCGGCAGGACAAGGCCGAGGTAGCTGTCGATGAAATTGAGGTTCGCCGCCACTTGGAAGGTGGGCACGATGCGGACTTCAACCGGCATCATCAGCGTGATGAAGATGAGCACGAAGCACAGCTCGCGGCCGGGGAAACGGAAATAGACGATGGCGTAGGCCGCCGTGATGGAAATGGCGATTTTCCCGATGGCGATGCCGAGGGCCATGACGAGGCTGTTGGCCATCATCACCCACACGGGGATGCCGCCCGCCGCCTTGAGGCCCTGCGTGAGGACGGTGGTGAAGTTCTTGAGGAACTCGCCGCCGAACCACAACGGCGTGGAGCCGATGAGCACGTCGAACGTGTGGGTCGTGGCGACCAGCGCTATATAAAGGGGAAAGAGCACAATGGCGATGCCGAACCAGAGGAAGGCGTGCCCGATGGCTTTTCCCAGTCCTTTCTTTTCTACCATACTGCGTTCCTTGACCTAGTAGGTCACCTTGCGTTCCACGTAACGGAACTGGAGGAAGGTCAGGACCATGACGATGAGCATCAGCACCACGGACTGGGCCGAGGAGCCGCCGAAGTCGAGCCCGATGAAGCCGTCGTTGAAAACCTTGTAGATGAGGGTTTCCGTGGCCTTTGAGGGGCCGCCCTGTGTGACGGCATGGACGATGCCGAAGGTTTCGAACAGCGTATAGATCGTGTTCACCACAAGCAGGAAGAAGCTTGTGGGCGACAGAAGCGGGAAAATGATCGTGCGGAACCGCCGCCACGGGGACGCGCCGTCGATGGCCGCGGCCTCGATGAGCGAGCGGGGGATGGCGTGCAGTCCGGCGAGGAAGAACAGGAAGTTATACGAGATCTGTTTCCATGAGGCTGAAACGATCAGCAGGAAAAGGGCCTGATTGCCGTTGATTTTGTGGTTCCACGTATACCCGAAGTGGTGGAGCAGCTCGGTGAGCACGCCCCCGGAAGGGTTGAACAGGAACAGCCAGAGCACGCCCGCGAGCGGCGGCGCGACGGCGTAGGGGATGATGAGCATGGATTTGTACAGCGTGCCGCCCCAGTTCACCTGATCGGCGAGGACCGCGAACAGCAGGGCGGTCCCCATTGTGAGGACGATGGTGGCGAGGCTGAACACGAGCGTCAAGCGCAGCGTTTCCAGATAGCTCGGATCGGAAAACAGCGTGATGAAGTTGTCCAATCCTACGAATTCTTTGGAAAGACCGAAAGAGTCTTCCATGTAGAACGACCCCATGAGCGCTTCACCGGCGGGGTAGAAGAAAAACACCACCGTGATGGCGAGCTGGGGCAGCAGGAAGAGGAGGGGAAGAAGCAGGTGTTTCTTGCCCCTGAACGCGTAACGTCCATCCTGCATAGCGGCTCCTTGTGCGGGTTGGGGGCGTCCCTTGCGGCGGAAAGGCCGCGAAAGACGCCCCGGAGGAAACGGGGGGAGGCCCGGCGGGCCCCCTCCCTCTGTGCTGCGGATCAGCGTTTACTTCTTGTTGGCCTTGGCGAAACGCGCCAGTTCGGCGTTGCCGCGTTCCACAGCGGCGTCGAGCGCCTGCTTGGCGGTCTTCTTGCCGGCCCAGACGGCTTCGAGCTCTTCGTCGATGATGTTGCGGATCTGGACGAAGTTGCCGAGGCGCAGGCCCAGCGAGTTGATGGTGGGCTTCTTGTCGGAAAGGGCCTTCACGGCGATGTCGGTGCCGGGGTTCTTGTCGTAGAAGCCCTGCTGCTTGGTCAGCTCGTAGCCTTCCAGGGTGACGGGCACGTAGCCGGTGAGCTGGTGGAAGCGGGCCTGCACTTCAGGCTTGAGGAGGTAGTTCAGGAACGCGGCGGCGCCCTTTTCGGCGTCCTTGGAGTGTCCGGCCATGGCCCAGATGGCTGCGCCGCCGATCACGGTGTTCTGGGGAGCGCCCTTCACGTCGGGCCAGTAGGGGAGCAGCGCCACGCCCCACTGGAACTTGGCACCGGCCTTCACGGCGGCGTAGGAGCCGGAGGAGTTCATGAGGATGCCGGCTTCGCCGGAGGTGAACGCGTTGATGGCTTCGGACTTGCGGCCCACGTAGACCATCACGCCGTCCTTCTGGAGCTTGGACAGGAAGTCGATGTGCTTGACGTGCAGGGGGCTGTTGAACAGGAGCTTCGTGTCGAGGCCGTCGTAGCCGTTGTTGTTGGTGGCGAAGGGGACGTTGTGCCACGCGGAGAAGCTTTCAAGCTGCACCCAGGACTGCCAGCCTGAGGTGAGGCCGTACTTGCACGCGCCGGATTCCTTGATCTTCTTGGCGAGTTCGGCCACTTCGGGCCACGTCGTGGGGAAATGGTCCGGGTCGCCGCCGGCCTTCTTCACGGCGTCCTTGTTGTAGTAGAGGACGGTGGTGGAGGCGTTGAAGGGCATGGCGATGAGCTTGCCGTCCGTGGAGGAGTAGTAGCTGGCCACGGAGCCGAGGAGCTTGGAGGTGTCCACCGGGGTGCCGGCGGCTTCCATGATTTCATACACGGGGCGGATGGCGCCCTTGGCGGCCATCATGCTGGCGGTGCCCACTTCAAAAATCTGGATCAGGTTGGGGTGCTGTTTGGCGCGGAAGGCGGCGATGGCGGCGGTCATGGCTTCGTCATAGTTGCCCTTGTAGACGCCCTTGACTTCGTATTTGTCCTGAGACGCGTTGAATTCCTTGATCATCTCGTCGGTGATTTCACCGAGTTCGCCACCCATGCCGTGCCAGAAGGTAATGGTGGTCTTGGCCTGGACAGGCGCGGCCAACAGCATCAGACACATGGCCAGCAGGGCCATCAGACGGAAGGAACGCATATGCTCTCCTGCGTTGGCGGACGGAAAACGTCCGGTTGTATCCTCTCCGGGGCCAGTCCCCGGAACGTCCGCCGGGGCGCGCCCGGCAAGATGGGTATCACTCCCCGGTATGGGAAGTCTGAAAAGGGAGGAAAAACCTTCTCCAGAAAGTCTCTCCTCCCTCCTTCAGTGCGTCATTCTCCGAGCGCCTTGCGGCAGGCGGCGGGAAAATCGGTAATGATGCCGGTCGCGCCTTCGGCAACGAGGCGTTTGGCTTCGCTCATGTCGTTGACGGTCCACACGTTGACGGCGAATCCGGCATCGCGCAACGCGGCAAGGTCGCCGGGCGCGAGGATACGCTGATCCGGGTGGTAGGCGTTGACCTGGAGCCGGCGGCACAGGGCTGCCGGATCTCTGGGGCGTATGTGCTCGACCAGCGCGCCGGTGGCCATTTCGGGGCACAGGACGCGGCATTCTTCCAGATAACGGTGCTGGAACGAGGAAATGATGACTTGTTCCACCATATCGAGGCGGCGGATGAGGTCTAACACGTCCTTTGTTACGGTTTCGTGACCGATGAGGTGCGAATGGTTCTTGATCTCGACGTTGACGTACCAGCCGTTGTCCTTGGTGAAGGCAAGGGCCTCCTCAAGGGTGGGGACGGTCAGGCCGTCAAAGCTTTTCAGCGTGTCGGCGTCGATCTCCCCGGCGGCGACGCGGCCGAACTGATCGCGCCCGGCGTACCATGATCCGGCGTCGAGGCTCTTGATCTCGTCCAGCGTGAAATCGCATACGCGATAGGAGGGGCGGCCGGGGAAGGCCGTTTCCACGTCGGTGGTACGGACGAGGGTGTCGTCGTGCATCACCACCAGTTTGCCGTCTTTGGTATAGTTGGCGTCGAGTTCCCAGAGATCGGCCTGAACGGCATAGCCGAGGGGGCGGCCGCCGTAAGCGTGTTTTCCGGGGCATGTCCGCGCGCGCCGCGATGGGCGACGACCAGCGGGACGGGGGGGCAGGTATGGAAGTCAATGTATTTCTGCATGAAAAACGACCTGAAAAGGTTCTGGAATCACGAAGTTCGAAAGTGAAAACGGAAAAGGCCTCTGCCAGAATGAGAAATCTGAAGGCAAAATACCCTGAAAGCAGAAAGTTGTCGAGATTTCCAGCGTCCCGTTGCCGTTTCATAAGGGAACATGTTCTGTTGCAATGGCGTATTGAGGGGCGTTTTCTGCTTCGGGAACGCGCCGGCTCTTGGAAAATCTCTTTATCATGCCGCCGGAAGATTGTATCTTCCACGTATCAACTTTCGAAATCGAACGTGCAAGGAGTCCCTATGAGCCGTTATATTCTTGCCCTCGACCAGGGTACGACCAGTTCACGCGCCATCCTGTTCGACCGCTCCGGCAACATCATTCAGATGGCCCAGCAGGAATTCACGCAGCACTATCCTCAGCCCGGCTGGGTGGAGCACAACCCCAACGAACTTTTCGACAGCCAGGCGGTGGTTGCGGCCAAGTGCCTTCGGCAGGCGGGTATTACGGGTTCTGAAGTCGCGGCGGTGGGCATCGCCAACCAGCGCGAGACCACCGTCGTCTGGAACCGCAGGACCGGCGCGCCCGTGTACAACGCCATCGTCTGGCAGGACCGGCGTACTGCGGGCTTCTGTGACAGCCTGCGCGAACAGGGGAAGGCCGGCCTGTTCGCGGAAAAGACGGGGCTCGTGCTCGACGCCTATTTTTCCGGCACGAAAGTCCGCTGGGTTCTTGAGAACGTGCCCGGCGCGCGCGAACAGGCCGAGGCGGGCGATCTGCTGTTCGGGACCGTGGATTCGTGGCTCATCTGGAATTTCACCAAGGGCGCGGTCCACGCGACCGATCCCTCCAACGCCAGCCGTACCCTGATGTTCAATATCCACACCGGGGACTGGGACGACGAACTGCTTGAGCTGCTTTCCGTGCCGCGTTCCATGCTGCCGAAGGTGGTCCCCTCATCCGGGATCATGGGGCACATGCATCCAGAATTCCTTGGCCACAGCCTTCCTCTGGCGGGCGACGCCGGGGATCAGCAGGCCGCGACCTACGGCAATGCCTGTATGCTTCCGGGCATGGCGAAGAACACCTACGGGACCGGGTGCTTCCTTCTCATGAACACCGGGACTGAAGCCCGGCGCAGCGAGAACAACCTGCTCACCACGGTGGGCTGGAACTGCGGCTACGGGCTGCGCTACGCCCTTGAGGGCAGCGTGTTCATCGCCGGGGCGGTGGTGCAGTGGCTGCGCGACGGTCTCCAGATCATCAGCGACGCCGCCGAGATTGAGCCCCTTGCCTCCACGGTGCGGGACAACGGCGGCGTGTTTTTCGTGCCCGCCTTTGCCGGGCTTGGCGCGCCCTACTGGGATCAGTACGCCCGCGGGGCCATCGTGGGCCTGACGCGCGGCGTGACCCGGGGGCATATCGCCCGCGCCGCCATTGAGGCCATCGCGCTCCAGACCTTGGATATCATGGATTGCATGAAGAAGGACTCGGGGCTGCCGCTTTCCACGCTCCGGGTGGACGGTGGGGCCAGCCGGAACAACATGCTTATGCAGTGTCAGGCCAACGTGCTCGGCGTGCCTGTCGAGCGCCCCATGATCACCGAGACCACGGCTCTCGGCGCGGCCTATCTCGCCGGGCTTGCCGTCGGCTTCTGGGACAGCGAGGAAGAGGTGTCCACCCTGTGGAAGCTGGATCGCCGCTTCGAGCCCGCCATGGACGAGGAGCGCCGCGCCGAGCTGCTCCACAACTGGCATCGCGCCGTAGGCCGCGCCGCGAACTGGATTGAATAGGGGGTAGGGGGGGAGAGAACCGGGGGAGGGCGCTTTTTATAAAAAGAGCCCTCCCCCGGACCCTCACCCGCAAAAATTCCGGCTGGTGGGGAGGCTGTGCGTCGGGAGTCCCGTTGGATGTGGGGCTGTCGGCGTGTGGATCAGCTACAGGTGGGGATGCCCAGATAAAAAAGAGCCTCTGCACGATGCCGGGATGACGTTTTTTGTTATCAGGCTGTAGGATAAAGGAAAAGAATGGAAGACGTACAGAACAGTCCGGCTCCGGTGGCGCTGCCCATCGACCGGGTAGGGGTCAAAGGGTTGAAGCTGCCTTTGCTGGTGCGGGATCGCGCGCAGGGGACGCAGCATACGGTCGCCAATGTGGACGTCAGCGTGGATCTGCCCGCTGCGTTCAAGGGCACGCACATGAGCCGCTTTGTGCAGGCTCTGGCGAACTGGACTGAGGACTTGGACTACGCGGGGATGAAGCGCCTGCTTGAGGACGTGCGGGAGCGCCTGAACGCCCGCAGGGCGCATATTGTCTTTCATTTTCCGTATTTTGTGCAGAAGAACGCCCCCGCGACGGCCTGCCCCGGCATTCTGCCCTATGAGTGCAGGCTGACCGGCGAGTTGCCCGAGGACGGCAAGCCATCGTTCCTGCTCGAAGTGACGGTTCCCGTGATGACCGTATGCCCGTGCTCAAAGGCCATCAGCCGCGAAGGCGCGCACAGCCAGCGGGCCGACGTGCGCATGGCGGTCCGGATGCGCGGGTTCTGCTGGATCGAGGATTTCATCGAGATCGCCGAGGCGTCCGGCTCGTCGCCCGTCTATTCGTTGCTCAAGCGCGAAGATGAGAAGTTCGTGACTGAAGACGCCTTTTCGCGGCCGACCTTTGTTGAGGACGTGGTGCGCAATGTCGCCAGCCGCCTTGCCGATCATCCGCATGTGAGCGGGTTCCGCGTCGAAGTCGAGAGCTACGAGTCCATCCATGCCCACAACGCCTTTGCCTGCATAGAGCACGGCGTGACGCTGTAAGGTTTTAGAATTGATGATTTTAAAATGATATTAAAGTATTGGAGAGGGAACTTTCCTGAAGAAAAACGTTCCTCTCCTTTCCCTCAATCCCGCCCAACCTTAGTGGAGCCGCTATCAAGAAAAGGACATCTGAGGGCGGGAAGCTTTTTTTGAACAACAAAAACGCCAGAACGGATTCCGTTCTGGCGTTTTTGTTGTTGCTATATGGCAGTGTTAGGCTACTTCCTGTAGATTTTCACCAGATTGGTGCCGCGAGGCTGCGGGGAAGAGGACGTGGGCTGACCGGCGGTGATGACCACATCTTCACCGAGCCCGAACAGCGAGGACGAAGCGATGAAACGTTCGGCGCGGGCGAGATGGCCCACGTCGTCGTTTCCGACCTGATGCGGGAGCACGCCCCATGAGAAGTTCAGGGCCTTGAGGCTGGTCACGTCTGGGGTCAGCGCATGGATGGTCTGCACGGGACGGCGCGCGGACAGCAGACGGGCCGAGGTGCCGGAAAGGCTGTGCGCCACGATGGACTTGGCGTTGGCTTTCTGGGCCAGCAGACAGGCGGCGTAGGCGAGGAATTCGGCGGTGCCGTCGTTTTCGGGCTCCGCGATGCGGCGGGTTTCGGCCATGAGCTCCTCGGCCTTGGAAGCGATTTCGCTCATGAACTGCACCGTTTCAACGGGATAGTTGCCCATAGCCGTTTCTTCGGAGAGCATCACGCAATCCGCGCCGTCCAGAACGGCGTTGGCGACGTCCGTGGTTTCGGCACGGGTCGGGGAGGGGCTGGACACCATCGAAAGCAGCATCTGCGTGGCGACGATGACGGGCTTGGCGGCCCGGTTGCAGGCCCGGATGATGCGCTTCTGCATGGCCGGGAGTTCCGGCAGCGGGCACTCGATGCCGAGGTCGCCGCGGGCCACCATGACGATATCGACTTCCTTGAGGATGGCGTCGAGCCGATCCACCGCGTTGCGGCGTTCGAGCTTGGCGATGACCGGGATGTCGCGGTCGCTGTGGCTGCGGATGATCGACTTGGCTTCGCGGATGTCTTCGGGCGACTGCACGAAGGAGAGCGCCACGGCGTCAACGCCGAGGGCGAGGCCGTCCACGAGGTCCTTCTTGTCTTTTTCGGTAAGCGCGGGCAGCGGGATGGACTTGCCGGGCAGGGCGAGGCCCTTGCGCGAGGTGACGATGCCGTTGTTGTTGGCTTCGAGCTTGAAGAGCCCGTCCTCGCGGTGTTCGACCACCCGGAACTGGAGGGTGCCGTCAGCGAGCACGAGGCGATCGCCCTGTTCGAGTTCGGCGAAAATTTCGGGGTGATCGAAGGGGATATACGGGAACTCGTCATTGCACATCAGCGAGGAGGGGCCGAGCAGCAGCTGATCGCCCTTGAGCACGTTCAGCGAGCCTTCATTGGGGAAGGTGCCGATACGGATCTTGGGGCCCGAGAGGTCTTGAAGGATCGTGATGGGCGTCTTGTGGACGATTTCCAGTTCGCGGATCATCTTGATGAGGTCGACGAAGGAGGAACTGTCGCCGTGGGAGAAATTAAGGCGGAAAATCCGGACGCCAGCCGCGATCAGTTTGGAAAGAACGTCACGCTTGTTGGACGCGGGGCCGATGGTTGCCAGAATTTTGGTTTTCATCAAGGAATCCTTTTGTGCCGGCCTTTCAGAGCAGAAGGGCACGGGTCGTCCGCCGTCTTCCGGCGATGATCGAAATGGGCCGCCTTTCGGGGCACAGATAGACGCTTTATGTGTTTTTCCTGCTGTTTTCGTCCCCTGTCAAGTCTTTTGGGCGCGTCCGCATGGGATGGGAAAAGAGGCACCGCCTTGACTCGGGTTCCGCCCGCGCCGTATAGCTTCAAGGGCGACTTTCCTTTTGAAACGAAGCGCCGCCTGACAGCGCGGCGTTGTTTTTCCATTTAACGACGGCTGGAGCACGATGAAGCAGATTGCATGGGATGAAGTGATGAAGCGGCTGGAAGTGGCCTCGAAGATTTGCAACGACGCCTCTCCTGTTCAGGTGGAAGGGCCCATTCATGTCGGTGTCGACCTCGGCACGGCCGACGTGGTGGTCATGGCGGTGGATGACAACGGGATGCCCGTGTCGGCGTTCCTTGAGTGGGCCACCGTCGTACGCGACGGCGTGGTCGTGGACTATCACGGCGCGATCACCATCGTGAAGCGGCTCGTGAGCATGACGGAGGAACGCCTTGGCCGGAAGATCACCGAGGCGTCCACTTCCTACCCGCCCGGAACGGATGCGCGGCTTTCCACAAACATTCTGGACGCCGCCAACCTGCGCCTTGTGAGCACGGCGGACGAGCCGAGCTGCCTTGCGCGTCTGGCCAGGCTGGATCGCGCCGCGGTCGTGGACATCGGCGGCGGCACGACCGGTACGGCGGTCATCTCCAACGGCAAGGTCATCGCCTCCGTTGACGATGCCACCGGCGGGCATCACGTGACCCTCGCCATGTCCGGCGCTCTTTCGGTGCCCTACGAGGAAGCCGAGCTCAAGAAGCGCGGCACGGACAACCGCCAGTACGCGCCCATCGTGAAGCCTGTTTTCG
>ERZ840096.2693-NODE-2693-length-13418-cov-4.338397_pt1 | contig 13418 bp, 10 predicted proteins | sample MGYA00519878_ERZ840096 | MGnify/ENA primary metagenome ERZ840096 (study PRJEB31850, sample SAMEA3708865) | human gut metagenome | biome: human gut; feature: human-associated habitat; material: faeces | place: China | collected 2014 ...
TGCTTCCGCCGTTCCTCGGAACCGATGTCGTCGACCTTCTGTTCGTTGTGCGACAGGGTGAGCGTCGTCGACCAGTGGAACTTCGGACGGACGATGTTGTGGCTCTCGACCGACAGCTCGATACCCTTGTTCGAGGTCGAGCCGATGTTGGTCCAGCGCGACGTGTAACCGGTTTGGGCCGCAACGGCCAGCGACATCAGCAGGTCGGTCGTTTTGGATTTGTAGGCTTCGGCCGTGATGTTCAGGCGTCCTTTGAACATCGACCAGTCGATGGCCACGTTGTAGGCGGCCGTCTTCTCCCATGTCAGGTCGGGCGAATCCAGACGGCTGCGGTAGAAGGCGACAGGCTGCGAACCGTCGAACAGATAGCCGCCTGTGGTGGACGAGAGCACGGCCAGCGAACGGTAGGTGCTGATCGCGTCGTTGCCGGTCAGACCGGCGCTCACGCGAATCGACAGGTCGTCTATCCAGTCGCAGTCTTTCAGGAAGTTCTCGTTGGCCAGATTCCACTTGACGGCCGCCGACGGGAAGAATGCCCACTTGTTGTTGGCCGCGAAGTTCGAGGCGCCGTCGTAACGGCCGGTCACCGTGAGGTAGTAGCGCGATTTCCAGTTGTAGTTCAGACGGGCGTAGACCGACATTTTGGTCTTTTTCGAGTAGGCCGTACCTGCCGAGTAGGTCTCCTTGTCCAGGACAGCGTTCATGTTGTTCCACATGATGGCGTCGTCCATGTAGCCTTTGCCCGAGAGATTGAAGTCGTGCGACACGAACCGGTAGGCCGAGAAGCCGCCGAGGACGTCCAGCGCATGGCCGTTCTTCTCGAACTTGTAGCCGGCCGTCGTCTCCCACGAGAACGAATTCTCGTCCCAGTCGGCGCGGTATGCCTCGCCGCCTTCGTTTTCGCTCTTCATGGGCAGCGTGCCCGGATAGTAACGGTACGTGTGACGCTGGTAGAGGTAGTAGGAGAAGGCGCTGTTGATCGTGAAGTTCTTGATCGGTTCCAGTTTGAGCGAGAAGTTGTGGTTGCTCGAATGACGTTCGAGGTAATGGGTGTTCTGGTCGATCAACGCACGCGGCGTATTGATTTTCTGTCCGTTGTAGTACAGCGGGTTGTATGTGTCCGTCGGTTTGAGCAGCGGTGACAGGTATTGGGCGCCGCTCCACCAGTTGGTGCCGCCTATCGTGGCCTTGTTCTGGTCGTTGTGCCTCCATGTATAAGACCCCGTGTAACCGACTTTCAGCCATTTGAACAGCTGGCGTTCGAGGTTGATACGCCCCGTGAAGCGCTTCTGGCCGCTGTCGTCGATGATGCCTTGCGTATCGTTGTAGGAGAACGAAGAGTAGTACGAGGTTTTCTCGTTGGTGCCCGAGAGCGAGAGCGCGTAATTCGAGTAGATGGCCGTGCGGGTGATCTCCTTGATCCAGTCGGTTCCCTCGCCCAGCGAGAGCGGGTCGGGGTACACCGAGCCGGAGAGCGGCGTATCGGCGCCGATGTCGGGATGGTTGGCGTCGGAGCCGAACGAGGCGTAGTCGTTGCGGTATTGTGCGAATTCCGCCGCATTCATGATGTCGAGGTGGCGGGGCAGCTGCGAGAAGCCGATGTCGGTCTTGAACGTGATGTTCGGCTTGCCCGTCGTGCCGAGTCCCCGTTTGGTGGTGATGAGGATGACGCCGTTGGCGCCGCGTGAACCGTAGATGGCCGTCGACGAGGCGTCTTTCAGCACGGAGATGGAAGCGATGTCGTCGGAGTTGATGTCGTTCAGGTCGTGGATGGCGTCCATCACGCCGTCGACGACGATCAGCGGTTCGTTCGAGGCGTTGATCGAACGCGTGCCGCGGATACGGATGGTCGTGGTGGCGCCCGGTTCGCCGGTGGTCGACATGAAGTCGGCGCCGGCGATACGTCCCTGCAATGCGTTGTCGACCGAGAAGCGTGGGCAGGTCCTTGATGTCGTTCATCTTGACCGTAGAGACCGAACCGGTCAGGTCTTTCTTGGCCACTTGGCCGTAGCCGATGACCACCACTTCTTCGATGTCGGTGGAGGCGTCCTTTTCCAGCCGGATGTTGAATTTCGTGCGGCTGCCCACCTTCGTCGTCTGTGACGTGTAGCCGAGGTAGGAGAATGTCAGCGAATCGGAGGGTTTGACTTTGAGTGTGAATTTACCTTTGGTGTCGGTCGTCGTGCCCTGCACTCCGCCAGCGACGACCACTGTGGCTCCGACCAGCGGATTGCCTTCGGAGTCGAAGATGATGCCGTGAACCGCCTGCGGCTGTTCCTGAGCCTTCGCCGGTGCCGTGTATGCTGCGAGCATTATCAGAATCGCCCCCAGCGACATCGCACGGGCAAAAACGCTCATTGTGTGAAGAAATTTGTTCATTTCAGGTTGTTTTAGGTGATACGACTTGTTCCGGCCTGCTTACTCCTGACCCTCCTCGAGAGGCGCTCCGAGGATTATGTCCTTGCCGCTGCCGTTGTTTTCGGTAAAGTAATTCTCTTCGTCCGCTTCGAGGCGGCGGATGTAGAAATTGTCGAGGAAGATGCGGTTGTTGACCGGCGACGTCTGTGTGAACGAGCCGCAGCTGATGCGGATGCGCGTGTTGACCGTAATCGGATTGAGCTGCGTTCCGACCACGAAGACCAGCAGGTCGCTTCCCTCCCACATGTTCTCGGGGAACTCGTCGCTCCGGGGGTCGTAGTAGGCGGCTTCGAGCTCGATCGAGGTCTTGCCCGTGTCGGCGAAATCGGCGATTACGCCCCCGTCGAGTACCTCGACCTTGATTTTGTTGTCGTCCTTGGCTCCGGTGTAGAAGTCGGTATACGCCACAGCGCGGAACGAGACCATGAGCATCGAGTCGCTGCGCAGCGTGTTGGTGTAGGGCGAAATCAGGTCGGCGCCGTGTCCTTCGTCGTCGCCCAATTTCAGATAGCCGTTCTTGCCGTAGCAGTGGGCGTGCTCCTCGCCGTCGATTGTCGTGGAGGAGAAGCCGTAATCCTTCTGGGCGGTCGTCCAGTCGTCGATGGGCGTCTCGTCGTCCGTGAAGCGGGGATCGGTTTTGCCGTACTTCATGGAGGAGAAATCGTTGCTCACGCGAGCTGTCGAACCTTGGTGTACGGGCACTATGCGGTTGTAGTTCAGCGTCCCGTCGGTCGCCGCCAGAATCAGCATACCCGTGCGCCGCGTGTAGTAACAGCCCGTTTCGACACGCCGCTGGACGTCGAGGGTCACTATGCGGCACCCCGTCAGCGGGTCGACCGCAGTGTCGTCCAGGACTGCCGCCCAGGGCATGTCGGCGTCGTCCTCCCACGAGGCGACGAAGTCGACGTTCGCCTCCGCATAGATTTTCGCCTGCCCGCCCTGCACGCCGACGTATACGGCGTCGACCGGCTTCTTTTCGATCGGGTCCGCGTAGACCGCGATCGACTCGCTGCGGTCGGAGTTCGAGTGCGTTTCGCACGACACGCAGGCCGCCGCCAGGCACGCGATTCCGATCGCTCCCCGCAGCAAGCGGGCGAGACTTTCCGTCAGAAATGTTTTTCTCATAAGTCGATAAGGTTAACAGTAGTAGTATTGGTTTCAGGTCGGAGATTCGTTCCCAACGGTCATTTCAACTCGAAATCCACCAAAATCGGACGATGGTCCGAGGGGTCGTAGAAGTTGGACACGTAGGGACTCTTGGTTGCCGTCGTCCACTTGTCGATGACGATCAGCGCGTTCGCGACACGTCCGTACATCGAGGGCGAGGCGTACATGAAGTCGATGCGGGCATTGCCGTAGGTCGACGAGATGAAGCGTCCCGGGTTGCGCTCGGCGATGATGTCCACCAAATCGGTATTGTTGCGGATGTGATCGTGAACCAGCAGACGGGTGTCGTTCTCGGGATAGTTGTAGAACCAGTTGTCGACGCGGGAACGGGCGTTGAAGTCGCCCATCATCAGCCAATCCTCCTGTGCGGCGTAGGCCGGATCGTTGACCGTCTTGTCGCAGATGTACCCGATTTCGAACGCACGGTACTTGTCGCCTTCGTTGTTGGCGGCGCTCGCCGCCTGATTTGCCGAGCCGGTGACGCCGAAGGCGTAGGCCTGCGGCCACGTGTGGAGCGTCACGACATTGATTTTATGGCCCTTCACGGTGACCTGCTGGATGGCGGCGCCGTGCGAAACGGGTTTTCCCGCCTGCTCCGTATCCGTGATTTTGAGCAGCGTCTCGATCGGATATTTCGAGGTGATGGTCTGCGGATAATTGTCGCGCCAGCCGCCGACGGCCGTATACGAGTGGCCGTAGCGCGCTGCCAGTGCCGGCCAGCCGTCGGGCAGGAACTTGTCGGATGCGGGCGCTCCTGCATTGGTGTTGTCCTTGTAGATGGTCGCCGATTCGCACCATACGCACACGTCGGGGTCGTACTTCTTCACCCAAGCCGTGAAGTTGTCGTAATCGTTGGCCTGATCCGACCACATGCCGTTTTGAATATTCCAGTAGAGCACGCGCAGAATGTTCTCGCCCCGCTCCGCTTCGCCGAGCGAACGCACCTCGATGTTGTCGAGATAGAAGCCATGGACGCCGCTGCTTGTGTCGTTGCCCGCCCAGTAGAGCATCGTGCCGTCGGTCGCGTTCTCCACGACGACCTCCACGCGGTGCCACTCCTTGACGGCCGACTCGCTCGACGGGAGCGTCACGTAGTTTTTCTCGACGATGTATTTTCCCGTTGCACCCGAGTAGCCCGAATTCTCGTCGGTCAGCGTGACGGAGTGCCCGTCGACGGTCGCCGAGGCGATCATTCCTCCGTTGAGGACTTGGAACAGCAGGACGTCCGTCGAACCGTACTGGTAGCAGAAGTCGAATGCGACGCGCACGGAGCCGATGCCCTCTATGGCTTGAAGCGCGGCGGTCTGGAAGATGCCTCGGCCCGTGTTCCCCGTGCCGCAGGCGAGATAACCCTGATACTCCTGACAGCGGAACATGAAGGTGTAGTCGGCGATGTTGCGGCTGGCCACGTAGGAGTCGGACATTTGATGCGACGTGCCGACCGTCTTGCCGTTGACTTCATCCCACGTATTCGACTGGATGAAGGCCGACCCGGGGTTGTTGTAGGCGACCCGTTCGAAGGCGTCCGCATAACCGTCGCGGTCCGTCCCCGAGTCCGTCGTAACGGTTTCGGCCGTCGGGGCGTAGCCCGACGCCTCCTGTCCGCCCATGATGTCGCCGCCCCAGACGAAGTTGTCGAAACCTTCGTAGAAGACGAGGTCGGCGTCGGGCGTATAGGCCAGATCGACGGTGTATACTTCGCCTGCGGCGAGTTGCAGGGACGCCAGCGTATGTTTCATGGCGCGGTGCTCCGCGTCGCCGACGGTAATCTCCAACCCCGTCGGATAGTCGCCCGGCGCCAGCATGATGTGGAAATGTTTCGTCGTTCCCTTGTCCAGCGCCACGCAGCGGCCGTCGTCGGTGCAGTTGAGCACGGCGAAGTCGACGCCTTCGGTCATCGAGAAGCCCCCGCGGGAGGGGAGATAGTTGGCGAATCCGGCCACGATTTCTTCGTCGGGCGACGCGACCTTCACCGAAGCGATTTCGGCCGATCCCGTCAGCGCCACGTCCAGCACGGCGAAAGCGTCGTCGAAAATCAGCTTGTTGCCGTTTTCTTTGGTGTACGAATCGTACATCGGGTACGATTGCAGCGCTTGGGTGGTCGTCGTCCAGAACTGCGAGTAGGGGAGTTTCACATCGGTGTAGACCGAGGTGTCATACCAACTGCCGGACTCCGTAGTGGTCAGTGTGGCGTTGTAGGTGCCGGCGTTCGATGCCGCGACGTCGATATAGCGGCGGTCGTTCTCGTCGGTCGCAATCGCATAGGGCTTGCCGTTGACCGTTACCTTCGACTCATTCCATACCCGCTCGCCGACGCCCATCGGCCGGCGGATGCCGTTTTCCGACTCGGACAGGTAGAAACGCACTTTGCCGTCCACCACCTCGATGTCCTCGTATTCGTCGCCGTCCGGTCGGTCGGGACGGTCGGGGTCGTCGATTTCTTTTTCACCGTTGCCGCACCCCAGACAGCAACAGCAGATCAGCAATACTGTCGTTTTGCCGAAAGAGTTCAAGGTTCTTAGTAGATTTTGAAGCATAGTATATGGGATTTAGGAATTCTGCGGAGACAGGATGCGGTCGGAAACGGAATGCAAAAAGAGGAGCGCACATTGCAGAAAACAATGTGCGCACGTGTAATCGTACGTGTGTTAGTGGGTTACGATCTAAATACCGATGGGGGGGGGAATTATTCCCTCGCTACGGCGCGTAGAAGCGTGCCGCATCCTGCGAGCGAAGATCGTATAGACGATGGTCGAGGTTCCCATCCGGTTCGGTTTTGGTCGGTAGTGGTCGGGTCGCTTCTCCATTAAGGGAAGCATTTAGACAAAAATAAATAAAAAATTTCAATTTGCAAAATACGGAACGAATAAATTTTCATGCGGTTGGTTGTCGTTTTTGGTATTTTCGTTTCATCCGGCCGGAGTTTTTCTGCGCATGAAATCGCGGGATATTGTTTCGGGGGGGGGCGTGCGGGGATTGCTGCCGGAGCTGGAATTTCTCCGTACGGAGGGTTCCGGGGGGGCCGGCGGCATGAAGGTCTCGGGGTGCTGTTGAGCGTATCGCCGTATGCCGGTGTCCGACCGAGAGGCGAAACCCTTTGATTTCCGGCTCGATTTCTGACTCGTCCCTCGACACCGGCGTCGTCGTTCTCTTCGGTGACTCGTGTAAGTTGCGATACCTTTTTCTGCCGAAGATAAATCTCCGACATTCGTGCGAATGATATTGCGGAGTCAGTGGCTTCCGTATTGCAATCGTCCCGTTTTGCGAACGGCACTACCCCCCCCCTCCGAGGAGAAGGGGTCGTTGTCCGAGGTGTCCGCTCGAAATGGCGATATCGGTATTTGTCCGTCCGAATACTCCTGTTCGTTTTGCATGTTCCGCTCGTTCCGCCGCTGCGGTCGGTGTCGCGCATTTTTTTGCGAGTGCAGGCTGCGTCGGATAGCGGCGAACCGCCGGTGCAGCTGGCGATGCCGAGGCTGAATACCTATTTTAAAATGGGTCTTATCGTTATATTTGAAGAATCTCCGCCAATTGTGGAACCACAAGGGGAGGGCGAAGTGTTCAATATTGTAGTTTTTGGTGGTCTCGCATGTACTTGCAGCCGCGGATAAAGCCCATGGCAGTGAGTCGTTATCCGCATCCTTTTCGAATATTCATCCCGACCGTCGTTAGTTGTCCCGGCCTGCCGCAATCCATCCGGCAGGTCGCCCCCCCCCTGCATAAGATACTGCGACGCGATTACAACTCATATAACCGCGGACCCGATAAAATTCATTTTCCGCCTGTTCGGAGCGACTGTATAGGCCCGAATGCAGCAACTAACCGACAACTAAATACTTAACGGCTAATATCGAAATTTCCGGATAGCGACCATTTATGTACCACTTGTGTACCGCCGCCATTTTCCCGACCATACGGCATAAAAGAAAAATCCTCGATATTCGGCTGAATATCAAGGATTCTCGGTTAGTCGGGGTGACAAGATTCGAACTTGCGACAACACGCCCCCCAGACGTGTACTCTAACCGGGCTGAGCTACACCCCGATGGCGTATGGTGCAAACCCTCGGTCGGTTTTGCGGTGCAAAGATAATTATTTTCTGAAATATTTACTACTTTTGTCCGAATAATTTTCGTAAAAAGTGAAATCCGCCCTCGAAATCCGCCGAGGAATTCTTTTCGGCCTCCTTGCGATCGTCGTCGTCGTGCTCTTCGCCTTCGATCTCGCATCGGGATCGGTCGGCGTGGGCGGCCGCGAGGTGTGGGCCTTGCTGACGGGCGGGCCGTGCGATCCCATGGCGCGCGACATCATTCTGAAAATCCGGTTGATAAAGGCCGTCGTCGCCGTGCTGGCGGGGTTTTCGCTTGCGGCCAGCGGCCTGTTGATGCAGACGTTGTTCCGCAATCCGCTGGCGGGCCCTTTCGTGCTGGGTATCAGCTCGGGCGCGAGTCTCGGCGTGGCGTTGTTTCTGTTGGGGGCGCCGCTGCTGGGCATCGCAGGGCATTCGTTGCAGGCCAGCGTCGGTACGGCGGGCGCCGCATGGATCGGGTCGGCGCTCATCCTGTTGTTGATCATGGCCGTCAGCCGCCGTATCAAGGACATCATGGTAATTCTGATTCTGGGAATGATGTTCGGATCGGCCGTCGGGGCGCTCGTCGAGATTCTCCAATACATGAGCAACGAGGCGGCTCTCAAATCGTTCGTCGTCTGGACGATGGGATCGCTCGGCGATGTGACGATCCCGCAGCTGACGCTGCTCGTGCCGGCCGTGGCGGTCGGTACGGGATTGACGTTCGCCGTTCTCAAACCGTTGAATCTGCTGCTGCTGGGCGAGCGCTACGCCCGCACGATGGGGCTGAATGTCGGCCGTACACGCACGTTGATCTTTCTGGCCACGACGTTGCTGTCGGGTACCGTGACCGCCTTCTGCGGCCCGATCGGTTTCGTGGGGCTGGCCGTGCCGCACCTGGCGCGGATGCTCTTCGCCAGCGCCGACCACCGCGTGCTTATGCCCGCCTCGATGCTGCTCGGTGCGGCGATGCTGCTCGTCTGCGATCTCTGTTCGAAACAGCTGGCGCTGCCGGTCAATACGCTGACGGCGCTCATGGGCATTCCGATCGTGGTGTGGGTGGTGGTGCATAACATAATAAGAATATCGTATGACACACGTCGAATTGCAGCATATCACTATCGGCTACGGGCACCGGGTGCTGCTCGAAGATGTTTCGGCGGCTATCGGCGGCGGACGGCTCGTCGCGTTGCTGGGACGCAACGGCACGGGAAAAAGTACGCTGCTGCGTGCGGTCGCGGGGCTCGAGGCGCCGCTGTCGGGCGGGATACGGCTCTGCGGACGCCTGCTGAGTGCGACGCCGGCGCACGAGCTCGCGCAGGTCGTGAGTTTCGTCACCACCGAGAAGGTGCGCATCGCCAACCTCGCCAGCCGCGACGTGGTAGGGTTGGGACGGGCTCCCTATACCGACTGGCTGGGGCGTCTACGGCCCGGAGACCGTGCGGTCGTCGACCGTGCCTTGAATCTGGTGGGGATGGGCGGTTTCGCCGACAAGCCGATGGATCGCCTGTCGGACGGCGAGGCGCAGCGCGTGATGATCGCGCGTGCGCTTGCGCAGGACACGCCGGTGATCTTGCTCGACGAGCCGACGGCTTTTCTCGACATGCCCAATCGCTACGAGTTGTGTACGCTGCTGCGCCGGCTGGCGCATGACGAGGGGAAGTGCATCTTCTTTTCGACGCACGAACTGGACATCGCGCTGACGCTGTGCGACGCCGTCGCGCTGATCGATCCGCCGCGGCTGCACCTCCTGCCTACCGACGAAATGATTCGCAGTGGCTATATCGAACGGCTTTTCGACAACGGGACGGTGGCCTTCGATGCCTCGACGCGCACGGTAACGGTGCGGAGGTGACTGCGGAATAGATTGCGTTTGTTCTTGCAGAGCGTTGATTATCGGGAGATTGCAGTTTAAAATGCGTTTATTTCGCAATTTTTTTATTCCATTTTTTGTTTCGATCGCTTTTTTGCTTATCTTTGCACCGCTAAAGTACGCTGCGAGGCGGAAATAGCGATGAGTAGGCCCATTCGTCTATCGGTTAGGACGCAAGATTTTCATTCTTGAAAGAGCAGTTCGATTCTGCTATGGGCTACAAACGAGAGGCCGCGGGGCTGCCGGAAGCGGGAGGGACGGAACAGAAGTTTTGCCCGATACGGATCGGCGGAGTGGCGGCTTTCACGGGTGATACGTTGCAGGAGCGGGTTTTAGCGACCTATCCGAGGGCGGCTACGGCCGTTTTGCTTATTGACGAAAAGTGAAATAAAATAAAAAAACGAAATTATGGCAAACCATAAGTCATCCAAGAAGCGGATTCGCCAGACCGTTACCAAACGTGCGCACAACCGTCTCTATCACAAGACGGCGCGCAATGCGGTGAAGGCGCTGCGCAACACCAGCGAGAAGAGCGCTGCCGAAGCGTTGCTGCCCAAGGTAACGTCGATGCTGGACAAGTTGGCCAAGCACAACATCATCCACAAGAACAAGGCCGGTAACTTGAAAGGCGCGCTCCAACTGCACGTCAACGCGCTCTAAGCCGGATCGGGCGGGATACGCCGCGGAAAAGAAAACGGGAATCGTTTCATAGGAAACGGTTCCCGTTGTTTATCGGGGGGGGGCGTCGTGCCGGTCGGAACGGAGCGGGACGGGCGGAAATCTCCTGCTTGAACGAACTTTTCGGGAATTCACGGAGCAACGTGCCGTGCAGGCCAGGTTTCGGCCTTGCGAAACCCCACAATCCGGCTTGAAATATTGCGGACCTTTGCGCCGTGCGGGTTGAAGTCTCCGCCTGCGGAGGCCCGCCACCGTGGGCGTGTCCCACGGCCTTCGGCCCGCAGATACGACGCAGCCGATCTTGACGTCGGAATTCTTTCCGGAGAATCGATTTCTTCTGTCGTGCATTTTCTTTCTTCTTGTGCTTTTGTCTTGATCCAAAAGCACCAAAAGATCAAGCACGGCGAAAAGCAGCGGGTGACGACACCTGCGCTCACTGAGCGGGCACAAAAGACTCCGCTTTTGCGGCGCAAAGGATTGCGCCGCTTCGACTGCGGCGGCTCGGCAAAGTCCGCAAGCGGCCTCTGCGTTCGCCTGCTGAACGTCGTTTTGCACACCCACTCTTGGCGTTCACCCGGTGCCGTCACTTCATCCGCTACTTTCGCAGTGCGATCCGGCAGGCCGGAGACCTGTTAAAACAGGAGACCAGCAAATAATCATCGTTGCGCGCAGCGCACCGCAAATTCCGCATTGCACCGGAGGAGGAATCAGATCGGACGGCGGTTCGAGCGCCCGGAGCGGGCGTGCAAAACAGCGCAGTCTTTTGTGCCCGCTCAGTGAGAACCTCCGTCCGATCCCGACGGAGGTGCCCTGCGGACACTTTTGGCGCCACCTTTCGGTGACAAAAGGTGGTAAATCCGCTCCTCGCAGGAAACGCCCAATCGGAGGTGCGGGATGCTTTCGGATATACATTCAGGATGTTTCCGACGCTTTCACACTCCGATTCTGCTAAAACTAACGATTGTAAAAGATTCGCTCTTCGACTGCGGCCGGAGAGCGGCAGCCCGCAGCCGCTCCATGCGGAGGGCTGCATCGTTCCGCCACAGGCGGTCGAAGCATTCTCCGCCGGCCGCAGGCCGACAGACGATAATACAACTACATATTCCCGACGGCCTGCAATCGGCCCTCGCGTCGGAATCCTCTCGGATTTCCTCCTCGGGATGGCGGGCCGATTGTAAAAACTCGTTCGTATCGTAAATCGGAACCGCCGCCCCGAGAGGGGCGGCGGTTCCATTATCCGGCAGCGATCGGACTATCCGATCAACTCGGTATATTGCTCGGCCGTGAGCAGCGTATCGTACTCGGCGGGATCGCTCACCCGCACCTTTACGAGCCAGCCCTCGCCGTAGGGATCCTTGTTGACGATCGAAGGGTCGGCGTCGACGGCTGCATTGAATTCGACGATCTCGCCCGATACGGGGAGGAATGCGTCCGACACGGTCTTCACCGCCTCGATCGTACCGAAAACCTCGCCTGCCGCGACGGTCTCGCCCTCGGTGGGCACATCGACGAAGACGATGTCGCCCAACTGGCTCTGCGCGAAATCCGTAATGCCGACGTAGGCCGTGTCTCCCTCCATACGGCACCACTCGTGGTCGTTGGAGTACTTCAAATTGGAAGGAACATTCATATTTTATCTTTTTTGCATGGAACTATCCGTTTCCGTCGCAGCGGTGCGATCCCGAAGGCCGTTCCGCCGGTTGCGCCGGTCGCGCCGTTCCGGCCTTCTGTCCGGCAGGATGATCCGCGTCCCGAATTCCTGCGGCTTGAAGCGCCGGCGACACAAAGATACGTCTTATTTTTTCATTCCCAACTCCTCCGGCGATTTTTTCACCTCGAACTCGATCTCCCTGAAAAGATAGTCGTGCAACGTGCCGTCGGGGTGTTCGACCTGCAACGCGCCCCCTGCGCGGACACCGCGGATCACGCCCGTGAAACGGGTTCCGTCGGGCAGCCGGAAGGCCTGCGGAGCGTCGATCCGGTACATGCGGCGGCGATACTCCTCCGCAAGCGGCGCCCTGTCGCCCGCTTCGAGCGCGGCATACCGTCGCATGAGTGCGGCGTGGAACCGGTCGAGCACCTCTTCTCGGTCGAACGTGCGTCCCGCTTCGAGCGCCATCGAGGTGGGATTGGGCAGCGCGGGATCGAACTCCGTCTGGTTGACGTTGATGCCGATGCCGGCCACCGTGCGGGCGAGCCGCCCGCCTGCGAGGTGATGCTCGATGAGGATGCCCACCAGTTTGCGATCGCCGGCGTAGATGTCGTTCGTCCATTTGATGCGGGCGTCGATTCCGCAGGTGCCGAGGGTGTCGACCAGCGCGAGCGCCACGGCCTGCGAGAGCAGGAACTGCTCGCCTGCGGGAAGGAACGTCGGACAGAGCACGACCGAAAAGAGAAGGTTCACCCCTTCGGGACTCGTCCATGTATGTCCCCGCTGCCCGCGTCCCGCCGTCTGCCGTTCGGCGCAGATCACGTCGCCGTGGCCGTAACGCTCCTCACGCGCGAGGTCGTTGGTCGAAGTCGTCTCCGCAATATGATAGATCATGGCGAAATTGAGAATTTATCCGTTCGTTCTTAGGCTTGGTCGGGGAGAAACACGCCTTCCTTTACACCGCAACGCCGAAATCGCGCAGCGCGTCGTTGAGCGAGGTCTTCTTGTCGGTCGACTCCTTGCGCCGCCCGATGATGAGCGCGCAGGCCACGCTGTACTCTCCGGCCGGAAACTTCTTGGCGTAGCTTCCCGGAATTACGACCGAACGCGGCGGAACGTAGCCCCGGTATTCGACCGGTTCGGCCCCCGTGACGTCGATGATGTGCGTCGAACCGGTGATGACCGTGTTCGAGCCGAGCACCGCCTCGCGGCAGACGTGCGCCCCCTCGACCACGATCGCGCGCGAACCGACGAAGCAGTTGTCCTCGATGATGACGGGCGCTGCCTGCACGGGTTCGAGCACGCCGCCGATCCCCACGCCGCCCGAGAGGTGGACGTGGCTCCCGATCTGGGCGCACGACCCGACGGTGGCCCACGTGTCGACCATCGTCCCTTCGCCCACGTAGGCGCCGATGTTGACGTACGAGGGCATGAGAATGGCTCCCGGAGCGATGTAGGCGCCGTAACGGGCTACTGCATGGGGCACGGCGCGCACGCCCAACCGGTCGTAGTCGCGTTTGATGTCCATCTTGTCGTACCATTCCAGTTCGCCGGCGCGCAGA
>ERZ840096.2709-NODE-2709-length-13346-cov-2.909036_pt1 | contig 13346 bp, 9 predicted proteins | sample MGYA00519878_ERZ840096 | MGnify/ENA primary metagenome ERZ840096 (study PRJEB31850, sample SAMEA3708865) | human gut metagenome | biome: human gut; feature: human-associated habitat; material: faeces | place: China | collected 2014 ...
TAATCTCCTACTTTTATGGCCGCGACTCCTACTTCGACGGAGGATTTTTCACTCCCAAACTGAAGCCCTATCCTCAATTAAAGAGGGAAGTATTGATTTACTGCTTCGGCAGCAATACGGTGATGGATTACGGGAAAGTGGATGTTCATGGTGGGTCGACCGTTCTTTATAAGGCGGACGGATCGGCAGGAAAATACTCGAAAAACGCAATCTGGAATGGCAAGAAATCTTATCCCTGGAACCACCAAACCGAATTGATGCCGCACGTTGATTCTCTCTGAAAGGCTGATTCCCATGAAATACTGCATGCTGCTCATTGTTACCTTGCTTGGCTTGAGCCTGCAACTTGCCGCCGAAATTGCCCTCCCTTTCGATCGGAAATGGAAACTTCCGCCCGGGGGGACGATCTCCGAATCGATTCTGACCGTTTCGGCGACAGATCCGGCTGTACCCCAACTGGCATCGCATCCGATTGACCCGGAACCGTACTTCGGCCGATCCCTGATCGTGCGCTTCGAGGTGAAATACTCCGACGTCAGCAGGCCGAAAGAATCGTATAACGGCGTTAAACTGATGATCCACTATTTTGCGAACGGGAAACAGTACTGGACCAACTGTCCGCAGCTTTACGGTTCTTCCGACTGGAAGACCGTCACCGTGGAGCAACAGATACCCGGTGATACGGAATGGATTTTCCTGGAAACCGGACTGCAGGGAAGCACCGGCAAATTGCAAGTCCGCAATGTCGAATTGGTGGATTGGGATCCCAAAGAACTTCATCGTCCACCGGTTCCGTTACCGGAAAATTTCCGCTGTGAATATACCGAACGGGTTTTATCCCTGCCGCAATTGCGTGGAATGATGTCCCCTGTTGTATATCGAAGCGCAGATTTCCCGGTGATGCGGGAATGGAATGTCAATCTTCTGCGTTGGCAGTTGCGTCCAGAACCTCGTGAGGGGGAAAAATATGCTGACTTGCTTGATCGTGACATGAATATTCTCGACAAAGTTCTGGAGCAATGTCAAAAACTTGGAATTATGGTCATCATTGATCTTCACCGTGTTCCCGGCGGCAAGGAATTCAATCATGGCGCGGTTCAGGAAGAGGCGAAGCTGTTCGACAATCCGGAACTCGCGGAAGAATTTGTGGAGTCATGGCGAAAAATCGCCCGCCGCTACCGCGATTGTCCGGCGGTTTACGGGTACGATCTTTTCAATGAACCCAATCAGAAGACGCCCCGCCGCATCGATTATCTGGAATTGCAGTACCGCGCCGCGAAAGCGATCCGGGAAATCGACCCGGAAACGCCGATCTGCGTTACCTCAAACGATTGGAGCAGTCCGCGGTATTTCTCCTATCTCCATCCGCTGCCGCTCAAAAATATCATTTACAACGTTCATATGTACCGTCCGTTGACTTATACCCATCAACGGGTCGTCCCCGCATTAACCAGAATCTATACCTACCCCGGCAATGTTGACGGAAAATATTGGGATAAGGAGGCGTTGCGCCGTTGCCTGGCGCCGGTGCGCGAGTTTCAGCAGAAATACGGCGCCCGGATCGTGATGAGCGAGTTTTCGGTCATCCGCTGGGCTCCCGGCGGCGAACGGTATCTGGCCGACCTGCTGGCGTTAGCCGAGGAATACCAATGGGATTGGTGTTACCACTCTTTCCGGGAGTGGGATGGCTGGGATCTGGAATACGGCAATCAATACCGGGACACTTCCTGCAAAGATCCGGAAAACCCGCGGTTGAAGCTGATTCTGAATCTGCTGGCGAAAAACCGGCAGCTCGACCTTGCCGGCGGCAGCTGGAAGCCGCAGGCTGCGCCGCTTCCCGCGATTGACCTGATGTCCGAAGCAGTGAAAAAGCAGCTGACCGACGGGCGGCGGCTTGATGAAACGGCAGCGGTTCCCACGCTGGAAATCACCCGGAAAACTCCCGGAAACACCTTCGTCGCCATTCCCCTGTCGCTCTCCGTTCTGGGCGGGCAGGAAGTGGTTTTGAGCGGGGAAATCGCGCATGAAGCGATTTCCAAAAAGCCGAAATCCCACAATGGCGTAAAAATGATGTTGGTCATTACCAGTTTCCACGGCAATACCCGCTATCTTCAGGTGCCGACCCGGGAAGGTGACTCCGATTGGAAAAGGTATGCGCTTAAAGTTGAAATTCCCAGCGACGCCCGCAAACTCGAATTATATCTCGGGCTGGAAGGGGTTTCCGGTACGGCGAAATTCCGGAACATTCGATTTTCCGAACCCAAACCGCAGATTGACCACAGCCGGTCAATCATAACCGGAGAGCTTGACCGGAGCAATGCCGTTTCCTATAAGCCCGGAGAACCGATGAAGTTCCGTTTCCGCATCCTGCAGTCAGGCAAACCCATAGGAGGGCGGCTCCGGGTAATCGTGGCGGGGGATGACGGCAGCCGCCGGGAGGATGAATATGATCTGTCGGCAGATCGTCCGCTGGAGTTGACCGCGTCGCTCAATCAGCCCGGTTTCGTGATGGCGGAAGCCAAACTGATCGACGATTACGGGAATGAGATCCGGCGGAAACACGGAAACGGCATGAAAGCAGTCCAGTTCGGACTCGCCGCCGGGGTTCAACCGGAAAAACTCACTCAGACAGTAGCCGAACCGGTTGATTTCGACAAATTCTGGGAGAGTGCCGCAGCGGAATTGAAGGCGGCTCCGCTGCGCGTGCTGGAGCGCAAACTTTTCAAAACAACGCAGAATTCCCATATTTACGATGTGAAACTCAGCGCCCCCGGCCCGCGGCCGACGGTCGGTTCGCTGGCAATTCCCAGGGATGCGCAAAAGAAATCCCTGCCGCTTCACATCCAGTTTGACGGTTACGGCGTACGGGACATCGTCGCACAGGACGAGCCCGGAAAAATCGTCTTTTTCGTGGGGCCGCATGGCGTTGATCTGCACCGGGAACCGGCGTTCTATGACAAGCTGTTCAACGGGGAACTTTACGGCTATGGGTTCGACGACCGGCAGAATGAAAATCCGCATGACTGTTATTTCAAGTACATGATTCTGCGCGATTTGAGAGCTGTGCAGTACGCCATGACCCTGCCGGAGTGGGACGGGCGCAACCTGACGATTGCCGGCGGCAGCCAGGGTGCGTTTCAGGCGGCGGCGGTGACGGCGCTTACCCCGGAAGCCACGCGATGTGAATTGGAGATTCCCTGGTTCTGCGAGCTGGGCGGCATAACCGCCGGACGGATTCGCGGCTGGCGGCCGAACTGGAAAAAGGGACTCGGTTACTATGACACGGTCAATTTCGCCAGACGGATCAAATGCCCGGTTCAGATTGAAGCCGGCCTGTCGGACTGGGTTTGTCCTCCGTCCGGGGTCTGGTGTCTCTATAATGTATTGCCGGGTTTCAAGCGCATGAAAATGTTTCAGGGGCGGAACCACGGCCCGTATTTCGGATACGATCAGAAAAAAGCGCCTTTCGTGGAAATAAATCAGCAGTGACGATGAAAACCATACTCTTTCCGCGGCTGTACCCGGAGGCCGTCGTCGACGGTTCTTCCGTATTGCCGCCCGGCCTTGAACTGGAAGTCAAAACCGTGACGGGGGATCGTGAAGTCCGTTATCTTGCCGTATTTCACAACCGCGGCAGTGTCGCGCGGCATCTGGATGCGATCCGTTTTACGGCCCGGCCGGAACCGGGGGATTTTCTGTCATTCCCCGGCCGGGAATACCGGATTTTCCTCGAAGGCTGGACGATGGTCACACCGGCCAAGAGCGTCCGTTACGGGGAGAAAGACAACTTCTGCAATCCCGATTATCTGCCGGCGGCGGTTTCGGACCCGGTTCGTTACAATAATGCGGCCGAGCCGAACCGCTTCTCCGGCGAATACGTCGGGCTGCTGAACCACCGGCCTTCCGGCAGCATACTGCTGGCCGGATTCATCACCTCCCGCCGGATGATGTGCCGCCTCACGATCGAACTGGCCGAGTCCGGAGTGGCGCAGCTGGAACTCTGCTGTGACGCGGATCATATTCTCGTCGAACCGGGCGAGTCCGTCGAATCCGAGGAGCTGCTGCTGACCTGCGGAAGCGATTCGCAGGCCCTGCTTGAGGAATTCGCCTCCCGCTGGGGAGAAAACATGAATGCCCGCACCTGGGATCATGCTCCGACCGGCTGGTGCAGCTGGTATTATTATTTCGAGAACGTCACCGCCGCCGACATCGCCGAGAATCTCGAAGAACTGGCGGCCCGCCGTTCCGATTTTCCGCTGGAATATATTCAGATCGACAACGGCTGGCAGTCCGCTTACGGGGACTGGCTTCACACCAACGCCAGATTTCCGGAAGGACTGCGGGCGCTGGCGCACTCCATCGCCGAAAAGCGATTCAAACCCGGCTTGTGGCTGGCGCCGTTTCTGGTGGAGAAAAACAGCCGCCTCTATTCGGAGCACCCGGAGTGGACAATCCGCACTCCCGAAGGAGAAACGGTCTGGCTTGAGCCGTGGGGCAGTACGGAACTGGCCGTTCTCGACGGCACCCATCCCGGAGTGCAGGCACATTTCCGGAATTTATTCCGGCAGCTGGCGGAGCTGGGATTCGAGTATGTCAAGCTGGATTTCATGATGTATGCCTGCACGCCCGGCAAGGGCCGTTACTTCGATCCCAAAGCCACCCGGCTGGATGCGCTCCGGCGCGCCCTGACCGCGATCCGCGAGGGGTTCGGGGAAGAACGGTTCATGCTGGGATGCACCACCGTTCTCGCCGGCGTCGTCGGTCTGGTCAACGCCGAACGTATCAGCACCGACATTACGCCTTACTGGGAACGGAAGGAATCCGGGCGCGACCGCTACCGCGAAGACTGCTGCGTGCCGAACGTCTGCCGCAACATCATCAACCGCACTTACATGCATCGGCGGCTGTTCCTCTGCGATTCCGACGTGCACATTGCCCGCCGGGACCGGAATGAATTGACCGATGCCGAGGTCCGGCTCTGGACTTCGGCGCTGCTGCTGGCGGGCGGGCTGAAACTGCTGGCGGACCGTTTTTCCACGCTGGAACCGGAACGGGCGGAACTCTCCCGGCTGCTTCTGGCGGCCCCCGACCGTTTCCGGCTGCGGCCGCTGGACCGGTTCGACCGGGAATATCCGGCGGTCTGGTTCGGAATCGATCGGGAAAGCGGTGCTCCGGCGCTGGGAATTTTCAACTTCGCTGAAACTTCAATGCGCCTGCAAGTCACCTTGCCGGATGCGCCGGCGGGCACGCTGCGGAACCTCTGGGGGAATGAAACATTGAAGTGGGTGTCCGGTGCGCCATGTGAATTTCAGGTGGAGCCGCACAACTGCCTGCTTTTTCTGCCTTCCGCTCAACCAAAATAGCGGTATAAAATAAAATTCCGGGAACGGTTCACAAATCAATACGGGAGACGGCGGCGGTCGGCGGCAGCTGTTTGAGCCGCTCGAAAAAGGGGTTGGCACTTCCCCACAGGAAGTTGGAAAGCTCGATTGCGCGGCAGACCTTGAATCCCTGTTCCAGCACGCACCGGAAAAGCCGGTGCCGGGCCTCATCGGCCGAAGGCAGCCCGGAATTGTCCCTCCGCCCCTGCCGGATGCGGTTCAGCAGCAGCGGATCGCGCAGCCATCCCCGCGCGCACATCACGCCCGCCGCGCCGGTCCGTTCCAGCAGTTCCGATGCGTCATCCGGGGAATCGATGTCGCCGTTGAGCACGACCGGCACCGGAGCGGCGAGCCGGAGACCGGCTTCAAACCGCTCCTCACGTCCGGAAACGGGGCGGTACTGCTCCCGCACGGTGCGAAAGTGCAAAAAAAATGCCGAAACGCACCCCGTTTCCGCCAGCGCGGGCAGGATGCGCTGCATCTCATCGGGCGACTCCCAGCCGGTCCGCAGTTTGACCGACAGCGGTGAAACGGGGATGGCCTTTTTGACCGTTTCAACCGTCGCCACCATCCCGGCGAGGTCGCGCAGCGCCCCGCCTCCCGCTCCGCCCGAAGTCACCTGACGGCTCGGACAGCCGAAATTGAGGTTGATTCCGGCGGCTCCCTGCTCCATGAAGCGGGCGGCGGCCGCCGCGATCACTTCGGGGCGGTTCCCCATCAGCTGAACCGTCACCGGCAGGCCGGACTCCAGAAACGGCGCGGCGAACTCCGCGAGCTTCCGCGTTCCGGGTACGGCGGTGGAGAGCCGCAGGAACGGCGTCATCCACCGTTCGGTCAGCCCGAGGGCATTGGCGGCCCGGATCAGTTCGGGGGACATCACTCCCTCCATCGGTCCGGGCCAGAGTTCGGGCGCAGCGGTCAGCATTCGACCTTGCCGATGATATCTGCCACGCTCGCGCAGCCGTGGCGGTCGAGATAAGCGTTGATCCCGTCGATCACCTTCAGCGGAGCATAGGGATCGACGAAGTTGGCGGTGCCGACCGCAACCGCCGAAGCGCCCGCCAGCAGGAACTCCACCGCATCCTCGCCGGTCATGATCCCCCCCATGCCGATCACCGGAATCTTCACCGCGCGCGCCACGTCGTAGACCATGCGCACCGCAATCGGCTTCAGGGCGGGGCCGGAGAAGCCGCCGGTCCGGTTCGCGATCTTCGGGCGGCGGGTTTCGATGTCGATCGCCATCGCGGTGATCGTGTTGATCAGCGAAATCCCGCCGCTTCGACCGCCCGCGCGAATTCGGCGATGTTGGTCACATTCGGGCTGAGTTTGGTGATCAGCGGGAGCGTGGTCGCGCGGCGCACCGTCGAAACCACCTCCGCCGCCAGCACCGGATCGGTGCCGAATGCGACGCCTCCCGCTTTCACATTGGGACAGGAGATGTTGATTTCCAGCGCGGTGATCCCGTCGCGCTCCGCGTCGAGCCGGGCGGCGACTTCGCCGTATTCGGCGATGGTCGTGCCCCAGATGTTCACGATGGTCGCGGCGCCGACTTTGCGCAGGAACGGCATATAGCGGTCGCCGTGCAGGAACTTTTCCACGCCCGGCCCCTGCAGGCCGATCGCATTGAGCATCCCGCCGGTGACTTCGGCGACGCGGGGCGTCGGGTTGCCGTGCGACGGCTCCATGCGGATTCCCTTGACCACCACCGCACCGAGGCGGGAGATGTCGTAGTAGTTGTGATATTCAAAGCCGTAGCCGAAGGTGCCGGACGCGGTCATCACCGGATTTTTCAGCGTGACGCCGCCGAGTTTCGTTGTCAGGTCAGCCATTGTCGCTACTCCACATAAACCGTATCGAGATTGAAAACCGGGCCGTCGGTGCAGGCGCGGGCGTACTGCCACCCCTCCGGCGTATCCGCCTTGACCTTGACCACGCAGGCGAAGCAGGCGCCGACGCCGCAGCACATCAGGTGGTCGATGCTCAATTCGCCTTTCTGATTGCGGGCGTTCAGGATTTTCGCGAGCGCCATCAGCATCGGATGGGGGCCGCAGCCGTAGAAGAAGAACTTCCGGCCCGCATTCTCCGCGAGCAGCTTTTCGACCAGCACGGTCACAAATCCCTTCGTGCCGACCGAGCCGTCGTTGGTCGCGACCTGCACCTCGTATCCGGCTTCGCGGTACACATCAGTCAGCAGCACATCGGCCTCGCCGCGCGCGCCGATCAGGAAAATGCCCCGCTGCGGAAGCTGTTTCGTAATCAGGTAAGTGGCCGCCGCGCCGTAGCCGCCGGCGACCAGCACCGGCGTCGCGTCCTCCGGAGCATCGCTGAATGAGGTGCCGAGCGGGCCGAGCAGGTCGCAGACCGTCCCGGCGGGGAGCCTGGAAAGCTCGCGCGTGCCGTGGCCGACGACCTTGTAGACGACGGAAAGCGCGCCGTCGGCTTCGACGTTGTGAATACTGAAGGGACGGCGCAGGATATGGTCGCCGTGGCGGTCGATCCGGACATGGACGAACTGTCCGGCCCGGGCGGCGGCGCAGATTTCCGGCACATGGAATCTGACCAGGAAATAGTCATTCTGCAGCCGTTCGTTGCTGATGATTTCGCCTGTTTTCATACTGTGTTCTGCTATTGAATATATGGGTTGGAGCGGCGCTCGGCGCCGACAGTGGTTTGAGAGCCGTGGCCGGGATAAATCGTCAATTCGTCCGGCAGCGTCAGAATGCCGTTCCGGATCGAATCGATGATCGTGCCGAAGTCGCCGCCCGGGAAATCGGTGCGGCCGATCGAACCGGCGAAGATCGTGTCTCCGGCAAACAGCGCCGGGCTTTCCCGGAACAGGAAACCGCTGCCGCCGGGCGTGTGGCCGGGAAGCGGAATCACCGTAAAATCGTCGTTCGGCGCGAAAACGGCAGCTTCCGGCAGGTTGCGGGCCGCTTCGAGGTAGGGGAGCAGCGCATTGTCCGGGCTGCGGTAAAGCTCGTGATCCTCCTCCGCGAGAAACACGCCGTCAACCTGCAATGCCGCGGCGACTTCGGCGACCGCCGAAATATGGTCGACATGGGCGTGGGTCAGCAGGATGCTCGCACGCCTGAAATCGAAGCGGCGGGCGGCGCGGACGATCTCCGGCGCATCGGCGCCGGGGTCGATCACATAGAGGCGGCGGCTGGCTTCGACATAGACTAAATAACAGTTGGTGGCGAGCAGTCCGACCGGGATGGTGACGATCTTCATCGTTTCTGTTCCGTGGTTGGCGCTTTCCGGTTGGTCAGGATGATCCGGCCGGAAGCGAGTTTGGAGAGCTCACGCTGCAATTCGGTGAGCTTGTTGTAATCCAGCGGCGGCACCAGTTCGACCGGCAGCGTCAGGCCGCAGTCGATCCGCAGCGTGCTTTCGCCGGGCTCGAAATACTCGTAAAACGCGGAAGAACCGAAGCTGCCCAGCTCCTTGCGCTCGGGGCGGTCCGCCACCACCCGGTAGCCGGAGGGCAGGTGGATCCGGTACTCCAGCGAAATCCGCGACGGCTTGTTGCGCCATACCGGGGTGCGGCGGCTTTTCTCCGCCGTCGCGACCCGCTGCGCCAGCTCCGAAAAGCCGGGCAGCTCGAACTGCATGTAACCGTCCGCCGCCGCCGCGAAATCCGGCACCCTGACCGTGTATTCGAGTCTGCCCGGATAGCTGTCGAAGTCGATTTTCGGCTTGCCCGCCAGTTTCGCGGATTGCGAAAAGCCGGAGACCAGCTCCTCAAAGAAGATCCGCTTCTGCTCCGGCGTCATTTCGGCGAAGCGGCGGTTTTCGTTTTCAAAATCGGTGCCGGTCACCTGTCGCCGCACCTGAATTTCCGCCGAGCCGTTGGCGCGCAGATCGATCGCGTAGGAGAGTGACACCGAGCTTTCCGATTTGCGGCGCGGCCGGATCACCTGAAGCCGTCCGTCGGAGAGGTTCAGCCCGATCTGCTCCTCGCTGCGCGCCGCGCCGACCTTCGCGTATTCGCTGGTGTCGTTCAAATAGGTTTCATACGCCGGTACGTAGACCAGCACCTCGCTGAACCAATTCGCGGGGTAGCGGCTCAGCAGCTTCAGCGTGGCGGGAGCGTAACCGAACGGAGTCACGGCCACAAACCGGCTTTCGATTCCGGCGGCTTTCAGGATCGCCGCCAGCAGGATCGCCCGGTCGGCGCTGTTGCCGTAGCCGGAGGCGAGGGTGGTTTCCGGCGACGAGAAGCAGCTCCACGGCAGCTGGTTCAGGCCGGGGCCTGCCGAACGGATATTACGGGCCACGTAGTCGCGCAGCCGCTTCAGCTTGGCTTCGCGCTCCGAAGCGAGCGGGCGGACCGCCGGATCGTCGACCAGCTTCAACTCCCCGACCAGCGCTTTGATCTTTTCTCCGGGGCGGACTTTGGCCTGCAAAGCGGCGGAAAGCGCCTTCGCAAAGCTGCCGTAATTTCCGGCGGAGAGGTACAAAGTCGGAGCGAACATCCAACGCGGCGCCTGTCCCGGTTCGCGCGGCAGCTGCGGCGTATCGCCGCTCTTCCAGATCCGGGTCAGCCGGCTGGAATCCACAAATTCCTGCACGGCAAGGTTCCGGTGCGCCGACGCGGCAGTCGAATTTGAACGGGGCCGTCAGCGCGAAACTGCTCCGCACCACCGGAGCATCTCCGGCCAGCGGCACGTAGCGGCTGAAAAAGGGGCGCTCTTTGACCTTGCGGGTCACGGTGCTCTCGATCACCGCTCCCGGGACGACGCCCGGCAGACTGGCGACCAGCACCTTTTCGGCGGGATAGCGGGGGGCGGAACTCACCCACGGCGCATCCATCAGGTTCAATTCCTTCTCTCCCAATTCCTGTCTGCTCCCGTCCGGCGCGGTTACGGTCGCGGCGACGGAGACCTCCTCCCAGACCGGATTGTAGGAGAGCTTGAGCTCGGAACAGCTCTTGACCCCGGCGTAATTCAGCACCCTGCGGCGCTCCTTCGCCACCGAAGTCCAGCTCGAAGCATCGTGGATCGTGACGGTTTCGGCGCTGTCGAGCAGAATGGAGTCGGCGCCGGGGAACGCGGAGGCGACCAACTGCTCGGGCACTCCGGCAAAATCGATCTTCGCGATCGGCAGCTGCCGTTCGAGCGAATCGATCTTCCGCAGCGCCTGCTTGAGTTCGACGTACTGCGCCGGTTTGATTTCAACGGTATCCAGCGACAGCCTCGAACTGCCGGAGACCATCGCGGCGCCGGCGGAGAGCGAGCGCCGGTAGTCCAGCACGCCCGGCACCTTTACCTCAAGTCTGCCCGGCACCGAAACCAGCCGGCACAGCGGCGGCACCGCGAGGTCGAACTTCTCCTCGACCGCGCAGGTCGAAAAGAGCAGCAGGTTGAACCGGCGCTTTTCAAGGCCGAACGATCCCATCATAAATGAGACCGCGCCGAAGCCGGAACCGAATTCCGGCAGCTGCAACAGGAACTCCGCCGGATTCTCCGGCAGGAACTCCGCGGCCCGGAAGGTTAGTTTCACGGCCAGCGGCACACTCATGTCGCGCACGTCCGCCGGAGTCACTTCCAGCGTCTCCAGCGTCGCGCCCGGAATCGCCCGTTTCAGCTGCGCCGCGAAGAACTGCTTGCGGTAATCGACCGGCCAGCGGGAAAACGCATCGCGGTAGATCTGGTCGTTGATGCCGCCGAAGGCCAGTTCGGTGGCGCCGGAGAGCACCCCGTCCGGCGCCACCGCGGCGCGGGTCGCGATCTTCATCACGTTTTCGGCGGCGGGCGTCACCTCGGAGCGGCGCAGCGCGTCCCCCTCCGGCTTCGCGACCAGAAAACTCATATTGCCCATTGATGACGGGAAAAGTTCGGTGGTGGTCTCGTAGGTCGGGTCCATCAGCTGATATTTGCCGGGGGCAAGCTCCACCGCGACGACGGCATGGTTGAAGTAGTTGTTCGGCACCTCGTCATCCTTGGGCGGCCCGGCCATGAACAGCACCGGATACGCCTTGAAACCGGCCAGCTCCAGCATCGACACCAGCAGCGCCGCCTTGTCGCGGCAGACGCCGTAACGCTGGTTGAAGGTCATCGACACGTCGTGCGGCTCATAGCCGGGGGCCTCGGCTTCGGCGGTGATGCCCATATAGCGGATCTGCTGGGAGACGAACTGGAAGAGCGCCATTACCTTCTGCTCCGGCGTCTTCGCGTTTTTGGTCAGCTCCCCGACTTTGGCTTTGATTTCGGGAGTCACCGCATCCAGCCGGGGACGGCAGAGCGCGTAGTACCATTGGGAAATCTCGTTCCAGTTGGCGGCAGTACTGACCGCCAGGCGCTGTACGCAGGTGTAAAGCTCCGGCATGTCCGGTTCGGGAATCACCTGCGGCACATCCGTCGCGACCCATGAGTAGAGAATGCGGCCGTCCTTCTTCTCCTCTGAAAACTTCACGGAGCCGCCGACCGGGTCTTTGACCGCGATGGACTTGAGCGGCCGGTCCGCCGGTCCGTCGATGGTGATCCGGTACTCCAGCACCGGGGAGTCGCTCTGCAGCAGATAGAGGCCGCACCAGACGCCGGCCACCCGCGGCTTGATCTCCTTTTCCACCGCCCGGAGCCGGATGATGTCGCCGACCTCCAGTTCCGGAATCGTGACGGTCATGATCTTGTTGGCCGGATCGTAGATGTTGGAACCCATCTGGCCGGGGCTCACCGCGATTTTGCTGTTCTTCGCGACATCCAGCCGGACCGTCTTGCCGTCCGGCTTCAGCACGTCGCAGAGTTCCAGTTTGAACTCCTCGTAGGTGGTGTTGAAATAGAAGCTCTGCGTCCCCATCGCGCGCCGTCCGGCCTCGGTCAGCACTTTCACGAAATAGTCGTCGGTGGTGACGGCGGTGCCGTCGGCCTGATAGACCACGTGCTGCTCATCGTACAGCAGCACGCTGTCGGCGTTCGGGAAGCGTTTCGCACTTGCCTGTTCGGACAGTTTCAGCGCCTGCGCGACAGGGGCCGGAACCGCTTCCGCAAATAAATGGAACGCCAGTATCGCCAGCAGCAGCGGCAGGAATTTCTTGAAACGGATCATCACATTCTCCTCTTTATGACGGCATATCACAGATACATGATATAAAATAACAGTTTTGAAGCCAATTGCAAAACGCATCGGGCCGTTTCCGATAATTTTGGAATGAAATTGTTTATCTTTATTTGAATTTTCCGCATCCTGCACTATATTTAACATTCAAACTGGTAAATTCTTAAAAAGTTTTATTCCAAGGAGTCGAAATGGGACAGCAGCTGAATAAGATCGAAAAGCGTCGCCGCCGCAAAGCCTATCTGGAGCGTTGCAAGGAGAAAGTCCGCGCCGCGATCGCCCAGGCCAAGAAGAAGTAATTCTTCCGCTTTCAACGAAAAAGCCCGATATGCACACTTCGCATACCGGGCTTTTTCGTTGCCTCGGGCGGCCGGGAACGACTCGCCTTTGTCGTCCGTTACTTTTCCGTTATTTTTCGGAGAAGCTCCAGCGCGACCTCGAATTTCGGGGCGGGGCCGATCTCAAAACGGCTTCCGTCACTTCCGAGCAAAGTGACGGCATTGCGGTCGCTGCCGAAACCGATATCGGAACGGCTCACATCATTAGCGGCGATCCAGTCGAGATTTTTGCGGGCCAGTTTTTCCGACGCATAGGTGATCAGGCTGGTGGTTTCGGCGGCGAAACCGACCAGAAGCTGTCCCGGCCGTTTCCGTTTTCCGAGTGACGCCAGAATGTCCTCGGTCCGTTCAAATTCGATCAGGAGCGATCCGTCGGATTTCTTCATTTTTCCGTCAATTACCCGTTTCGGACGGTAATCCGCGACGGCGGCGGCCATCACGATCAGGTCGGAATCCGCCGCTTCGGCGTGAATCGCATCCGCCATTTCCGCCGCCGATTCCACGTGAATCACGGAAATTCCGGCGGGATCCGGCAAATTGACGGGCCCCGCGACCAGCACGACCCGGTGGC
>ERZ840096.2710-NODE-2710-length-13341-cov-16.588288_pt1 | contig 13341 bp, 8 predicted proteins | sample MGYA00519878_ERZ840096 | MGnify/ENA primary metagenome ERZ840096 (study PRJEB31850, sample SAMEA3708865) | human gut metagenome | biome: human gut; feature: human-associated habitat; material: faeces | place: China | collected 2014 ...
ATTAGAACCTGAATCTAACGCGTCTGCCAATTCCGCCATATCCGCATATTCTGTTGTGTTCCTGCGCCGTTGCGCCGGGAACGATAGTTATTATACCAGATGCAGCAGAATTGTCAAGCACTTTTTTGAAAAACTTTTCATCTTTTTGGAAAGGATCATACTTTCGTAAAAAAAGCTGTCGTAGGCTGTAGTTCCGGTCAACATAGTGTCGCACCGGGTATCCTGTAAGCGTTTTTGCGGTGCCTTGCGTGCGCTGTGCACGGTTTTGGATTTGACAGGGTTTTCGCGGCGATGTAGAATAGAGGTACTGTTTTCTTACAATTATATAGAGGAGCGTTTTGCCATGCTGTATTTTGAAAACGACTACTGCGAGGGTGCACACCCCGCCATTCTGCAAAAGCTGACCGAGACCAACTTTGAAAAGGTCTCCGGCTACGGCACCGACCCCTACTGCGCCAGCGCCCGCGAGAAGATCCGCGCCGCCTGCGCCTGCCCGGAGGCCGATGTGCAGTTCATCTCCGGCGGCACCCAGAGCAACGCCATCGTCATCGCGTCCATGCTGCAGCGGTGGCAGGGCGTAGTGGCTGCTGCCACCGGTCATGTGGCCGGGCACGAGGCAGGTGCCATCGAGTATACCGGCCACAAGGTCATCACCCTGCCGCAGCACAACGGCAAGCTGGACGCCGCCGAGCTGCGGGCACTGGTGGCCACCTTCTACGCCGACGACAACCACGACCACATGATGTTCCCCGGCATGGTGTACATCTCTCACCCCACCGAGTACGGCACCCTGTACACCAAGGCGGAGCTGGAAGCCCTGCACGCTGTGTGTCAGGAGTACAAGATGCCGCTGTTCCTCGATGGTGCACGGCTGGGCTACGGTCTGGCTGCCGAGGGCACGGACGTGACGCTGGCCGACCTTGCCCGGCTGACCGATGTGTTCTACATCGGCGGCACCAAGGTGGGTGCGCTGTGCGGCGAGGCTGTGGTGTTCCCCCACGGCGCACCGGCGCATTTTATGACCATGGTCAAGCAGCAGGGCGCACTGCTGGCAAAGGGGCGGCTGCTGGGCATCCAGTTTGACGTGCTGTTCACCGATGGCCTGTATTTCTCCATCAGCAAAAACGCCATTGCCACCGCCAACCGCCTGAAGGCCGGGTTTGCGGCAAAGGGCTACCGCTTCTTTATGGACTCCCCCACCAACCAGATCTTCCTTGTGCTGGAAAACACCCAGCTGGCTGCGCTGGAAGGCAAGGCAAAGTTCGGCTTCTGGGAAAAGTTCGACGACACCCATACCGTGGTGCGCATCGCCACCAGCTGGGCCACCCGCATGGACGAGGTGGAAGCGCTGATCGACCTGATGTGATCCTGCGCCCCTTTCGGGGGGGTATAACGATTTGAATGCCCTCCGCGTTGCTCTGGGCATTTTTAGCGGAAAAACATTTATAATTCTGGGACAGCGGAGCGTCTGCGGACGCTCCGCTGTCCCGTTTTCACGGAAAGGACTGCTACGGAAAACTGGCTGGTTGCCGTCACGGCTCCAATCGTGAAAAGAGGCTCAGGAGCACCTGTCGGCGCTTCTGAGCCTTTTTTATCCTTCTTCTGTATTCCACGGCTGCGGGGTGCTTTCCACCGACTGACCGGGGACGGCAAGGGCGCGCTCCATCAGCAGGGCAAGGTAGGCGTCCTGCAAGGCGTCTGCCAGCGGATACACCTCTGCCCCGCCGGCAAGATAGCCCTGCATCCTGTCCAGAAAACAGGCGATGGCGGTCTCGTCCTCGTTCAGCCCTGCCTGCGCGGCGGCAGCTGCCAGCGGGTCGGGCAGCGGGGTCAGTTGACGGCACACCGGCTCCCCGGCGGCATCCAGACAGCGCAGGGTGTCGTCGAACACTTCGCCCCGCTCTCCCTGCACACTGGTGTGGGTGCTGCGCAGATAGGAGTGGTACTGCACACCGTTAAAATCCAGAAACGCCGTGCCGCCGCCCGCAAATTCCAGCGTGTGCTGCTGCAAGGTCTTTTCCACCAGTGCGCCGTTATGCACCGCACCCCAGCGGGAATCCGTTTCGATGATCTTTTCCGTCCAGCTGCGTCCGGTCACTCGCACCGGCTGCTGCCCGGCGTTCAGGAACTGCCGCGCCAGACTGACCGCGTGGTAGCCGTGCGCCACCGACAGCCGGGCAAACTGCGGCGTGCCCAGTGCGCCGCTGCGCACTGCTGCCAGCCGTTTTGCCAGCGTGGGGCACAGCCAGTACTGTTCTGCAACCTGCAGCTTTGCGCCCTGCCGGTGCAGCTGCCAGAGGGCGCGCAATGCGTCCTCCTCCAGCGCCGCCGGGGTCTCGCACAGCACGGCAAAGCCCCGGGCAAGCCATTCGGTGCTGACGGCGGCGATGGACGCTTTATTCACTGCCACCACCACAAGGTCCGGGTGCAGGGCAATGCACTGCTCCGCCGAGGTGCTTACCGGCACGCCGTACTCCCGGTGCATTTTTTCGGCCTTTTCCTCGGTGCGGCAAAGCATGGCGCACAGCTCGAACCGTTCCGGCAGCGCCTGCGCGATGCGCCAGTAAAACAGCGACCGCCAGCCGGAGCCTACTACAATAAACCGCAGTTTAGCCATTTGCCTGTTCCTCCTGAATATGCTTTTGCAGCTCCTGTTCAAACCGGTCTGCGTCCAGCGGCAGGGTGATCTTCTCCCCCAGCCATGCGGACAGGTAAGCCGCGTCGGTCAGTTCCAGCGCCCGCACGCCCTCCACGCCGGGGGCGGTCAGGGGCGTGCCGTGCAAAATGGCATCCGCAAAGTTTGCCAGCATCTCCGGGTAAGGCTCTGCCTGCGGCGCGAACTGCTCGGTAACGGTGGTCACGGTAAGCTGCTGGCGCTCGGTGCAGTCTGCGGTACGGCGGTAGGTCTCGGTGTCTGGCGTGTAGGTGTGTAGGGTGAGGGTGTCCTTTTCCAGCAGGGCGGTGCCCTTGGTGCCCACGATCTCCAACCGCTCGGTGTAGCTGCCCTCGCCGGTGGAAAGAATAAAGGTTGCCGTGCGCTGCTGCGGGTACTCCATCAGCAGGGTAGCTTCGTCGTCCACCATAAAGTCGTTATACTTCCCGTAGGGGATCACGGCATAAATACTGGTTGGCATCCCGAACAGCCACTGCCAGATGTCCAGAATGTGCTGGCCCTGATTGAGCAGCGCACCGCCGCCCTCCCCTGCCCAGCTGGAACGCCAGCTGCCGGAGCGGTGGTACATCCATGTGCGGAAGTAGCGGCTGTTTTCCAGCTGCACCCGCTTGATCTCGCCCAATGCCCCATCATCCAGTAATTTTTTAAGCCGCATATACTTTTTGTAGCGGCGCTGATGGAACATCATGGCGAAAACAAGGCCGCTTTCCTCGGCGGCGCGGTTCATTTTCAGCGCCGGTGCCAGCGCGTTTGCGCTGGGCTTGTCGCACAGAACGTGCTTGCCGTGGGCAAAAGCCTGCATCACCAGTTCCGGGTGGGTCTTGTGCGGGGTGACCACCAGCACGGCGTCAAATTCTTCTGCATAATCGTACAGCGCCTCGGCGCTGGGGCACACCCGCACCGTATCCGGCAGGGTATCCTTTGCCCACTGCTGCGCCCCGGCGCTGCGGCAGACCACGGCGGTCAGACGCAATGCCCCCGCCTTTTCCTCTGCGATCATCTGGGCATACTTGCGCCCCATGACCCCGGTGCCAATAACGGCTGCGCGTACTTCCTGCATGATGCTCCCTCCTGTTTTTCCACAATGCGTTTTGTTATAGGGGAAAACTGCCTTTCACCCCTTCAGGTTTGCTTCAATGGCGGCTTTATCCAGTGCCTCGCCGATGACGATGACTACCTCCTGCCCCTGCGGGATGGGCGCAAGGGTGCAGCCGGCGGCGGTGTCGTTCAGCTCCAGCCAGCCGCCTGCCGGGGCGGGCGCAAAACCCTTGACCCGCAGCACCCGCCCGCATTCCGGTGCGTTGAACAGCCGCTGTGCGGCGGCCTGCAGCTGCTGTGGGGTGAGGTGCAGTTCCAGAAAGCAAAGGGAGGTAAAGGCCGCGTGCTGGTCAAAATGCAGCTTTTCGCAGCTGGCCTGCCGGTAGCCGCAGGCGGCAAGGGCAGCAAGGTCGGCATCGGTCAGGGCAGCCCAGTCCTTGGCAAGGATCTCCCCTGGCGCAAAGCGGCGGGAAGATTTTGCGGCTTCCAGTGCACGCTCCAAGTGGGCAGCGGCGGCGGCACACTGGGCGGGCGCTGCCAGCTGGGCGCGGCTCAGCAGCACGCAGCCTGCGTTCATGGTCTCGGACGCCAGCAGGTACTCTGCCTGCGGCGAAAGCGTTTCCGGCAGAAGGGCGTCCACAACGGCAATGACGCTGCCCAGCTGATACCACCGGTCCAGCGGGTCGTCCCGCAGGATATCGAAAAACTCGTCCACATCAAAGATGCCGCTGGGCTCCACCACCACCCGGTCAAAACCGCGCATGGCCATGGCGATGAGCTTGGTGCGCATCCGGCGCTGGTGGGTGTCGCAGTCGCAGCCGCCGCTGATGGTCTCCACATCGCAGCCGGGGCCCAGCACCTCCTGCACCAGCATGGCGTCCACGTTCACCGCGCCAAAGTCGTTTTCCAGAATGCACACCTTATGCCCCTGCTGTACCAGATACCGCACATAGCGGCGCAGAAAGGTGGTCTTGCCTGCGCCCAAAAAGCCGGTGATGAGATCCACCTGTACCATATTTTTCTACCTCCGTTGCAAAAGCCCTCCCTGCGCCGCAGCGCCCGGGAGGGCTTGTTTTTTTAATCTTTTGCCCGGCGCTGTAACTCCTGGATGATCGCCACTGCCTCCGGCGCGATCGCTCCCGGCACAATGGCCGGGCGTGCCAGAAAATAGCCCTGCAAAAGGTCTGCGCCCAGCTCGATGACCGTGCGCAGCTCGGCGGCGGTCTCCACGCCCTCGGCAACGATCTTCATGCTGCGGGGGTGGGCGTAAGCCACCACATTGCGCAGGATCTGCTGCTTGTCCGGCGAGGTGTCGATGCCACGGATGATGGTAATATCCACCTTGACGAACCGGGGTGCAAGCTGCAATAGCGTATTCTCGTTGGAATAGCCGCTGCCGTAATCGTCCAGTGCAAACATCCCGGAAAAGCCCGGTGCATTGCGCTTTCTCTCCAGTGCTTCGTAGTCGATTTCTTCCTCTTCGGTGATCTCGACGACCATGCGGTGGCACAGCTCGTGCCAATGGCTGTTTATATATTTGCCGTCCTCATGCGACAGGCAGGTGTTGGCGATGGAGTTGACAAAGAGCATGGCATCCCCGGACACACTGCCCGCCCGGCACAGGCTGTCGAAGGTCTCCAGCGCCTTGGTAAAGGTGATGCGCTCGATCTCGTACAGTGCCCCCTGCTCCCGCGCCAGCTTCATGATGGTGGCCGGGGAGCGCAGGGTGGGCAGGTCGGAGCGCATCAGCGCCTCGTAGGCGACTACCCTGCCGCTGCGTGCCGAGAAGATGGGCTGGAAGCAGTAGAACACCTGCGCATTGCTGAGCAGCTGCCGGAACTCCCTGCGGGTGCGCTCGGCGTAGGCTTCGCGGTTGTATACCCCGATGTCGAATTCCTCCACCCGGCCCTTCTCCGAATGCTTGACCTGATACATGGCAAAGTCGGCGTATTTTTTCAAAGTCTCCCAGTCCTGCCCGTCGTCCGGGTACCACGCAATGCCGCCGGAAAGGCTGATGTGCAAAGCGTTGCCGCTGGGCAGCAGCGCCACGCTCTGCCGCATGGCATTGGTCAGGCAGTCGATCTTTTCCCGCACTGCGTCCCGGCTGCGGTAGCCGTGGAACAGCACAAGGAACTCATCGCCGGAAAGGCGGGCGCACACCGTCCCGGCGGGGGTATTGTCCCGCAGGCACTGACCGGTGCGGCGGATGTACTGGTCGCCCCAGTCGTGGCCGTAGGTATCGTTGATGTGCTTGAGGTTATCCAAGTCCATCATCATCAGCGCCGCCACGCCCATGCGCTCCGGCGCGGCGAACAGCTCGGTGCACACCCGGTTGAAGGCCTGCCGGTTGTACAGCCCGGTCAGGATATCGTGATCGCGCTCGTGCTCGATGCGCTTCCGTTCCAGCACAGCGGCGGTCACGTCCTCGGCAAGGCCGATCTTGGCGTGCCCCTCGATGGTGCTGCGCAGCATGATGTACCGCACCCCGTCCGGCTGCTGAATGGTCAGCAGCTCGTCGCCCTCGGCGGTGTGGTCACAGGGATTCTTTTCCCGGATGCCCTTGAGCACCTCCTCGAACCGGCGCACGCTCAGCGGCTCGCCCTGCATCTCGGGCTTGCCCAGCAGGGAGAAGAAATTATCGGTCACAAACACGCTGCCGGTGTCGGTGCGCAGCTCGTAGCCGCCGATCTCCACACTGGCCATATCCATGATGCGCAAAAACTTGGTGGAGTTGGTCACCAGCTCCTTGTTCAGCTCGGTAATGGTCTCGGCAAAGCGGTCCACCTCCCGGATGGCGGTGCGGGACAGGCGGGGGAAGGTCTTTTTCTCCTGCGCGTCTATCACCTCGCGGTACAAACGGTTGATGGGTCTGGCCAGCCGTGCCGAGACCAGCAGGCTGCCCAAAACGCTCAGCACCAGCGTGATCGCTATGGTGGTCAGCAGCACCTCGCGCACCCGGCTGGAAAAAGCCAGCAGCACCGACTGTTCCATGGTACCGGCCAGAAACCACTTTTCGGCGGCAAAGGGCGCGTTGCGGTTATACACCTGCAGCGGCTCCAGCACCATATAATAGCGCTTATCGTTCAGCTCCACCCAGTTGCCGCCGTTGCCATCGCTGCGGCAGTTCAAAACGCCCAGCGGTGCATCTGCCGTTACCAGATCCTCGCCGGAGGTCACGGTCTTGCGCAGGGAGAGCACGCCGTCCGTCAGCGCATCATCGGTAGTGGTCACGATAAAATAGGTGCCTGCCTTGTCCTCGTCCAGCTCGGTGAAGGGCAGCTTTGTCTGCAGATAGTCCGTGAGCAGTTCCACGCCCACCACGCCGTATACCGTGCCGTCCGGCAGGATCAGCGGCATCGAGTAGGCAATGGCGTGCCGGTCGTCCCCTGCCAGACAGTAGGAGTTGGTGGTCCAGCGGCCATAGCTTTCCGCCGAAAGGCCGGCACCGCTCTTATACGCGGTTTGAAACACCGTGCGCAGGATGCCACCCTTGGTATCTCCCTGATAGGGGAAAGCGGGCTGCCAGCCCTTATCCGTGCCGATGGCCAGCTCTTTTACCACTGTGGCGCTGGCGCGTTCCAGCAAAAGGTCGCTGTTGCGCTCCGAAGGGCGGGCGTCCGGGTCCATATCCCGCAGGTAGATGCCGGGCATTTTTTTGCCCACCTCGCAGGTGTCCAGATCATGGGTGTTCAGGATGAGAAAGATGCCGGTCACCTGCTTTGTGCGCAGGGTGTCCAGAAGCTGCGGGGCAAGCGCTACCAGCAGGGCATCGCTCTGTTCGCTGCCGTTATCCAGCGTGTCCAGCGAGATATCGCCGCTTTTCAGCAGCTGCTGGGTGGTGGCGGTGATCTGCTCGCTCAGCTGCTCCAGATCCTCCGCGTTCCGCAGGATCTCCTGCACATAGCTGGCGCGGTTGCGCACCCGCATGGTAAGCAGATCCTTGGCGTTTTCGTCCAGCTGCTCGGTCACGTTGATGGCAAGGATGCTGGCGACCGCCATCAGCAGCTCCACCGCCAGCACCAGCATCATGGTGGCAAAAATATTGTAGAACACGGTTCTTTCCGGTCTGTTTTCCAAGCGCTGCCGCTGGCGCTGTTTCCATGCGTCAAACATCGCCCTGCCTCCTTTCCGTCTTTTTTGCGGGCGGTCAGCCCTCGTACTGCTGTAACTGCGCAAGGGTGGCCTGATACCACGCCTCAAAATAGTCGTCGGTCAAAAACTCTGCCGTGGCTGCCTCCGCGCTCTGGCCTGCGGCGATGCGTTCCAGCACCGTGTCCCGGTCGGCACTGGCCTGATCGCCCATGCTGTATTCCAGTATCTTGCGGACTGCATTGCCGCCTGCAAAGGCCGTAGGGGTGTACAGCTCGTTTTCGCGCACCGTTTTTACCGCGCCGGAAAGGGTCTGCTCCATATTGTCGGTCAGCTCCAGCCCGCTTGCGCGGATGGCGTCCATGTCGTTGGCGGCGGTGGTCACCGGCAGATAGCCCGACTCCACCGCGAAAGCGATGTTATTCTGCGGCTCGGTGAACCACTTTAAAAAAGTGACTGCGCCGTTGATCTCGGCCTCGGTGCCGGTGGTGACCACCATGCCGGCGCCCTGCTGCACCGCCACCTTTTCGCTCCCGGCAAACCGGGGCGCAGGCAGGACCTTCATCTCAATATCGTGGACCTGGTTATCCCCGGGCATCACCTGCTTCGGGAAGAAGGTGGCGCTGGCACAGGAGCCTACACAGCCCAGCAGTGCACCGGTTTTCACGTCATCGCTGCGGAAGCGGCCATTCGCAGCAAAATACCCCTTGACGAAGGGCACATAGTAGTTATCCCACAGTTTGCGCACCACATCACGGTCGAAGTGCAGGGTCATTTTACCGTTGTGCACTTCAAAAATTTCGCAGCCCAGCTGCTTTGCGCCCACAAGCATATAGTTTGCCAGCGCATCCCGGCCAAACAGCGCCTTGCCGCCGGACCAGTTATAGTACTGCTCGGCCACTGCGGTCACACCCTCCATGGTGGAAAGAGCACCGTAACGCACAAAGGTGTCCTTTGAGAACCGCTGCCAGTCGGTATCGTTAAAGAACATCAGCTCGGTGGATTTTGCCACCGGAAAAATTTTTATGCTGCCGCTGCCGTCAAAATCGCCCTCGGTGATATAGCCGGGCACAAAGGCGGCCTTTTCATCCTCGGTCAGGTAGTCCTTCAGGTCCACCACCATGCCCATCTGGTCCAGCTTATAAGCGGTATCCGCGTAGGCGGCAAAAATGGTGGGCATCTCCGCAGAGCCCACCTTGCCTTCGGCAGCGTCCATCACGTTGGCCTCCAGATCGTTCACCGTGCCCTGACTGGAACCGGACACCCGGATGCCCTTTGCCTTGCCGATGGTCTCGTTGAAGGTGCTCACAAGGCGGTTGAAGCTTTCCAGCTGGTCGCCGTTATAGTAGTTCCACACCGTGATGTCGGTCACTGCTTTTTTGCTCGTTTTTGCATCGCAGCCGGTCACTGCCAGTGCTGCCGCCGAGACCGCAGCCGCCGCCAGAAAGCTGCGGCGCGAGATCTTGTTCTTCATCCCATACCCTCCCGGAGTACACAGGCACATTTTACCCCATACCATACTATTTTATATAATACCACCGTTTCCGGCATAGTGTAAACTCTTTCTTAAAAAATCTGGTAAAAAAGTGCAGATGACGAATTTTCGTCTTATTTTTTGGTGGTTTTGTCAAGGTGTGTGTCCCCCGTAAAACAAAAAACCGGACAGCCCGCAGACTGCCCGACTTTGTATTTTTTATGGGCGGGGCGCAACTGCCGTTTTCGGTTACGTCCCTGCCCTGTGAAAATGGGATAGCGGAGTGTCCGCAGACGCTCCGCTATCCCGAAGTAAAAATAATTATTCCTCTAAAGATGGCCAAAGCACAAGCGGCGACCATTTTTGATCGTCCCGCGTTACATCCGTATCCGCTGCGCGGCGCGGGCGATGGAGGCAAGCAGCGTCACAAGGCGCTTTTCGTCCATCTGGCCGCAGTAGGTGGTAAAGGTGTAGTAGCACCCCTGCACGCAGAAGGAAAGCACCACCTTGCGCACTACGTCCGTTTCAAAGGTGGGGTCGGTCTGGGCGATGCACTGGCACATGGCCTGTTCCACCCGGTTGATGAACAGCCCCTGCCGGGAGCCGGAGAACAGCACGCTGATCTCGGCCTGATGCGCGGTGAAGGCGCGGAACATCTCCCGCGCAAGCCACTCGGTGCGCTCGCTCACATCGCTGGCGGTCAGGCGGGGCAGGCTTTCCACCACCGCGTGCACCATCTCGTCCTCCATGGCGTTGGCCAGCGCATAGATATCCTGATAATGGGCGTAGAATGTGGATTTATTGATGCAGGCGCGGTCGCACAGCTCCTTGACACGGATCTTTTCCACCGGCTTTTCGCGGCGCAGCTCCATAAAGGCCTGCTTGATGGCGCGCTCGGTCTTTTCAATGCGGATATCCAGAAAACCCACCTCTTTTGCATTTTTGTTGATTTTCCAACATTTTTCCGTTTTTGCGGATAGACAAGCCCCGCAGCCCTTTTTATACTGGGTATAAGCGGAGCGGCGTTACTCCTTGCGGTACAAAAGCCCCTGCTGCTCCAAAGCATCGCGGATGCGGGCAAAGGTGTCCTTGTCCGGGCAGCGCAGGGTGTGCAGGTGCACGCCGCCGGTCATGCGGCTCAAAAGGCTCTCGGGTGCATCGGCTGCCTGACGGATAAAGTTGTCCACATCGTACCGGTTGCACAGGTTCAATGTGGCACGGATCTCGCCGTACAGGCTGTTTTCCACTGCCACATCCACCACCGTGCCGCCCTGATCCACCACGGTGTACAACTCCCGGCGCATCTCCTCCTGCGTGCGGTGCACACAGGCCAGAATGCCGGTATAGCCCTTCTCCGCCGGGTGCAGCTGGTAGCCCCGGGGGGTGGCATCGATCTGTGCCCCGCCGGCGCGCAGCAGCGCCACATCCCCTACCACGATCTGCCGCGACACCCCCAGCTCTGCTGCCAGCGTGCTGGCGCTTAAGGGGGCACCGGCGCTGTTCAGCCGGGTCAGGATGCGTTCTCTGCGCTGTGCTGCATTCATAGGGGGGTCAGGCTTCCTTTCCGTAAAACGACTTTTCTCTCCTTATTGTAGCAAAACGCGGCAAAATGTGCAAGGTTATTCCAATCTCAGCTTTCTGAACAAAGGCTTCCCCCGGAAGGGGGAAACCTATCTCCAAAGGGTAAAGGCTTTTGCGCCGGTCACGCCGCAGGCGTTGCTTTATTCTACCCGCAGCAGGGTGGCGTAATTGGAAGGCAGCTGCACCTTCATGCGGTCCCACTCGGTGGAGACTAGCACCTCCTGCGCACCCACGGTGTCCGCCAGCAGGTCGGTGACCTTGGCGGTTTCCACCGGCAGCTGGAACTCCAGCTGTGCGGGGGTATCGCCGTTATTCAGCACCGCCACCACGGCCTTGCCGTCCAGCACCCGGGCAAAGGCGTAGCACTGGGTGGTGAGCTGCAATTCCTTTACCTCGCCGTAGGTCATTTCCGGCAATTCAGCCTTGCATTTCCCCAGCGCTTTGTATACACTGGTAACAGGATTTGTACGTTCTGCATCAGCGTAGTCACTGAGCTCCAGACAGGGGCGCAGCGGCCAGTCGCTGCCCCACTCCTTTTTGCCCTCGATGCCGAACTCTGAGCCGTAGTAGATGGACGGGATGCCCCACAGGCTGTACACCAGAATGGCGATGTGCCGGATGTGCTCCCGGTTGCGCAGCTTGTTGGGCAGGCGCTCCACGTCGTGGTTATCCGAGAAGAGATACAGCCGGGTGTCGTGGCACAGTCCCTGCAGCCGGCGCATGGTGTGGGCAATTTCAAAATAGTTGTGGTCGTTGTGGCCGCTCCACAGGCCCTTGTGCAGCTCGTAGTTGGTGACGGAGTGCAGCATTTCCGGGTTTGCCCAGCGGCTGTAATCGCCATGGATGACCTCGCCCATCAGCCAGAACTCCGGCTTTACCTCGTTTGCCAGACGGCGCAGCCCGCGCATGAAGTCGAAATCCAGCACATCGGCTGCGTCCAGACGGATGCCGTCGATGTCGAACTGCTCCACCCAGAAGCGGACGGTATCATAATGGTACTGCTGCACCTCCGGGTTGCGCTGGTTCAGCTTGACCAGCAGGTTGTAGCCGCCCCAGTTGCCGTAGGAAAAGCCATCGTTATACTCGTTGTTGCCCCAGAAGTTCACATCGCAGAACCAGTCCTTATAGCGGGCGTTCTCGCGGTTTGCTTTCAGGTCCTGGAACGCGAAGAAATCGCGTCCCACATGGTTGAACACGCCGTCCACGATGACCCGCTGTCCGCGGGCGTGGCAGGCCGCCACAAAAGCCTTGAACTCCTCGTTGGTGCCAAGGCGGCGGTCCACCAGACGGTAGTCGATGGTATCGTAACCGTGGGAGCCGCTTTCGAACAGCGGGCCGATGTAGATGGCTGTACAGCCCAGCTTTGCCGCGTGGGCTGCCCATGCTTCCAGCTTTGCAAAAGCGCCCGGGGTGGGCTGGCCGTCGTTTTCGTGCGCACAGCCGCACAGCCCCAGCGGATAAATGTGATAAAATACTGCTTCGTCATACCAAGCCATGATCATTCGCTCCCATTCTGTTGCTCTAAAAAGTTGCACCGCCCGCAAGGCGGTAGCAACAGTATACCACACCCTCTGGCAAATATGTGTATTTTTGCCGTTTTTTGTCAAGATTCGCTAAGATTATCGGCTACTGTGCCGGTAAAAAGCGTTTTTCTTGGATAGTTTGCCCAAACAGCCTTGTATCAACCGGCGCACACCGCCGGTCAACATAGAGAAGTAAGGAGATCTTTGCATGAATTACCCTGTGATCCCCCGCACGTTTTTCAGTGGCGACTGCTTCGATGCCTACCGCATTCTGGGTGCGCACCCCTGCACCGACTCAAACGGCGCCGAGGGCTGGCGTTTTGCCGTGTGGGCACCCGGTGCCACCGCCGTGGAGGTGTGCGGCGGCTTTGACGGCTGGGAGCGCGGCGTACCCATGGAAAAAGCCGATACCGGCGTGTGGAGCGCCTTTATCCCCGGCCTTGCGGAAGGAGATCTGTACAAATACCGCGTGCATGGCGCGGACGGCAGCACCGTGATGCGCAGCGACCCCTACGCCTTTGCCACCGAGCTGCGCCCCGGCACCGCCAGCAAGCTGACAAAGCTGGATTTCACCTTTGACGACACCGCGTGGATGGAGCGGCGGGACAAATGCCGCAACCGCCCGCTGAACATCTACGAGCTGCACGCCGGCAGCTGGAAGCATAAGCCCGGCGCAACCCGGCCGGACGGCTCGGACGGGTGGTACAACTACGAGGAGCTGGCGCGGGAGCTGATTCCGTGGCTGCTGGAGCACCACTTTACCCATGTGGAGCTGCTGCCGCTGGCAGAGCACCCCTTTGACGGCAGCTGGGGCTACCAGACCACCGGCTACTTCTCGGTGACCAGCCGCTACGGCACCCCCGCCCAGTTCGCGGGCTTTGTCAACGCCTGCCACCGCATGGGCATTGGCGTCATCATGGACTTTGTGCCGGTGCACTTTGCCGCCAACGCCGACGCACTGG